>JAABUU010000648.1_pt1 | contig 75122 bp, 111 predicted proteins | sample 5559301 | NCBI WGS metagenome assembly JAABUU01 (sample SAMN10711884, study PRJNA513360) | rock metagenome | isolation source: Antarctica rocks | place: Antarctica: Victoria Land, Richard Nunatak white
GTGCTGACCAGCGGGGCGGGCGCGACAAGAGGCAGTTGCATCGGAGGGTCTCCCTTTCATGGCACATGGTTCTGGCCTTGCAGGGTAGCAGGGTCTACCTGCTAGCGCAAATCACAACAGTCGAGTAGTAACTTGTGCCGTCCCCCCCCGCGCTAATATTGGTTAGGGAACATCCCATTGCCTTATAACAAGCAATGAGACGTTTTTCATCCCATGCAGCATCCTCTACTACACTCCACTTATTCAGTAAGTGCATAAACGGTTTCAACCCTCGCGCTTTCAATCCTTGAACCCAACGGTATTTGTGCGGGTTTCGTTCAACCCTTCCATTCCTGCAATGAGCGTGTAGGCGTTCCTTTGGATCGTTGGTTATACCAACGTAGCGTATTTCCCATGTTTCAGGATCGCCCAGTAAATAGGTCCATACAGGCTTTGCCACCTTTTAGCCCTCCATACAGAACGGCCAGCGGCGCTTATCACCGCTGGCCCCTTTCTCCTACTCGCGGACACTACCCCTAGCGCGGTACCCGCCCCACCCCAACCGTGATATTAACGGCCCACGTCACGCCGACGCTGCTGAAACTGTGCGGCATGCGAATGTCCCACCCCGCCGGACGCCAGTCGTGCTCCGGGTCGAGGAAGGGCACTACAGGCTCGTCGTGGCTGAACAGATCCCGCTCAATTGCGCACTTTCGTGCTCCGTGACCGCTAGCGGGCGCTATCATAGCGGCCCTCCTCTCTCGTGGGGACGAACGTCACTATTGTCAGCGTGACGCCCTCCGGCCCGATGGTCTTGTTGTCGAGTAGGCGGTACACGTCGGCGTAACCCTCCTCATCCTCCAGCAGATAGGGCGGGTCGGGCCGGAAGGTCTCTCCGCTGATGATATAGTCGAGGGGCGCCCGTTGCGCGCTGTACGTCGGTGTCATGAGGCGCTGCCTTGCTGATCGACCAGGGTTGCTTTGGAATACTCCCGTGCGTACGCCCTGATGTGATCCGACAGGCGATAGAGTAGCGCGGCATAGGTCATATGGTCCAGCGGGGCGGGGCCAGTTGCCCCCTCTGCCTGCACATGCCCCCTGACATCAACCTGACCGAGGGGCGCGGCCAGTCGCCGACCACCGTGACCATGAATGACTCGCGGCGCGCATGCATGGCCTGAAACGACTCCACAGATGGACCACGTTTCACCGAGGATGCGTGTTGTTGTGCGACCATGCTACACCTCCCCATCAAGTGAGGCGGCGAAGTCGCAATCAGACGCGTGTGCTTCTAGGTGGTCCGCGAAAATACGGAGCGCGTTGACGTACTCGGTCGGGTCTATCGTTACCGGCGCCAGCGGCCCTCGTTCCAGTCGCACCTTGATCTGACCGAGCGGCGCGTCTGCCGCCACGATCACCGTCAGCTTCATGTCGTGGATGGGGTCGATGTCGAGGTGATCCACGTAGACCGGATACAGGCGCGGAGTTGTGGCGCGCGTGGTACGTAATGGTACGGCGTAGGGTCGGTCTGCTATACTCATAGCTGAATGGCTCCTCACGGGGTTATATGGCCCGTATATCTCATCTTTGAGCGGAGGTGATATACGGGTTTCTGTTTAGGCAAGTCAATCACCTACCCACCTTGATGATAGCATGTTATAACGCTATCGTCAATACTGAGAAGTATAAACTGGGAGGGATAGACTCGCATGTCCGTTGCTGTGCTTTATGCGCCTATAGTGGCAGACGAAGAAGATTACATAACGCTAGCGGAAGCCGCGCGGCGTGCCGGGTATGCATCTCCCAGCGCGCTGCGCATGGCTGCGCTTAAAGGTAAGTTGCGTGTTCGTCGCTATAGCCCGCGTATTGTCATGACGACTCAGGCATGGCTTAACGATTACCTTGCTAGCCTAAGCGGTGAGGGGCGTCCGCGTGGTGGTGGGGCCGCCGACGACGAGCCAGACGGCGACTGAGTGGCGTATCATCCAACTTTGCCAGTAAATACATCACTTTTGACGCACAAAATCGACGGGTAAAAGCTAGTTACGTATAAAAGTGACCCAGGAGTGCTGTGTTACACTAAATCTAGCAAGATATTGACAAAGGGACCTAGTGAGGATAGTGTACCAATGGCAACGGCGCATGGAGGCCACGCGGGAACCATGGCGGACGCCCCGGTCGCACGGCGCGCATCGGCGATAATCAAGCCGAAACTGCGGACAATGGCGGAGATACGGGTGTCGGAGGGTGACGAGCGGCGCGTCCTGGACGCGCTCCGCGATCCGCAGTGGGACTTCTACACCATCACTGGCCTCGTCAACACGACTGCATTACCACGCGCGAAAGTACGCGCGATCCTCAAGGCCAAGGCCGATGTTGTGCGTACCTCACTTGTCCCTGATCGTGATGGTCAGCAGGTCTATACGTTGCGCTCACGCTCTATGAAGTGGCGTGAACACTTGGCGCTGATCCGTCTTTTCATTGCCAAGTCCTATCGGTGATGCGCGACAGTCGCCGCCGGTGACGCCCCAAGACGCCGCTTTCTATGGGTTCCTCGGTGGCGCCGTCGCCGAGTTCCTGGGTATCTACGGATTTCGGCACCTCGTGATGCGCGAGTGGCCGCTCTATTTCCGCTTACCGTCCTATTGGGTGCTAACGCTGCTGATGATAGGACTGGGGGCGGGACTCGCGGCCATCTATGCGCAATCGGCGGGCGTCCGCTTAACGCCCTACCTAGCTGGCAACATCGGGGCGTCAGCACCGCTCATCTTGCGCTCTCTCACCCGCAATACGCCGCCAGCGCCAGGGACAATTAAACGAGAGTAACCCGAAAGGCCCGGACGATCATCGTCCGGCCCTTCGTTCTACCCCCGCTACATCTAACCCCGCCGGCCGTACCGCGCGGGGTTTTCCTTTGCCTGCGAGGTGCCACCCATGCCGCAACTGACCGAGGCGCAACGCCTCTATCATTTCGTGGAGAAGGCCAAGAAGAACACGCGCAAAGCCTTCCTCTCGGACGGTCGACGTGTCGTCGTGCTGCGCCTGAACCCTTTCCTGCATGCGGCGAGCACGCCGAACGCGATGAACGTGCAGACGCTGGACGGCTTCGGGCGCATGGATTTCGGCGTCAAGCCGACGACGTACACCCTAGAGGGTTTCACCGGGTTGGACGGCTACGACGGACCCGGTGGCCTCTACGCCATGGAGTATTTCCGTCCCATGATCGGCAAAGCGAACAAACTTGTCATGTTCGGGTTCCCTGCCCGCTTTGAGGGCGTGCGCTACTGCTACATCGACAGTTTCGAGGACCGCATCGAGCAGCAGCGCCACCTCTACGCGGCCTTCACACTGCAACTCGTCGAGTATGGCCCCCACGTCAACGCCCCGGCCGTGCGTGTGCCTTCCAGCTTCTCCCCACTTATCTCATAGGATGCGGGCATGAACACATCGCGTTACATCTGGCAGGCGGGGAATACGTTGGTGGGCGTCGCGGGGGCGCAATTGGCGTCGTCGGGCTACGACGACGTGTACACGCTCATGAACGATATGTACGCCGCCAACCCCCTCACGCTGGATTGGTTCGCCGTTCCTAGTGGGGCCGTCATCTTGATCCCCTACAAGGCGTCGTGATTGTGGCGTCGTGGCATCGTGAGCCAAAGGTGTGACGCATGGGGACGTGGAAACTTGATGCGTCATATGACATAACGCTTTCCAGGAAGAACCCCCAGCGGGGCACGCGCGGCCAGCCCGATACGTTGTCGTGGCAACTGCGTACGCTCTCTGAGTTCCAAGGGTTGTTGGCAACGACGAACACGTCCAGTCAGGCTACCATCACTCTCAACGATCCCACCGGCGCGCTGATGGACACCGTGAACCCGCAGCCGATGGACGCCATAACAGTGCGCCTGCGCAATCGTCGGGGCGTGTGGGCGGGCGCGTGGGCCGGCTACGTGGACGAGTGCCGCGAGATCCACGACCCGTCAGCGGGCCGCACCGTATCCCTGAAGTGCCGCGGCCCCTACAAAAAGTGGGAGGTTGGCCGGCAGAGCGCGGGTGACGTGCTGGCCCTCGCCATGGCGGGCATGCGCAATGTGGCCGGCGCGGAAGTTGTTAGGTACTCAGCGCGGGCCGTGGGCTACAATCCGGCCAACATCACGTTCGACCCCGTGGCCGACAGCGGCACGGGCCTGTACCCGTCCATTGCGCAATCCACGATGGTCAACCCGGATCAGCAGACATGGAGCGCGCCCGTCCAGCAGATGCTCGCCTCATCAGGGCTGGAGTTCTTCTTCGATGAGGACGGCTACGGCCACTACCGGCGCATGGGGTTTCTCGGCGCGTTCGACGCGCTGGGGCGGCCCCTCCAAAAACACGTCCCGCAAATCGCGCTGGAGGACGTGCTGCACGCCGACCTGGGCACGGGCGACACGGGCCTCGTCACAAGCGTTGAAGTTCGTTGGGGACCTTTTCCCGTCACGGGCAAGACGGCGGCGCACGCGTCCGCGCCCCAGAGCATGGCCGACCAGTTGGGATCGCGCCCGCTGGTCATTCAGGCGCCGTGGATACTTGGCGGCCCCAGCGCAAGCGTCCTTGCCAACGCCACCAACAATCAAGTTCCGGCGGGCGCGCAGTTTTTGGCCGAGACACTTTTAGACCAATATGCGAGCGGGGCGGCCACCGCCTCCGTCATCGTCATCGCGGACCCTGTCACGTATCGGGTCGGGACATTGGTCGATGTGCCGGGTGTTCGCAAGGGCCAGGGCGTCACGCGCTACTATATTTCATCGTGCACGTACCTGTGCCAGTGGGGATCTCAGTGGGTCCAGACGCTCGGCCTCAATTATGGGCGGGCGCCGGGGAACCGTTTCCCCTATGTGGACGGTATCGCCTATCCTGTCTTAAAGGTCGACCCGGCCTATGGGCCGCAGAGCAACATCCCCTTCCTAGCATTCGACCCCACCAACACGGCGAAAATCACGACGCCGCTGACGTTGCAGGCCCAACCTGGCCTCGCCACTAACCAGGCGACATCATCCTCGCTGCCGGTGGGCGCCGTCATCGAATTGCGCCAGACGGTGAGCGGCGGCGGGCAATGGGTGGGGCCATCGCACCAGTATACGATTGTGGCCGCGCCGCAGGGGCAGGACCCCGGCGTGATCGGGCTGCAAGCGGGGAGCGGAACGGCCTACGCCACGGTCATTACCTACGGGTCGGGTGACAACGGCAGCGGGACGGGCACGGGCGACGGGTCTACGACGACCACTTCGTTGATACAGGGACCGCCGACGCGGGCGCAGGGTACGGCGTCTAACGGGCAATCCGTGAGCACGTCACTGACACTCGACAATCCGCCGACGACACTGGCGCAACGGGCGCTGACGGCAGCGCTTACGCGCAATGGTAGCCCATACAAAACATTCCACGCGGGTCCCACGAGTTACGATTGTTCTGGTTTGGTGGCGTGGGCGTTCAACACCGTCGGATTCCCCCTCGTCACGCCGAACAATTGGTCCAATGACGGCGAGAATGGCGATGAGGGGCAAAATGGTGGCCCCGACGGGGAGTTCTATTATTTCCTCAATCACGGCGCCGTCGAGCGACCTAGCGTAGACGATGCCCAACCCGGTGATTTAATCTTCTGTTTCGAGGCGGGGCAATCACAACGCGGATTCAGCCACATCGCTTTCCTGCTACGACCTGGCGTGAGCTTTGGCGGCAACAGCCCGACGCTTGGCGTTGGCCCTATCGCCATCGCGGGGTTTCATAGCGACGCGGGACCGCCGTTCAATCGCGCGCTCGATATGAGCCGCATCCATCTCTGATGCGGGAGAGTGGCGTCCATGTCTATCTACGACGCTACACCTACCCGTGCCGGCACGGTAGCAGGCTTCGACGCCCAGACCGGCGCGCTGCTCGTGGCCTTCCACGACTGGCCTGGCCCGCCCCAACCCGTGCCGCAGCCGACGCCGGCCGCCTCTGGCGCGCAGGCGGGCGATGTCGTGCTGGTCCACTACGGCACGGCGGGCTATCCGCTCGGCGTGACGCGCATCGGCGGGACGCCTGCCAACGGCGTCGCTCCCGGCAGCATCGCCAGCGGTACGGCGACGACCACCGCCGCCACGTCCGTTGTCGTGTCCCACGGGCTGACGGCAGCGCCTACACAGGTCCAGGTGACGCCACGGGGCAATCCCGGCGGCGCGTGGTGGGTCTCTGCCCCCACGGCTACAGCTTTTACCATCAATCTGGCCGTGAGCGGGACCGTGACTTTTTACTGGTCGGCGCACATCTGACGCGGTGGTCAGCCCATGAAACGGCGGGAACGTGGCGGGGAGAGATAGGTCATGCCGACGAACACGCCGGGCCAGACGCCGGTAGACTTCAAGGTCGTGCGGCGTGTGGACCCCGCGACGGGCGCGCTGACCATCGACTTCGAGATCGCGCCGAATGGCGACCTGGCCGTGGTAACGGGGATCGACCTGCTGGTGCAGACGGTGACGCGTTGGGTCACGCTCCGCGTCGGGGCCTATCCCTTTCGCCCGACGTACGGCAATCCCATTCTCGACCTGCCGGGGCAGGCCGCGCCCGCCGACCCGTCGGGCGAGATTGTGGCCCTCTTGCAGGTGGCCGAGGCGACCTTCTTGCAGGCGCAAGCGCAGGCCGCGTCGCGGGGGCAGTTGTCGCCCGCCGAAACGGCCACGGCGTTCGGGGCGGCGCAGGTGACACGAGGGCCGAACCCCGGCCAGTATCAGCTCACGTTCACCGTCACGAACGCGATCAATCAGACGCGGGATGTTAGCGTGCCCCTTGGGGCGTAAGGAGCGATACGTTGCCATCGCCCCAGCCGCCACAAGACTCGCTGGCCCTTTGGCAGGCTAGAGTCTCCTCAAACATTCCGAATCTGTCCCTCTCGGACATGATGTACGGCGTGGCGTTCGCCCAGTCCATCCTCTCCGACAACCAAGACATCCGCGTGCTGCTGACGCAGAGCGCGTCCAACATCAGCGTGCTCTCGGCGGTCGGACTCCCACTTGACGCGCTCGCGGCCAATGTCGGGTTGAAGCGCATCCCGGCCACGCCGACCGTGCTCACGTTGCAACTCTCGCGCGCTAACCCCGCCGACACATCTCAGACACTAACCGTGCAGGCTGGATCAGTGTGGTCCGTCCAGTCGGACGGTCAAACCACGCCTGCCATCGCCTTCGCCACCAGCCAGACGGTCACGATCAGCTCGGCCAGCGCCACACCCGCCGCCGTTACAGCCACGGCCACGACGGCGGGTAGCGCTGGCAACGTGTCGCCCGGCAGCGTCATCGTGCCGGTGGTGGCGACGGGGACGCCCGTGGCCGTCGTCGCCACCAACCCGCCGCAGGGGGCCGGTGGCACGCAGGGCTACACCACGGCGGGGATGGACGGCGAGTACCCCTCGCCGGGCACGGGCGACGACAAATTGCGCGCGCGCATCCAGGCCGCGACGCAGCCGATCTACAGCGCCGCCGCCGTGACCAACGCCATCCTGTCCATCCCCGCTGTCACCGATGCATTGGTCGTTGACCCGCAAAACGGCAACGGCACGATCACGTATTACTGGGCGCAGGCCGACGGCACGACGCCGGGACTTGTCGGCTCCACGATCACGGCGGGCACGTTGGCCGCCACGGTGGACGCTAATGTACGGGGCGTGCTGACACCCAACGTCGTGCCCACCGCATCAGCCTTTGCCGTGACCACGCTCACGAATATCACGGTGACGTTCAGCGCCCCCGCCACGGTGGCGACGGCCACGATCACGCCGCAAATACAGGCGGCCATCGTCGCCTACGTCAACGGGTTGCCGCATGGGCAGGTTCCGACTCCGTTTGGCATCATCGGCGCGGTCAACGCCGCCACCGGGTACGTGCTAACGGTGGGCGGTAATCTCACTGTCACGAGCACCACGCCAGCCATCGGCGCCGCGTCGCCCATCGTCGAGTACCGCATCACGGGCGCGCCCGCATCCGTTGTCACCGTCAACCGCGCGTGATCCACCGCGCCTATCGCGATGGCCCATCAAGGGAACGGGTGTCGCGCATCCGCACGCCCATGACACGACCGACGAGAGAGGGCGCGCATGACGTTCTATGCAAGCGGCGGGACGCCGGACGCCGCGGCTGGGGAGTTCCCCGACAGCGCGAACTTTTTCGGGACGGGCGCGATTCGCGTGACCACACCACCCCCTGTCACGCCGCCCGTGGTTTTCTCCGGTGGCATGGCTCCCACCGTCGCCCCCGCCTACATGCGGTTGAGGCGCTACCAGTACACGGACGACTGGGACGTGGGCATCCTGACAGGCGCCACGCTCGACACAGTGGTCTATGCCGGAGCGTACGGGCACGCGGCGGTCGTGCCACAGGCTATCTCGACGTTCAGCACCGTCACAGGGGCGCAGGCCGTCGGCGCGCCGCAACCGCCCGCCCCTGGCGTCCCGGCTATGTCGGTCGTCAACACACTCGGCCGGCCGTCCCCCGCCTTCCAGACGGAGGGAAGTGTCGCTTACTCATATCAGGCTGGCACAGGCGTCCAGTTCACGACGTCAGCCACGGGCGTCGTCCAGATCCAACTGACGGGCATCCTCCGCGCGGGCGTCGTCGCGGCGGGATCGTCGGTCCTCTCGAACACCATCCGCAACGGCTGCATCGCCAACCTGATCGTGGATGGCACGGTGCGGCAGACGCTGGACACGGCCAATGGCGCGCCCCTCGCGGAGGTCTATCTGACTGGCGCGTCGCACACCGTCCAGATCGTCCACAGCGGGTCGTACGGTAACGCTGTCCACCCCATCGGCCCCTTGACCCAGACGATGGGAAGCGGCGCGTCCGTGGCCTCTCAGGCGCTCCCCACGCCCCTCGCGCATCCGACGTTCGTGGCCTCCTCGTGGCGCATCGCCCAGACGACGGACGGCGCGCACTACGCGCTCTACCAGACGGCGCCGGGCGGGTCCGAAACGCCCGTCGCGACGGGGTTGCAGACGGGCATGCACTATACGCAGTACGTACCGGGCGTGGACCTGTTCGTCAGCAATGGCGCGGCGCTCACGACGGGCGACGGGGCCACGTTCACGACCGATGTCGTAACCCTCGCGATCGAGTCTATCGCGGTCGGGTCTACGACGGGGACATCGACGGGGGGCAGCGCGTACACGACACCCGTGATGGACAACGGTGACCCGCGCACGCAGTGGTTCCTCGCGGAGTGGGACCAGGACCCCGGCATGGTCATGGCCTCGTTGCGCGTCCTGACGGGGGACACACCCACGCCCGACCAGTCGTGGTCGTCGGCTACTATCTCCCTTGTGGGCGCCACGGTCTTGCCATCGGGGCGGGGCGTCGGCACGGCGGGCCTGCTGGCGTCCGGCGTCGCTAGGGGCCGCTACTGTGTGCTGACGTGTGCATTCCCGGCGGTCTCGACCGTGCCGGTGTGGATACGCGACCTGTGCGTCTACGTGTGGGTTCCAGAGCGCGACCCGGCGATCATGATGAAAGTCGGCTGGTCCGATGAGGTGGAGGAGATCGGGGCGACGATGGCGGCCTACATGGGCACACTGGCCGTGGTGGGCGCCGAGTTGCGCCAAGATGTGTATGACTTCGTGGGCAGTTACGGTATCCAGGGCGCGGTAGACCAGTATCTGGCTGCGCACGGGGCCGACCGTGACATCGCGCGCTACGGGGGCGAGCCACCCCAATCGTACCGCACGCGCCTGCTGGCGGCGTCGGCGGCGCGGACCAATCAGGCGTCCGTGCCCGGCCTGTGCGCGCAGATTGCCCAACTCGTCGCGGGCACGACAGATGGCCTCTCGACCTCCGTGTCGAGTGGCTACACCACCTCATCGTGCCAGGGCGTCGTGGTGACGCAGGCGGCGGGGCAGCAGGTCCGCATCACCATTCCCGCGCCGCCCTACGCGGGTCTGTCGGGGCTATCCGTGGCCCAGGCACAGCAGGTCATCATCGCGCACATTCTCAATATCTCGCCGTTGGGGACGGTCGTGTTCCCTAACGGCACAGCCAGCAACATTATTTTCTCCTGATAGGGTTGGCGGAAGGGGAATGTCATGCCAGAGTTCGTTGACGCCGGGCCGTCGCAAGTCGGCACGCCCCTGAACAGTGCGACGCTTGATGTGTTGGTGGTGGCGCAGACCTACCTCGTCACGGGCGGGGCCCCTGCCCCGTCGGCGACGCTAGCCCAGCCGTTCCCATCCGTGGGCGTCGTCTTCAACACCGGCACGACGGCGACCTACACCACCATCGCGTCGGCCACGCTTTCGCTGCCTAGCAATAGCGATTGTTACGTGGATGTGCAGCCAAACGGGACCTATGCGGCGCCGCTGGCGGTGGGGCATGGCGCATCGACGCCGGGCGTGGCGGCGAGCAACTTCCGCGCTTTCAAGGCCATCACATCGGCGGGCGGCGTGTCGAGCGTGACGCTGATCGCGCCGACGCAGCCGCTCAATGCAACGCAGGTGCAGAACGCGGTCCAACTCAACCCGTCGGCGGCGCAGGTTGGTTCCATCGCCGTCACAGGCAATGTCGCGGCAGGGAGCGACGTGACGACAGGGGGCGGGGCCAGTCTCGCTGCGGCCTACGGTACGGCTAATAATGCGCAGTCGAGCGCCGGGACAGCCAACAATGCCGCCGCCGCTGCCCAATCATCGGCCAATGCGGCACAGACGTCCGCCAACGGCGCGCAGAGCACGGCGAACGCCGCGATTCCCTCATCTCAAAAAGGCGCGGCCACGGGGGTCGCCACACTCGACGGGTCGGCACGCGTTGTCCAACCACCGCCCGTGGGCTTTTATCGTAATGTCGCTTATCAGCAAAATGTGACCCACATGTATTTCGGGGGCGCCACAACCGGCGGCACGTACCCATGGGCCGCGCTAGCGAACGCCGCCAATTTTTCCGCATTGAGCGCAACGACACGGGGTGGGACACTCAAGTTTTCGTTAAATGGGCATACCGGACCGACGTTTGGCAACGCGGGAGACAACGCACAGGCGCAATGGCGTGTCAACATCGACAATGGCGCGCGGTACGCCTACCTCGGCATGGTCGAGGCGCTCTGCCGCCAGGCCGCATCCGACCTGGGATTGACAACCTATCTTGCGGGGCTGGCAGCGGGCGCCCATACGTTTCTGCTGGAATGCCAGACCGCCGGCGTATCGACGATGCAATGGCAGTGCTTGACGGACACGGGCCCCAACATGGATCAACTCGTGTTCACCATAGACGAATTTTGATGCTCCCGCGCCTAAAGGCTATGAAATTCTACGGAGGAGGAGGGGTATGTCAACCAGTCCAGACCCAACACCGACGCCTACCCCTACACCCGTTATCGCTGATCCATCGCCACAACCCTCATTGTCGCCCGCGTCACCTCCTGGCCCGACAACCGTGATCGACCCGACGACTACCGGATCATTACAACCCACACCGACACCTACTCCACAACCCACACCGTCCCCCGTCCCCATCCCGGCCGTGCCGCCACCTCCGATGGTCGGCGCTCAGGACGTGCATGTGTCCGTCGATCCGACGACGGGCGTGGGCACGCTCACCGGCACGCAACTTTGGTTAGATGGGGAACAACACCCAGAACCGCAGAACACGCTACGCCCCGACCAGATTGGCTACGGCACAGCGGAGATGCCCGTCATTCTCGGCAAGTTGATGGCCGCCATCGCGGCCAACGGCGGCGCGGCCACGCCCGCCCACCTCGCCCTCGTGGTCGAGTTCGTGGACGCGCTCCGGGCCACGCCCGCGCCACCCCAGGCGCCCGCCCAACCGACCACCTACGCCGCGCCCAACCTGCTCTCATCCTGACGCGCCGCCCTTTGAGTCGAACGGACACATACCCTTGTCACACCACGCCGCCAAAAACCCAATCCCGCGCATGGACACGGCGCCGCGCGGCCCGACGCCCGAATGGCGCGTTGAGCGTGTCCGCGACATCGAGCGCGTGCGCGGCGCCGAACGCCTCGTCGCCATTGCCGACCGCTGCCCCCACCCGTCCTGCGGTGCGCTCGCGCCGCTCTCAGTACCGCCACGCGTGTCGTTCGGGCGCGGATGGTCCACCGTCCCCACGCGCACCTATAACGCGCTGTACGTGGCTCCTGGGCGCGCGACGGCACCCGCCACTCAGGGGTGCTCTCATTGGGTGGGCGTGGCTGAGACGTTGGATGAGGCGAAAGCGCTGCTACCCCAAGGCGGCGTGGCGCGGGCGCGGCACGCCAGGGACGCGGAGGGGCGCGTGAGGGCAGGCGTCGATAGCCGCTGGCGCTGCTGGCGGTTGGATGACAAAGGGCATGTCGCCCAGTAGAAGGACAACGCGCTCATGCAAACCACTGACCAACCCAACTCCGAGAGCATACAACCAACCATCCTGGTGCTGGCGCAGCAACTCGGCGCGTTGCAAGCCAAGCAGGACGGGTTCGACCGCCATATTCACGACACACAGGCGCACGATAGCCTCTTCTCGGACGTGTTTACGCGCTTAGACTCAATGCGTGAGGATTTGACGCGCGTCCTGCGCGAAGAAATGAGCACCTTCACCGTCAAAGACCAGGTCGGCCAGGAGGGGCTCAAAAAGCAGCTCCTCGACATCCGCGCTATCGCCGTGACCAGCCAGGAGGATGCCGAACACCGTAAGGCACGCGAAGCGCATATGGAGCGGCAAGACGAGGAAATGACTGAGTTGCGTGGTCTCTTGCAGGTGCAGACGGAGATTGAAGCCCAGCGTCAGCAGGCGCTCAAAGAGGCCGAACGCGTGGAAGCCGCGCGCGAGGAGAAGCGACGCCAAGACCACGTCGCCGCCGTCAAACAGACGGAGGCGCAGACCAGAGACCTGAGCGCCCAAATCGCCGCCCAGAACAAGCAACTAGGCGACACGCTGGCGCGCTACTTTGGCCCCCTGGGCGTCGCCGCGTTCTCCTATTTCCTGGTGGGATCAAGTACAGCGGGGCAAACCCGCACGCTTGTGCTGGCCGGTATCGTGGTCGTGGTCATTATCTATATCATCGCCATGATTATCAGACGCGCGGTGATCGCGCGTCGCCTCCGCGCCTTGCAACGGGCCGCACGTTCTGAACAATCAGGCGATTCATCGTCGCCAAGGGAACGAGAGGCGCTGTGATGCGCTGGTCCAAACTGTCTACGTTGGCGTGGCGCCATCTACATATCCCCGTCGGCGCCATCGCGGTTTATGCCGACGTGATGGTTCCTGTGCTGCACTCCCATCCGTGGGGTTTTTTGGTGCTCTACATCATTGTCGCCACGCTCACGGGCGGCGTCGGCGTGGGGTGTTTTGCTACCGGCATTTCGCTGTATACAGCAGCGCTCTTGGGGACACGGTTTCCGGCTTTGCCGCTGGAAACCGCCACGATCATGGCGGGCGCTACGTTCTTGTTGTGGCATGAGTACACGCGCGGCCAGACCACACGCGCCGCCGTCATGGACGCGCATGCACATGAGCAGCGTGTCCTGGCAGCGTGGCCTGCGGCGGTCATCGGCATCAACGCGCACGGCATTATCACGCGCTGGAACGCGCGCGCGGTCTCTCTGTTTGGCTACAGCGAGCAGGACGCGGTCGGCGCGGAACTGGCCGACCTATTGATCCCCGCGCGACATCAGACCGCGCATCGCGTCGGGATTAAGCACGCGCTCAAGACGGGTGAGGGGCCGATTGAGATGCGTTGGCTGTCCCTGCCCGCGCGCTGCAAAGATAACTCTGAGCGGCGCGTCAACATGATGCTGGTGCGTGGGGGTGATCCCGCGACAGCCACCGCGCGCGGTCGGGATGTGGCGTGGGTGGCGTTTATCAGTGATCCTGATAGCCCCGTCACGACAATCGATTGACTACTCTGACGCCTAAAGGCGACAGCTTCTACGGTCTTATAGGAGGTTCCCATGCCCAAGTCCGCGTCCGGCGATGAGGTCGCCATTGACCACGCTACGATAGCCACCGCCGTCGTCACCCCCGCATCCGCGCTTGTGCCATCAGACGGCGCGTCCACCCCCGTCCTCGTCGCCCTCTACCATAGCGACGGGCGCGCGCTGTTCGTGCCCGAGGACCAGGCCGATACGTGGATACGCGAAGGGTTTAGCCGCGAGCGCCACGACATCGGCGAACTGTCCACCCAGACGGCACTCCTGTTCGACAGCGCCAAGGGGGCCGTCGCTGCCTATGCCGACGAGGCATCCAAGAACGCGACCCTGACCAAGGGCGACACATCCAATATGTACGTGGCTGAGCACGCCATGGCCGACCTGACGGAAACATGGGGTCGGCTGCACCGCGCCATCCACGCACAGAAAGGCGTCGCGCAAGGCGAGGCCGTCGCGGTGACGCACCACGAGACCGGCGAAACGGTCCATGTAGACCCGAACCAACGTGACCTCTACGCCACCGGCCCGAGCGAGGCGTACACCGGCACGGGCAACCCGTACCAGAAGTCGGCTGAGGTAACGCAGGCGCATATCAAGGCGCAGGAAGCGGCCGGGCGTGACCCGATGGAGCAACATCCCGCCACGCTGGCCGCGCGGGGCGCGTAGACGAACACAGCACAGGGCGCGCACGCCACACAGGGCGCGGCGCACACTATCACGACCGAGGAGAAACAAGCATGGGCGCGATGACCGCAAGTGTCCTCTACGACCACCCCGACCTAGGGCGCATCTATGCGCCCGTCGCCTTCACGCGCGCCCTTTCCCTACCGGGGCGGCCCGCGCACACCCCGCCCCCCGGCGAGTACGGCGTCTGCGTCGCTGTCCAGAAACGCCCCGTCTACGACGACGACGGCCTGCTCCGCAAGATGGCGATGATCTGGCACAGCATCACGCACAACGAGCGCGTCAACCAGGGCGCCGTCCGCCAGGACCTGGCCATGTTCGGCTCGACATCCATGGCGTTCACCGTCGTCGCCCTCGCCAGCGCCACGCTCACCAAGACGGCCACGGACCTCTCGCTCGGCTCCGGTGCGACCGCCGTTACCACCAACGAGTTCACCACGCTCGGCTTGGCCCGCGCCGTCGGTACCCTCGGCGCGTACACCACCCCCGCCAGCTTGGGTTCGCAATTTACACGAGTTGTATCGAAAGCGTTCACCGCCACCGGCAATGCGACCGTCTACGGTAGTGGCCTGTTCGACAGCGCTACCGTGGCCGGGTCCAACCTCTACGTGGAAGATGTATTTAGCTCAACCGCAGTGATGGTAAATGCCGATTCTTTGACCGCGACATGGAGCATTTATAACTAGTAGTACTATCCATAAGCCAAAAACATTAAGCCGCGCGCTGTCTCGGGGAGGAGAGGAGTCGTATGCCTGGAACCGTCACGCGTCAGCAGCAGGTCGTGCAGCCGACTCCCGGCACGACTATCCAGCAGGGAGCAGGCTCGACCTCGGGCGTGACCTCGTTTGCCAACGGGACCGAACTCCCCTATCTGTTTCTAGCCGATGAGTACAACCCTGACCGGCGTGTGTCGCCGGGTCTAACGCCGGTGCAGCCATCCGTGACCGGCGTCACGGCGGCGGTCGCGGGAACGGCCGGCGGCGCGAGCGTCGTCTACAGCGTCGTGGGCGTGTGTCCAAACGGCGACACCGTGCCAACGGCGGCGGCGGGTGTGCTGGCCCCGTCGCCTACGACCGACGCGAACTACGTCACGGTGACGTGGACACCGCAAGACGGTTTGGTCGGCTATCGTGTCCTGAAGGCGGGCGCCCTGCTGGCGACGGTCGTGGCGGGCGTGTCGTCGTACACGGACAACGCGGGCCTGGCGACAATGACCTACGTCGCCTCAACCGTGAACCCGCCCGCGCAGATGTTCGTCACGGACCCCGACACGCGCGTCAGCGGCACAATCACGGCCAACAGCGGGTCCATCTCCGCCCCAGCGGCGGGGTCGACGGTGGCCGTCGCCTACCACGCCGACGGCATCGTGGGCATCCAGATCAGCGGCACATGGGTCGCCACGCTCGCGTTCGAGGCCACGACGGATGGGACTAACTGGTTCCCTGTCAACGGCGTGCAGAGTGTCACGGGGGCGCAGGTCTCCCAGACGACGGCGAACGGGCAATGGCGCGCCAACGCGGGCGGCTACCAGGCCGTCCGCGTGCGCGCGACTGCCTACACGTCGGGGACGGCGACGGTCGCCCTGCTGTCGTCGGACGCCGGGTCGATGGCGACGCTGGCCGAGCCGTTGCCCGCCGGCACGAACACGATCGGCGCGGTTACGGGGCCGCCCGCGTCCTCGCCCACCGGCGTGGTAGCGGCGATAACCGGCATGGCGGGCGGCACGGGCATCGTCTATAGCGTCGTCGCCGTCTTCCCCACCGGGGACACCTTGCCCACCGCCGCAGCCTCGGTCCTCGCGCCTTCTCCGACCTCTGTTGCCAACTACGTCACGACGACGTGGGCACTGGTGCAGGGGGCCATCGGCTACCGCGTCCTCAAGGCGGGCGCGCTGCTTTCAGGGTTACTCTCCGCGTACGCGACGAGCTACGTGGACAACGCGGCTCTGGGCACGACAGCTTATACGCCGGCCACGGCCAACCCGCTTGGGGCTGTCGTGATGTACGACCAAGCACTCGCCTCGATGCTCACGCAGGGCACGGGCAAGATCGTCGTGTCCAACACATCGGCCACCCGAGCCTACGTCAGCCAGAACTTTCTCAATGCTGGCACTGATGCCGTGCAGGCGACCAACGGAGCCGTGCTCTACTCGATCAACGCTCAGGGAGTCGGTACGGGCTCAACCAGCGGAGTGATTGTGGATGTGCGTGGCTATAGCACGCTCCAGATCCTCGCCAACCTTAATCCCAGCTCGACCCTCAACAGTTTCCAAATCATTGTGGACGCCGTGGATAACTTCGGCAACAGCGGCGCCGGCTTATGGCAGTTGTTCACAGGAACAGCTGTGACGGCTTCAAACACTCGCCAACGCATCGAGATTGGCCCAGGGATCACGCCCATAGCGGCATCATCTACTGGCGGAGCCGCTGCCGTCCTACTCGGAACGACTATCAACATACGCGTTGTGGTCACGTCCGGAGGGCCGGGCGGAAACTACACACTCACAGTCATCGGTAAGTGACACTCCACACGGCTTCAGCCGTGTGGAGTGTCACGGGCTACTTTTGGTAGGGACGGGGAAGGTGGCTAGTACCGCAAGCTGGAAGTCTCTCCGCATGTTCGGCACGCTACAACGTGCGTGATGACTCCTCGAAACGGCTTACGGAACTTGCGGAACCATTTCCAGCGAAGGGTACTAGAGATGGCACAACGGCTTTATTGGATCGCGGAAGAGATGAATCCTCCAGCAGGATCTCGTGCTGGCGTCATCACACAGATGCGTCGCTTTGGTGTGTCAGGCTTCACGCTGCGTATAGACTGGTCAGGCTACTATACAGCGAGTGGGGTCAAGAACACGGGCTACAAGACCAACATCACCACTGACATCGCAGCCTTGCAAGCAGGCTCGATGGACATTGTGCTTGACCTAGCTATGCAGAACACGCCCGCGTGGCTGCATACGACCTACGGCGATAGCTCCTACCTCAAAAACCAATTCGCACACAACTTCAACCCACTGCGTGCTGATGGCGCCACGCCAGGTATCGACCTAGGCGACGCTAATATCATCTTCAACCCCCAAGTCAAGGCCGAAGTCTTGCAATTCATGAAGGATATCGGGACGGATATCGGTTGGTCCAACTTCCGCTACGTCAGGCTCGGGGGCGGACACTTTAACGAGTTGGGGTTCCCTCCGACCGCGCCCACCGTGGCCAGTCTGGGTGGCCTGACCGCGAGCAATGCCTCGGCGGCGGACACCAACTGCTATTGGTCGTGGGACATCAACGCCCGCGCCCAGCTCGCTGCCGCGTACCCTCAGTTCGCGGTTGGGGGTATCTCCGCGTCATGGGTACCCGGCCAAAACAGTCCCAACAATGAGGCGTCCCTTTTCCTGACGTGGCACTTGAACGCGCTGCGCGATTTCCAGAACTGGCAGATCGCGGCTCTCAGAACGGCAGGCTACACTGGCCGTATTATGATGCTCTACCCTGGGTGGGGCATGCGCCCGCCAGGTGGGACGGATACTAACGGAGACTTCAATCTCGCCGTGGCGACGAACCTCAACAATACCTCGCGGGGCGAAACGAGCAGCGAGGTGCAGATGGCCCACGATTGGGTGCGCTGCATCCGGTCTATGACGGACCCCCTGGTGATAACCTATTGCACCTGGGCTGACGCAGGCTATCTAGGAGACCCTGGCGGGACCTACAACGTCAATCTGCCACCGGCGGCGCGCAACGTGTCCGCGACTCCGTATGATTGGACGCCCTGGCACTACATTGACGTGCAAGGCAAGGCCCTCAATCCCCCTCTTGACACGTTCGGAGAGAATACGGGCGGAGGCATGCCGACATGCATCTCTAATTGCGTTGCGGCAGCGCGCGCGAACAACGCTTTGGGTATGGGGCTGATCTCCTTCACCGACTTCTACGCCAACGGCATCACGGGTGGCACGCCGACCGCCAACCTGACCACGCTCGCCGCTACCCTCTGACCACGTTCGTCGCCCGCATCGGACGACCGTGCGGGGCAGCCACATCCGAGGCGTCCGTCACGCCACTAGCGGGAAAAGGGTGGGGCCGTGGCGCTATTCGGGGGAGGCTTTTTTGTCGGCGCGGCAGGGAATAGCTACACCCGGTCGGCGTCCTCGTCTGTGACGGTCGCTGTCGCAGCCGTAGACGCGGCCACCCGCGCGCGCGCCGCGACGGCCTCCGTGGCGTTCGGCGCGACCCCGGTACGCCTGTACGCGCCCCAGCGCGCCGTCACGGCATCCATCGCCGCCATGACAACCATAAGCCGTGCGGCGACAACAGGGCGCACGACGACGCTCTCCGTGGCCCATACGGCGGCGGCGGCCGCGGTTCGCTTGTACGCGCGCACGCCATCCGTGTCTCTATCCGTGACGGCCACGACGAGCCGCGCCGTCACCATGACGCGGGCGTGGGCGCTGTCCGTTAGCGTCACGGTGGCAGGTCGTCGCGCCACCACCGTCATGCGCTCCACATCCGTCATCGTCGGGAGTGCGACCGCTGTCATCCGTACCGTCACTGTGACGCGCGCCGCGACGACAACAGCGGCCACGAGCGCGACGGCTACCGCGACCCGTCTCTACGCGCGACAGGTCACGGCCAGTATCGTGGCCACTATCATCGTGGCGCGCCTGTACGGGGCAACCCGTGCGTTGTTGGCATCCATCCTTGCGACGATAGCAGCGACGATGACGCGTGGCTATAATCGCGCGCCCTCGATCTCGGTGGCCCCGGCGCCATCCGCTAGCCGCTCCACGTCGTCTATCCGCACGGCGACGCTCTCCGTCGCGGCGACGCCCCAAGCGGCGCGCGGTAACTCCGTGGCGCGGCTGATATCCGCGACCATAAGCATCGGCGTATCGGCGGCGCGCGCGTCCCTATCACGTCGTGCTACGTCTACAACGACACCCGCGGCGACGGGCGCCGGAGATGTCCGATCCTTCGCCCGGTCCCCGCTCTCGACCATCGCGGCCACCATCGCACTCACGCGCCTCTACGCGGCGACGCGGGCGCGCACAACATCTATCGGTGTCGCGGTGACGGGGACGCCCCAGACGACGACGACGCGCGCCACAACGGCGTCCCTCTTGTCCGCGACAACCCCAAGCCTCGGCAAGGCGTTCGGGCGCGCGGCCTCGGCGTCCACGCAACTCGCCGCGACGGTCACGCGCCTATCCGGCCTGTTCGGACGCGCCCTCTCCTCCGCGACGGCGACGGTGGCGCAAGCAACGCGCGCCGCGACGGTGGCGCGCCAGGGGATGTCGACCGTTGCCTCCTTCGCGACGGCGGCCCGTTCGGTGGTCGTCACGCGCTCTCTGACGACGACAACGGCGATCACCCCCACCGTCCTCTCAACGCGCTCCTACCCGCGCGCATCCGCGTTCACCACGGCCATCACGACCACAACAAATATGACGCACGTCGCGTCGCGCCTCATCGCCGTATCCGTCGCGTTCGGCGGGACGACACAGCGCCCCGCCCTCGTGGCGCGTGCGCCAGTCGTGTCCATCTCGCCCACGACGCAAACCGCACGCTCCGTCACACAGGCGCGTCCCGTCGCCCTCTCGGTCGCGGCGAGCCCGACTGGCATTCGCTCTCTGACCGTCGCACGCCCCGCCACCACGACCGTCGCGGTAACGGTGGGCGCGATGGGGATACGTGGCTATGCGCGCGCCCCGCTCGTGTCCGTCATGCCGACGGTGACGAGCACGGCAGCGACGGCGCGTGCACGCGCCGTGTCCATCTCGACCACTATCTCAGCGGTGGCGACGCGCGTCGGGTCGCGCGCGCGTGCCGCGTTCATCTCTCTGGTATCGACCAGCACACAGGGGCGGTTAGTCACCTCGACGCGCGCCCTGTTCATCGCTGCCCCGTCGTTGACCTTCGTCTCGACAGGCAACAACCTCGTGCGCGGGGCGGCGGTGACGGTTGCCATCGTGGCGGCGGTGACGCGTTTGTTCGCACGGACAGCGCCCACGGCATCACAGGTCGTTACGTCCATCGCCGCGACGCGGGCAGAAACCTTCGCGCGTGGCGTCGGCAGCGCCATACCATTGTCGCCTCTGGCAACGCGGCAGGCAAACGTGGCCCGGTCGTCGTCAGTCGTCGTTACGGCTACGGCCATCATAGGGCGACTAACAGCCATCGGTCGGTCTATCGTCGCCACGGTCACGCCGTCATCGTCGGTCGGTTCCTCGATCCAGCACACTGCCGGGTCACTGTCCCGCGTCGCCTCGATGGCGGTCGCGCCCCTCTCCGTCGCCATCCGCGCCGTCATCGTTGCACGGTCGGCGTCTTCATCGGCCACATCAACCACGGTGGCAGGGCGTGCGACAACCCTAGCGCGGGCTACGTCCGCGTCCACATCGGCCACTGCAACCGTTGCCCGTGGCGCGGGGCTGCTCGCCCGCGCCGCGACGTCTGCTGGCGCGGCCATTGCTGGCGCGGCTCGAACGAGCATAGCAGGGCGACAATCCGTCGCCTCGTCGGCCCCATCCGTGTCCACCACCATGCCGCGCCTGAGTCGCTTGCGTGGCGCGGTCGCGTCCGTCGCGCCGCTCGCCGCCTTATCGTCCGCGACACAACGCCTACGCGCCGCTCTCACGGCCACGGCCACGGGGAGTGCGGCGACGCGCGGCCTGTCGGCTACACGGCCCGTCGCCACAGCCACGGGGAACGCCGCGACAACGGCGCCGCGCTCATCGTTCGGCCGCACGTCTACGGATACCCGCGTCCCTCTGGCGACCGTGGCACGGGCGCTGTCCGTAGCGCGCGCCTCGGCGTTCATTCAATCCATGACTGCCGGCGTCGTGGGCGCGCGTGCGGTGGCGCGGGCCGTGGGGTCGGCCATCAGCGCGCTGGCGCACGCGTTGGGCCTCGTATCCCGTGCGCCACGTATCCGTGCCACGTTTGTCGTGCCGCCACGGCCCCTGACGTTTGTCGCCCCGGCGCGTCCCGGCGCATTCATCATCCCCGCGCGCCCGCTCCTGTTCGTCGTCACGCCGGGGCTGGGCGCTAGGGGGGCTACCGCCGGGGAGGGAGAAGGTATGCGCGCGACATTCCAGACCGTAGACGGGACTAGCTTCCTCAATCCGCTTGACCACAACGTCCCGTTCGCGGGCGACCTCTCGGCCATCCTCCCATCGGGCACAGGCGCGACCGTGAGCGTCTACGCGGCTACGGGCATCCCGCAGGATGGCAGCGCGTCATTCAACGCCTCGGCGATTGTGCAGGGCACGCCGACGCTTGGAGCCAACGGTGCTCTTGCCATCAACCTGGGTGGCGGCGCGGCCAACCCGCAGCTTCCGCGCGTCACGTACCGCCTGCGCCTGCAGGTCTCCGCCGGCGGCACGGATCAGGAGGTTACGGTAGACCTCCCCTGCATCGAGGATTAGCGCGCACATCTTGCCCGCTACGTCGTCCCCTCACGATCCATCGACCGCGCCATCTATCCACGCGCCACCGTCGCGCTCTATACCACGACCCATACTGGGAGGATGCCCCATGCGCTCGCCCTTTCGTCGCCTTCGCCTCCTTGCATCCCCGCCCGGAACCGCGGCCCGCGTAGAGTCTCCGTCGCGCTCGTGGATGGCCGCGTGCGCGTTGGTCATCGCCATCATCGCGCTTGTCCTGACTCTGCTCACGCCACGCACCGTCGCGGCCCCCGCCCCCGTCGCGGCCCCACTGACGACGACCACCACGACCACCACGGCACCCGCGACACCGGTGACGACAACGGCGACGGCGACGCTCACCACAACCCCGTCCGTGTCCGCCATGCCCATTGCCGTGCGCCCCGATGAACGGCTAGCCGCGTCCCGCGCTCTCCATCACCCGTCGCCTGCCCAGGCCATGCGCGACCTGCCGAGCGGCACGGGTATCGCTCCCGCGACGGGCACGCGCCGCTATGGGCCGCGCCTCGGAGCCACGGGCTCCATTGGCCTACACGTCGCCGGCAACAAGTTGGAGGACCAGAACAACGCCGTTGTCACGCTGCGTGGCGTGGACCACGCCGGCAGCGAGTACGCGTGCGTGCAGGGATGGGGCATCTTTGATGGCCCCACTGACATTCCTTCCGTGCAAGCCATGGCATCCTGGCATGCCGACGTGGTGCGCGTCCCGCTCAACGAAGATTGCTGGCTCGGTATCAATGGCTACCCCAAGTACGGCACGGCCAGCGGCTACCAGCAGGCCATTCAGGGCTACGTCGCCAATCTAGAGTCGCAGGGCTTCTACGTGATCCTCGACCTGCACTGGAATAACGGCGGCACGAACGGATCGACCGGCCAAGGCTACATGGTCGACGCTGACCACGGCGTCGCTTTCTGGCAGAGCGTCGCGGGCCTGTTCGGAAATGACAACCGCGTCATCTTCGACCTGTACAATGAGCCCACCAACTTCGGCAGCTCCACGGGCAATACGTGGGACTGCTGGAAAAACGGTGGCTCCGTCTGCACCGGCGCGACCTACGCCATCGCCGGGATGCAGACGGTGGTCACGGCCATTCGCAACACCGGCGCCACGAACGTCCTCGAACTCAACGGCCTGGCCTACGGTAACGACGTGACGCAGTGGGCCACGCACGCCCCTACGGACCCGTTGCACAACCTGCTCGCCGGTGTTCACCTGTACACAGACAACCAGGCCGGGCAGAACTACCCGCAGTCCGGCTTTCACGACTCCTCCGGCCTGAACCAGGATGTCAACTCTAACAGCCTGCTGGCGAACTATCCAATCATCATCTCTGAGCTGGGCGAATCCAACTGTAATCGCAATCTACTGGACGCGCTCTACCCCACCATCGAGGCCGACGGCATCTCGTGGGTCAACTGGAGTTGGAACAGCGCGGCGTCGTGCGGTGGCGGCCCCAGTGTCATCACCAACCCTAACGGCAGCCCGACGCAGTTGTACGGGCAAGGCGCCCACGACAACATGGTACGGTACGCCGTGGCCCCGGCACAATCCACCCCCGTCGTGCCACCCACGGCCGCGCCGACGAACACCGCGGCGCCACAGCCGTCCGTGTCCTATACGAGCGCGTCCGCTTCTCCGAGTACGGCCGCCCCCGGTAGCCAGGTCACGTTTACGGTCAATTTCACCGTGAGCGGGATGCCGCTCGTCAACGCCCCGTTGCGCATCAAGTTCAAGGACGGCACGGGCACGACGCAGGGCGGCGATTTCGGCCCCAATCTCTCACTGCCCGTGGGGACGTACAGCCAGCAGGTCGTTGGTACGCTGCCCGGCACGGCGCCGGTTGGCAACTACACGGTCGAGATTGGCCTGTTCGGTAATAATGCCAACTACAGCGCGACACTGTTCTACAGCATCGGACAGGCCGGCTTCACGGTGGCCGGCGCGCCCGTTGCCACGGCCACGACCCAGGCGACGAACACGCCATCGGCTCCCACGGCGACGCCCGCGCCCGTCGTGCTGCCGCAGGGCGCGTTTGACCTGTCCACCTATTATAATCATGGCGCCGTGACGAACGACGGCGGCTCCACCCCCAACTTCGATGATTACTGCTGTAGCTACAGCGCACAGGCGTTGGCGGCGGCGGGGGCGACGCCGGGCGGAACGGTCATTTTCAACGGCATTCGCTTCGCTTGGCCGGCCCCCGTGAACGCCAACGGCGTGAACGCGACGCAGGGCCAGGCCATCCCCGCGCCCGCCAACGCGTCCAGTTCGACGCTTGCGTTCCTCGCCGCGGGGCGCAATCCGCAGCTAAACCAGACCGGGACGATTTCGTATACGGATGGGACAGCGCAGACCTACGCCATCAGCGTGTCCGACTGGTCCTCAGCCTCGCCCGTGCAAGGTGACCAGATCGCGCTCGGCACGGCGTATCGGAACAACGGCGCCGGCCGGGATGGCATCCCGGCCAACGTGTACTACACCTCTGTCTCGATCGACGCGCGGAGGACGGTCCAGGCCGTGGTGATGCCCAACGATGGGAACTTGCGCATCTTCGCCATGAGCGTCGGCCTGGCAAACACCAGCGGCGCGGGCGCGGCGGGCGCGTTCAACCTGCCGTTCAACTTCGGTGACATCGTAAACGACGGGTCGACCTTCGGTGGCGGCTTCGACCGGGGCGGCTACGCCTACTCGACACAGGCGCTTGCGGCGGCGGGCCTCCCCGGCGGCGGCCAGGCGACTTTCGGCGGCGCGACCTTCAATTTTCCAGCCGTGGCGCCGGCCGATGGCGTCATCATGCAAGGCCAGTCCGTCACGCTGACCACGCCTATTGTCGGGTCAGCCCTCTCGCTGCTGGGTGCGGGCGCGGGCGGAGGGCAGTCGGGCACGTTCACGGTCGGCTACACCGACGGCACGACACAGCAGGTTTCCCTGGCGGTGGGCGACTGGTGCTCCGGGACGACAGGGGTGATCGTCACCAGCGCGTACCGCGACACGTCGACGGCCGGGCGGGATACCACCTGCGCCGCCAAGGTGATGCAAGCCAGCGCCACCCTCACGGGCGCCGCGCCCGTCCAAAGCGTCACCTTCCCGCAGAGCAGTGGTTTCCATGTGTTCGCGCTCTCCGTCGTGCCCGTCGCCTCGCCGACGGGCACGACGACGCCGACGAACACGACGCCTCCATCCACCGCGACGCCGACACCAACGAACACACCGGGCGCCACGGCCACCCCCATGAACACGCCGACCGCCACGGCGACGGCGACGGCTAGCGGGAGTCCGTCCGTCCAGATCATGGCGTCGTCGGCCCTGGTCCAGGTCGTGGCTCCTGGCGCGACGCAGACGCTCCATCTCACGGCCACGTCCCCCGGCGGCGTGTCGGGCGCGTACGCCCAGTTCCTGATCTACGACCCTTCTCATGCTTTGGTCGCCACGGTCGCGTCGGGGACCGCCGTGACGCTGACGGCGGGCGCCAGCGCGACGTACACCGCGACGTGGGCCGTCCCTGCGAGCGCGGCGCCGGGGGCGTACACCGTCACGCCCCAGGTGCTCTCTAGCGCGGGCGGCGCGTTGATCAGCAATTAGTCGCCCCATCCCACAGTATTTAGCAACAACTCCTCAACGTTCCTCTCGCCCATCGGCCAGCATGATAGGAGATAGCCATGTCCCGTCGTTCATCGCCCCATCAGCGCACGCGGGCCACACGCGTCCTCATCATGCTGGCCGCGCTTGTCACCGTGGTGATTGTTGCCTCGATCCAGCCGTGGCAGCAACGAGCGACCGCGATAACGCCGGCCTCTGTCCATCGCCACGCCCTGGCATCAGGCGGGACGGGGCCGATCTCTAATCTGGCCGATACCTGGGTTGGCGTCCACTTCGGCAACCCCTTCGACGCCTACATCACCGGCAGTCCCAAGGTCATCGCCCCGTCAAACTACAACATGGACTATATCTGGGGCGCGTCCGCGACGAACAGCAGCGTGCTCCCCTACAGCCCCGCATCCGCATGGGCTGAGACCTACTTCCCGTGGCGGCGTGAGGTCAACAACCAGGGTAAATCGTGGGTGCTCGCCAATCACCCCGACTGGGTGATGTACAAGTGCGACAAGTCGACCATCGCCGCGTGGGACAACAGCGCGTCTGACCTGGTGGAGGTGGACACCTCCAATACCGCCTACCAGTCCTACCTCGAACACTCATTTATCGACCACGGGCTAAAAAGCGTCGCCAACGGCGGAGGCGGGTGGAGCGGTCTATCTGTTGATAATGGCGTGACAGCCAACGTCGGTCAGGCGTGTGGTCACTGGACGGGGCAACAGGGCACGTCGACGTGGGTTCCCATGTTCAATGGCACGGTCCTGAACGACCCTACCTACATTAACTCCCAAAATGCCGCGTATCAGGCCGTGGCGAATTACGTACGCACGACGTACCCGAATGCGACGATCACCCTTAACGCGGGCTACAACACCTTCATCAACTACAGCTACCTGGCGCCTGGCTATGCAACGTCTGATATGATCTCGGACGAATATGGCTGGACAAATGGTGGCGGAGGCTACACGACGAGTGATGGGGGTGGAGAAGTTTCCAATCGCTGGCTAGGAGAGATGCAGCGCTACGAAGTGTTGCAGCGCGACCAAAACAAAGGGATATGGTTCAACAACAACCGCGCGGCGGGTGGCCTAACCAACTATCAGTCGGATACGAACAGCCAGGCCAAGTTCGACGTGAACTGGAACCTCGCCAACTATCTGCTAATCAAGTACCACCACACCTACATGGACCTGGTGGGCAGCCAGCACTACGGCTACGCGCTGAACCAAGAGCACGAGTACGAGACCGCCAACGCCTCCATCGGTTCGCCCACTGATGATTTCTATGCCAGCGGGAGCGTTTATCAGCGCGACTACACCGGCGGCACGGTGTTCGTCAACCCCAGTTCGAGCACGTCGTACACCATCAATGTCCCGGCCGGGCAGTTCAAGGATTTATACGGCAACGCGGTCACGACGCAGAGTATGCCCGCGCACAGCGGCCTGATCCTTCTCTCTACCACACCGCAAGCGACACCCACGCCCGGCGCCGCTAGCACCGCGACGAATACGCCCATCCCCGGCGCGACAGCGACGAATACGCCCGTCCTACCCACGGCCACGGCCACCACCACCCCGGCGCCCGTGCCGACGCCCACGGGCGCGCTCCAGGTGATCGAGGGCGAGGCGCCCGGCAACGCCCTGGCCGGGTCGGCCGTCATCGGGTCGTGCGCGCGCTGCTCCGGCGGTCAGGACGTGCAGTACCTTGGACGGAACAACGGCACGCTCACAATCAACGGACTGACGCCACCGTCGGCCGGGACGTACTCCCTTGGCGTCGATTGTATAGCGGGCGACAGCAGCGCGGGCAACCCCGCGCGCACGTTCCTGCTGCAAATCAACGGCGGGGCGGGGCAGACGCTGACCTGTCCGGCGACGCCCAACTTCGCGCCCATCACGGAGTACGCCACGGTGGCGCTGAACGCGGGCGCCAACACAGCCCTCGTGTCCAACCCCGACCCGAACAGTCCGGCGCCCGATATCGACCGCGTGACGCTGTACAGCGCCAACGCCGCGCCGACGGCCACGGCCACACCCGGAACGGTCGCTACGGCGACGAACACACCCAGCGGCGTCACATCCACGCCGACCGCGACGGGCGTCCCGGCCTCCGGGCCGTACATTTTGTACGACAATCAGTTAGAGAACGGGACGCAGGACTACAGCTACGGCCTGACCAGCCACAGCTTCGCGGCGACAACCCCGACCTATGGCGGCTCATCAGCGTCTATCGCCGCGCAATACACGGCCGGCTCCTTCGGGGCGGTGAAGCTCCGCCTTTCCCCTACTCCGTTCAATCCGGCTCCGTACACGACCCTGCATGTGGCGCTGTATCCAGGAGCGGGCGCGACAACGCCGCTGCTCATCAGCCTGGATAATAACGTCGGCACCAACCTGGGGTCATATGCGGTGACGCCGCCCGCTGGGCAGTGGACGACGTACGATATCCCCCTCTCCACGCTCGATCCCTCCGGCGTCCCCGCGACTGACCTGCTTTTCGCGGACCAGAACGGGGCAGGTTTCAGTTACAACATAGACGACCTGCGCCTGGTCCCCGCCGCCGGCGGCGCGACGGCAACCGCCACGCCTACGAACGCGGCGACCGTCGCGCCCACGGCGACGAACACGCCTGGCGGCGCGACGAACACGCCCGCGACGGGCTTCGTGACGCGGCAGGGGACGGCTCTCTCCCTGAACGGACAGCGCTTCCGCTCAGTGGGCGCGCAGTTGGGCGACGTGATGAGTTGGACCGACCCGAACGGCGTCTACGTCGGCTGCGGAGCGCAGTCGAGCGACGCGCAGGTGGCGACGGAGTTCGGGCAATTGCAGGCGGCGGGTATCAACACGGTGCGCGTCAGCATGTACTACGCGTTCACGAACGGCGCGACCGACTGGCGGCGCGCCGACCTGGTGGTCCAGCAAGCGGCGGCGCACAACGTCCGGCTCATCGTGACCCTGTTCGACAACTACAACTACTGCGACCAGATACCATCGTCGGGTGGCGCGTCCAAACTTGACAGTTGGTACACGACCGACTACAAAAACGCGCCACAGGGCAGGTGGAACATCTCGGCGCGCGCTTACGCGCAGGTCGTCGCGGCGCGCTACGCCACCTCGCCCGGCATCCTTGCATGGGAACTGGTCAATGAGCCGCGCGACCAAGACGCGGCCGGTAACGGCTACTTCTCGCACTTCCAGTCGTTCGTCAACGACATGGTGGGCGTCATCAAGGCGGTCGACCCCAACCACCTGATCGCGTTCGGGACGGGCGGCGGTGGCACACCCGGCATCAGCGACGCCAACTACCTCACCTTGCTCCAACAGAGCAATATCGACGTAGGGACGTACCACGACTACGCACAGGAAACGACGGCGATGCCAGCCGGACTCCAAACGCTCCTCGGTCAGTGCAATACGGCTCAGAAGGCGTGTTTCGTCGGTGAGGCGGGCATCAACGGCCCCAACAAGGCGGGTGCGGGCAATAGTTCACCCTATTATTCCTTGACGCAACGTGTCTCGCTGTTCCAGGCGAAGTGGAACGCTTTCTTCGCCAACCCCTCCGCGTTTGGCTATACGATTTGGATCTTTAATGAGAATGAAACGGTCGCGCAAGAGGGCGACAACGAGTTCACACCCAACGACCCGCTGCTCACGGCCGAACAGACCTACAATCAGCAGACGCTAAACGCGGGGGGATCTCCCGCGACCAACACGCCGGCCCCCGCCCCCACCACCGGGTTCACGGTGGCGTCTGCCACCCCGACCAATACGCCTCCGGCGGGGGCCACGGTCACCAATACGCCGACCAGCACGCCCATCGGCGCGGCGACTCCCACAGCCACACCACCGTCTGGCGCGACCGCCACCCCCACCAATACGCCACAACCAACCGCCACGAACACGCCATCCCCCACGGCGGGGCCGGGCAGCCCGACGCCGACCCCGGCGCCGTACAGCATCACGATGGTCCGCGTCCCGTCCACTCTGTCAACGGGGACGACGCTGGTCGTCGCGGCGTTCGTGAACTCCACCGCTTTCCTGCCACGCCCACGCCTGACGTTCACCATCGCCACGGGCAACACAACCGTCGTGACGCTCACGCCGTACCGCGCGCGGCTGTATATCCAGGCGAGGCGGCCTGTGTTCGTCGTGGCGACCTGGCACGTCCCGGCCAACGCGACGCTCGGTGGGTACACCGTCGTCGGCCACCTCAACACGGGCGGCGGGGCATCCCTGGCCGACTCCGCGCCGCAATCGTTCACGCTTGCCGCCTCTAATGGCGGCGGCGGCGTGTAGCGGAGAAGGGAGGAACAGCCCCATGTCGCTCATCTTTCGGACGGTGTTCGCGTCGTCGTTGGTCGGCGTGTCCTACGCGCCCGCGCTGCCGACGTGGCTCTCGTTCAATAGCGTCTTGGACGGGGCGGCCATCACCCCACCCCCGACGATCAATGACCTGACGAACGGCGTATTCTCGGTGCAGTACGACCCCACCACGGTCGGCGGCGACATCGGCGCGGGCGTGATGAACCTGTCCGCGCTCGCGGGGGTCGCCACGTCCGACCGCTACATGCGCGTCGACTTCGCCACGGGCGACAAGACCGGCTACGGATTGGACGCGGAGGAATACGCCGTCCCGTTCCAAGCCGCGGTACGGTCAGCGTTGCCCGAGTTCGACAGCCTTGATGGTTCTCTGAGCTTGCGGGCCGCGCTCCAATTAGTCGTGGCGTTCATTTCCAACAACTACACGGTGCAGCAGGACGCGCCGCTGCCCAACCAGCAAACGGTCCAATATACGAGGGCCGACCTCGTGACGCCGCTGGCGACGACCGTGACCAGCTTCGACCCCGTAACGGGGCGCCCGATGCGCCGCGTCCGCCAATAGTCCATCGCCCACCGCACAGACGAAAGGTCCACCACCATGACGACCGCCGACATTCAGCATATCGCGGACGCGGTTATCGCTTTCGCCAGCGTGGTCATCCCCATTGTCGCTATCGTGTTGGGCAAGGCCGGGCACGGCCTCATCGTGGCCCACACGACGACGACACAGCAGGCGCTCCTTGAAAAGATCGCCTTCATGTGTGCGAGCGCGGCCGAGCAGAAACTAAAAGGTGACTCGGGCAAGGCTCGTTTCACGCAGGCTGACACCTTTTTCGCAGCGTGGGCACAGGCGCTCCTGCCGAAAGGCCAGCAGCCTACGGCAGACCAACGTGCATCGCTTATTGAGACCGCTGTCCGAGCGATCAACGCGGGCGCTATCGCCCTCGCGCCAGACGTCGCCGCCGTGCTCACGCCCGACGCCGCCGCCGTGCTCACGCCCGACGCCGCCGGCGCGGCGCCGGGTGTGAACGTCGATGCGATTATCGGTCAGGCCAACGACGCCGCGACGGGGACGGCGCACGACGTGGCAACGCTCGTAGCCCAGAACGCCGTGCAAGCGGGCCTACAAGATGTCGTCAACCAGGTGTTCGCACGTTTCGCGGCGGCGCTGACCCCACAGACAAGCACGCCAACCGCGACACAGCCTTCTCCCGTCCCGGATACAACCCCAATGGCGAGTGCCCCGTCCACGACACGCATCCAGGTCGCGGCCAATCTCCAGACGCCCGACGACGGCACGGTGCGCCTTGACGGCACGCTGACGCCCATCCCGACGCCCACACCGCCGTCTAAGTCGTCCAGATCTAAGGCGGCGACAACAGCAGTGACAGCCACCCCTAAAGAGCCGACAGAGACCGTGAGCACGACCACGATCACAGCCAGCACGCCGCCATCCATCCTCCTGACAAGGCCGAGTGCGGGTAGCGTCGTTTTCGTGGATGAGCCAGCACAGGGTCCCACGCCGTCGCCCGCCCCGCCCCCCGCGCAAGGCTAGCGCGATGGGCGACCTGCTGTACCTGACGCCCACCACCATCATCCCCACGGCCAAGACGCAGGCGGCGACGGTCATATCTATCGCCGCGACAACGAACGCCGATGGGCTGGCCGTCTGGTCCATCGTCGTGGAACTTGACACAGCCCTCACCGCTGATGATCGCGTCGTGGTGGAATACGCGCGCCGTCCCGGCAAGCCGTGCCCCGTCGAGGTCGGGGCCACGATCCGTGTTCCCGTGGCGCCCGTGGTCTGAAGTTCGCTGATCCTTCCCGTTCGCTCTCACCGCCGCCATCCTCGCCGCCACGGCCCCCACTGGGCGTCGTCGCCTAGCACAGGAGTTGCAAAAAATGGCAGGGTCCACGACCACCCCATCGACGCAGACAGGCACGGTCAACGTGTCATACGTCGTCGAGGGCACGAACACGCCGAATGACGGACGGACCGTCCCCGCTACCGTCCTCATGGACCCCACGACGGGCCTGCCCTACGTCGCCCAACCCGTGTCGGGAACCGTGGCCGTGTCCAATCTCCCCGCTATACAGGCGGTGAGCGCGACAGCGCTGCCCCTGCCAGCAGGGGCGACCACGGACATCACGCTCACCGACGGCCAGCAGAAGACGCAGGTCACGGCGCTCCCTTCTGACCTCTCAACCACGGGTACGCTGTCGGCAGCCCAGGCATCCGCCACGGCGACGACAAGCGCCGTCGCCAACAGCGCCGTCGCCCTCGCCTTGGGCAGCGGACAGGCCAGTTGGGACGCATCCATCGGCGGTTCCATCACGCCGCCCATGGGCGCGCCCACAGCCGCGCCGACACCTGTGGCGTCCTACACCCAGGCGGGCACGGTCGCTCCCGGCGTGTACGGCGTTGAGGTGGCCTACGCCAACCCGGCGGGCGAGACGACGCCCTCGCCCGCCGCCTCCGTCACGCTGGCGCCGCCGCTGGCCGCCCCATCGACCGCGCCCACGGTCGCTGCCCCCACGCTGGGTGGCGCGGTGGACGCGGGGACGCATGTCTACGCCGTGAGCGTCGTCAACGCCGTTGGGGAAACGCTCGCCGGCGCGGCGTCAGCCGCGGCCACCGCCTACGCGTCCGTGGCAGCCCCGTCGTCCGCGCCCACGACGGGCGCCCCCACGGCGGGCGGGGCTGTCGATGCGGGCACGCATGTCTACGCCACCACGTTCCTCAACGTGGTGGGCGAGACCACGGTCGGGGCGGTCACGAACCCCGCGACCGCCTACGCCGCCATCGCCGCGCCAACGACCGCCCCCACGGTGGGCGCGGCCACGCCAGGTGGCGCGGTTGATGCGGGCACACACGTCTACGCGGCGACCTTCCTCAACGCGGCGGGCGAGACCACGGCGGGTACAGCGTCCGTCGCCGCCACGGCGACGGCCCCACTGACCGTGCCGGCGACGGCGCCCACGGTGGCGACGAGCGCGACCGGCGGCACGGGCCTGGCCCCAGCCACGGCCTACACCTACGCCGTCACCGTCGAGAACGGCGTCGGGGAGAGCACCATCGGCCCCTCGTCGGCGAGTGTCACGACCGCCGCGGGCACGACTAATTCCGTCGCGCTCTCGGCCATCCCCACGGCCCCGGTCGGAAGTACCGCGCGCAACATCTACCGCGCCACGAACGGCGGTCCCTACGGCCTGATCGCCATCATCGCTGATGACACGACCACGACCTACACCGATACGGGCGCGGTCCGGCAGGGCGTCGCGCCGCCCGTGACGAACACGACCAGCACACAGACCATCCCCGTGTCGGCCATCCCCACGGGGCCGGCGGGAACCACGACGCGCAAAGTCTACCGCTCCAAAGCGGGCACGACGACGCCACTCTACTTGATGGCGACGCTCGGGGACAACACGACGACGACCTATACCGACGCGACTGCTGACGCGGCGCTGGGCGTCGTGTCGCCCGCGACGAACACCACTCAGGCGGGGACCATCCCGCTGTCAGCCATTCCCACGAGCGCGGCGGGGGCAGGCGTCACGGCGCGCAAGGTCTATCGCTCCAAAGTCGGGACGACGACGCCCCTGTATCTCCTGGCGACGCTCGGAGACAACACGACGACTGCATACGTCGACACGACCGCCGACACGGCGCTCGGCGCGGTCGCGCCTGGCGCGAATACGACCCAGGCGCAGACCATCCCGCTGGCAGCCATCCCACTTGGGCCAGCGGGGACGACGGCGCGCACGATCTACCGCTCCATGGCGGGCACGACCACGCCGCTGTATCGGGTAGCAACGTTCACGGACAATACGACGACGGGATACGGCGACACGACCGCTGACGCCGCGTTGGGCGCGGTGGCCCCGGCCACGAACACGACCGGGCCAAACACGCTCACCGTCCCGACCCCCGCCGTGACGGGCAACGCGACCGGGTGGTACGCGTACGTGACGCAAGCCGGCGGGACCACATACACACGGCAACAAGTCGCTGGGGCGCCCACGCCTCTCGGCACGCCCCTGGCGCTCGCGGCCCCACCGACGACGACCGGGACCGCGCCCCTCACCGTGTCAACGGCCGTCACGACGACGCTGGTCTTCGACGCCACGCTCGATCCTACCCCCGGCACAACGGCGTGGTTCCCCGTGAACGTCACGCCGTTGGGCACGCTGTCATCCGGCCCGGTGTCACGCGTGACGCCGGCGCCAGCGGCGACGGTGGCGGTCCACGGGGGCGCGGGCGGCTACGCGCAGGTGCGCGTCCGCGTGGCGAGCTACAACGGAAGCGACCTGATCGCGGTGATGCTACGCTCATCGGCGGCGTCGCCCGTCGTGGGGATGGTCGCCGTGGCGGCGCTGCCCGCCCTGCCGCCAGGTGGCGCCGCCATCGGCACGGTCGGCGTCACCGGCACCGTCACGACCGCCGGCGTCGTCACGGCCCAGCCGCACGGCGCGAAAGCGTTGACGACCCCGGCCATCGGTGGGACGGCCACGGTGGCACTGGCCGCGAACGCGGCGCGCAAGGTCGCCATCTTCGCGGCGCCTGCGTCCAACACGGTTCCGCTCTACATCGGGCCAGCCGGCGTGACCGCGACAGCCTACACGCTCCCCCTCGCGCCGGGCGCCAACTATATCGACCGCGATTCGAGCGACGCGTGGTACGCGGTCGTCGCCAGCACGGCGCTGGCCGCGCCCGCCGCGCCCGCGCCGACGACGGCGACCACGGGCGGCACGGTCGGGGCCGCGCTGGCCGCGCCCGCCGCGCCCGCGCCGACGACGGCGACCACGGGCGGCACGGTCGGGGCCGCGCTGGCCGCGCCCGCCGCGCCCGCGCCGACGACGGCGACCACGGGCGGCACGGTCGGGGCGGGCACGTACCCCGTGGCCGTCACCTACGTCAACCCCGCCGGCGAAACAGTCGGGTCTACCAACGGGAGCGTGACGACCTCCGGCTCCACCTCAACCATCACGGTCCCGTCACCGGCGGCGAGCGGCAACGCCACCGCCTACTACGCCTACGTGGGCGCGGCGGGCGGCGCGGCGGGGTCTGGCACGCGGCAGCAGGCCGCCGGGAGTCCCACCGCGCTGGGCACGGCCTATGTGCTCACGGCCCCACCGACGACCACGGGGGCGGTCGTCCCCACGACGACCACCGCCTATCTGCCTTATGCGTTTGAGGTCAGCTATGTCAACGCGGCGGGCGAAACGGTCGGGTCGGCGTCCGCTAGCGTGACCCCGATGACGACCATCTCCACTATTACCGTGCCCGCGCCCGCCGCCAGTGGGAATGCGACGGGGTACTACGTGTACGCCACGCAGGCCAATGGCACGACGTACACGCGGCAGCAGACCGCCGGGAGTCCCACCACGCTGGGCACGGCCTACACGCTCACGGCCCCACCGACGACCACGGGCGTTGCTGTCCCCGCCACGACAACGGCATACCTCCCCTATGGGGTGGACGTCACCTACGTCAACGCGGCAGGCGAAACGGTGGCGTCGGCCAACGGGAGTGTGACGCCGACGACGACCACCTCCACTATTACCGTCCCGTCACCGGCGGCGAGCGGCAACGCCACCGCCTACTACGTGTACGCCACGCAGGCCAATGGCACGACGTACACGCGGCAGCAGGCGGCGGGCAGTCCCACCGCGTTGGGGACAGCCTACACGTTGACCGCGCCACCGACGACGACCGGCGCGGCCATCCCCGCGGTGAACACCACGCAAGTGGTCGCCACGGTGAATGTGACCGAGGTTGCGTAGCCGAACAGACGCATAGTGTGCGCGTTGTCGCCCGAGGGGGTGCCAACCCCGACCACCGCTACAGCGCGCATGCACGGATTTCCCACGAAACCCATCGACGCAATCGGTGGAGAAAGGCATCCCGATGAACGACGATAGGTTTGACATCAAGATAGAGCGCGTGGCAACGGTGTATCTCACGCAAGACGATGTGCAGCGCCTAATCGACCAAACGCCTTTCCACCCTAGCAGGGCAGGGTATAGCGACGAAAGTCTGCGTCTTGGGCTCAAACTCGCGTCAGCCCTATTGGAACTTGCTGCCGCGCCCGCGATAGAGCGCGTCGTCGCGTTCGTTGAGATGGGCAACCACGAGATACGCCAATGACACCCACACCCGCCGACGATGACCGCGCCGACTCAACGGGCTTGAAATCGCGGGCCGACGCGCGCCTGTCCCTCTGGGTACGCGCCCATGTCGCCCCTATCCGCGCCGGATACATCGGCGCGGTGATGATGGCGCTGGCCGCGCTCATCGGCGTCGCATGGCTGGTGTGGATCATCACCCACGGCGTCTGAGGTTAGCGTGGGGCGTTTAGGCGGGGGACGAACATACACGATAGCGTAGCGGGGAGGAGGCGTGATGCGGTTCTATCAGCGATCTGAATGGGATGACGAACGCAAGCAAGCGGGGGCGCGTTTGTTCGCCGCCTACAACGAACGTGTGCGGGCAGTGACGCAGGACTACCCCGTCTTGCTGTTTTTTATTGCCATGGGCGCCATAGTCTACGCGTTCCCCGAAGCGATAGTGCGCATCATTGGCCTGGTGCGATAGGAGTGGCTGTGATGGCGCGTATCCGTAGGGGCGACAGGACGTGGCGCGACAGGGCGCGCGTGTGCACCATCGCCGTCGTCGTGGTGATTGTGCTGCTGGCGGTAGCGATAGGGCTGTTCATGCTGCTCACGGCGTTCTTGGCGACGGGCATGGAAGCGGGGCTGTAGCTTCAACAAAACAATGTGTAGACGGATGATCTGAGCGGCAAGGCGTTTGACGCAAAGCCGTATGGCTATATGTAGGGGAGATAGGCAATGGCCGAACATGGTTCACATTTAGATAGGACGCTCACCGAGCACGTTTTGTATCCTCCACATCCGCCAAGAAAACCTAGTAAATTGTACCTTGACAACCATCACCAAATGGTTGTCATTGAGGATATGCCATGCCGTATTTGCGGCGTGCGCAACAGCACTCTTAACGATAAAGAGGCGAATCCCTACGGAGCCACAGCCCTTGAGACTCATCACGCTTTATGTGAATGGGCTTTAGCCAATGCCGTTGACTTGTCTAAGTTTAATCGTAAAGTTGTGCCGGGGTTGCTCCGACAAACAGGCGACCATGAGACCTACGGTCACGCTTTCACGCAAAAAGAGATGGTTGATTGGATTGCAGGGGCGCGGGGGAACCTCGTTGTCTATTGTTCAGTCCATCATCGCGGGAAATACGTAGGTATACATTCCATTACTAGTCCTATCTTTTCTATTCAAGATCTGCTCATGGACGGATATAACCTAACGGGTGTGGAACCAGCTACGCCACAAGAGGCGGCGCAGTTAATTGATCTGCCTCTGACAACAGGCAAGCCCAAGGCCGCGCCAGAAGAAGAAAAGGTTAAGCCTGCACCGCCTGCTGACCCTGAGACTTAGGCGACGTGCTTCCATGTGCGCCGCGTGACGATCTTACCTATGGCCGGCTGCTTCACCCCGTACTCTCTCGCTATGCTGGCCGGACTTTCGCCCGCCGCGACACGAATGCGTACCGACCGTACATCATTTTCGGTTAATACCGCTTTACCATTCCGTTCACCACGCCTAGCCTCGGAAGGGGTAAGGGGACTATTGGGCAAGTGACTCCACGTATAGCCTTGAACGATATGGGCAACCGTACCAGGCCATAAGCCATATCGTGCGGCAAGTTCTTTCTGCCGCGTTCCACCAAGATAGGCTGCCCGCAACTTCAAAACCTGTTCATCCGTCAACGTGGTCATACCATGCGCCTCACCGACTGCGGAGCGAGTGCGCCCACGTCCTTTGTTGTACATATCCTGTGTGTTATCGGAGCCAGTCCCGGCAAAAAGATGGTCAGGATTAACGCATGCTCGATAAGTGAAGTCTCCCGGCTCGTAACGTATGTCGCACGTATGACACATGAACAAAAGGGGTAATTCACCATAGGTGAGTAGCCATGAAATGCGATGTGCTAGGAGAGACCTGTAGCGTGACCATAATGGGACGGCAGCGTTGCCATATCCCTTATCAGTCAAGCTTGCTTGCCACATCCAGCAATCATCAGGTCCGTTGCCAAAATCAACCTTTGCCCAAAAGGTATCGGCAAAGGTGTTGACATCCTTGATATCGCTAAGAGACAATGGTGCTACGGCCATTGGGCGGTCCTTTCGCTTGTGGTCTAGGCGCTGTCTGGAACTTCGACCTTCCGGCCAGCGCCGCCTACGTTACCGGGCCTAATCGCCGCTGAGAAACGCAGGTCTTACCCTCTAATTATAGCATTTTCACCCCTCCCCATGCCTATTTTCACCGTCTAGCAAGGATATTCCTACATGGATCTCCGCGAAGAACTGGCATCCCTAGAGCACGCTCAATGGGCGCTCTGGGCCGCTGACATCGCCAAGACCGAGGCGATCACGCCCGCACGCCTGGAGCGCTGGCAGCGCCTCATCGCGTTGCCTTACGCCGACCTGACCGATGCCGAGAAAGACCAGGACCGCGAATGGGCTGACAAGGTGCTGGACCTCGTGCGCGCATACGCGACGTAGTGCCAACCAAAAGGAGTTTTCACGATGGACACCCTGCTTGACCACCTCTTTGCCATGTCCACGGACGAGTGGGCCATGGCTAGCGACGCGCTTGGCGTGGCTATTCTGGCAACGGAGAGGGAGTACGTCGGCGTTAGCGACCCCGCCCCACGTCACCTCTTGCACACGCGTATCGACCGTATGAAAGCGACTGCTGTCAAGATCGCGGCACTCCAACAGGACGCCTACTTGCTCACGCTGCCCGACCATCCATTTCACAAAGACGCGCTGGCCTGGCTCAAAAGCCAAGACGCTCACTACGGGGCCGCTGCCACGCTGTTAGCAACAGCAGGCAAGGAGGGTTAAGCATGCAGTGCACATACACCCACGACCCCCTCTTTGGGACACTCATCGACCAAGGCGCGCGCTACGTCCCCGGCCCTGTTGAGCCGAGCACGACCTATCCCGCCACCGACTGGACCTACCGCCCCCACCCCTGGACGCCCAACCGCCACCACATTGGCGACACCCCCTGGCCCACGCCGCATCCTACCTATCCCTGCCCGGCTATCCCGCCAGCCATCCCGTCGCCATTCACCTACATCATCACCACGACCGCCAATAACGCCGCTCCAACGCCCGCTGAGAGGCCGGAGGACGTGATAGCCCGCGCCTGCCGTGAGCTGGCCGATGCCGCCGCACGGCTACAAGCAAGCGCCGACGCGTTGGGCCTCGACCTCGACAAGCGGGCCATTCGTGAGGCGATCAACAAGAAGCTTGCGGAAGCTCTGGGTGACTAATATGCAAGACATACAGGCCCTGCGCGGGCGGCGCGTCATGCCCATTCCCGTGCCGCGCGGACGGGCAACCGCCCCCCCACCGCCTATCACCGGGGACAAGCCGGTAGCGGTCAACGAACTGGACTGGTGCGCGGTGTGTGGCAGGGGCGTGCTCATCACCGAGTCCGAACAGTTGGTGGTGGATGATAGAACCGATGAGTCCGTGCCCATCCACCCCGCGTGCAGGCCCGCATCATGAGGCGTGCCATCAAGCCCATCGCGCTTGCCGTCCTATGCTGGGCGGCGATCATGGCAGACATCTGGCTAGGCCAGCGTATCGCGCAACAGCCCTGCCCCACGACGCCCCCACGCGTCATCACACGCATCGTGACGCACACTGTCTACGCGCCTATGCCCATGCCTACCCCCAGCCCTGTGGTTGTTGTGGCGACGCTGGGGAAGCACGGAACGCTATGCCTGCGCGTTGCTGGCAAAATCATTGACCCCATAGGGTTGCAGGATTGTTGGGGCACTCCCGACCAAGAAACGCGAGGCAAGAATGGCCGCCGCATCGACCCCTATTAACGCCGCCGCACTGCCCCTGACTGCCGATACGCTCTACGCCATCGCGCGGGGCGAGTATGGCCCAACAACGGACTGGGATGTGTGGATATGCAGTGAGTGCGGCCGGCACTTCCCCATCGACACGGCCATCACCGCGCTTGAACGCGCGTTAGGCCATGCCACCATCCTCCCGGCGCCGTCCCACACCTTTATCGTCTTGGTGAACCGTCGCCGTCGCCTCGCCGTCGGCTTCGAGGCCGTGTGGCCATACCTGCGCGTCTTCAACCCGACAGAGAAAGAGGGCCGCACCATCCGCTACCGCCGTGCCCCGCTCAATCCACGGCAGGTGCGACGCGTCTGCGTACGAGCCGCCGCGCGCATCGGGCGCGGTTATGATCTCCTTGGGCTCGTCCTAGCCCTCACGTTCCTTGCCCTCCGCAAACCAGGGTGGTTCTATGTGCGGCGGGCACGGCTTTATTGCACCACGTACGCATCCTGGCTACTTAGGTCGGTTGGGTGCGACGTGCTTCCCGCCGTCCATGCGGACAACGAAACGCCAGCCTCCTTCGAGGGGGGTATGGCCGCGCTCCACTGGGTCGAGTCGCTAACGCCGCCATGGCAGTTCGTGCGCCCCACGGCCGCCCCGTACCACTCACCGTTGTAGCCCTGCGTCGGTCATCGCGTCGCTTCCGCTACCGCTCACACCTCGGATACATCAGCGCAACCTCTCCGAAGGGCTGCTGTGTCCCGCCCGATCAACGGCGGGCCAGCACGCAGGGCACTCTCAGTATACCAACGACAGGTTGCGCTGCTAATGATACATGTCGTCCCGCGCTCCCTCCTGTCGTCATATAACGAAGGGCTCCCCATGTCTTCCAGCATCTTCGATGTTGTCGCGCCCTACACCCTCATCGGCGATGAGCAGTTGGCGACACTTTATGAGTTATCTCTGACTGTCTCTGACGCCAGCATCCCCGGCGATATTGTGGAGGCTGGTGTGTGCAACGGCGGCAGCGCTGCCCTCATCGCGCAGCCGCATGCTCATAATGACACCCGTCGCCTGTATCTCTACGACACGTTTGAGGGCATCCCTCCCGCGACGCCGGAGGACGGCCACCTGGCGCAATCGCACACGGGGGCATGGAAAGGAGCGCAGGACAAGGTGCGCGAGGTCCTGGCGCTCGTAGGCTATCCTGACAAATCGGTCGTGTGGCGCAAGGGGGTTTTCGCGGCCACCATGGCGCTCGGCCAGCCGTTGCCCGCGCGCATCGCCCTGCTCCATTGCGATGCGGATTGGTTCAGCAGTGTGTTACTGGCGTTGCGTACGTTCTACCCACTTGTGTCCGACGGTGGGTATGTTGTGCTCGATGATTGGGGCCATTGGCAAGGATGCCGCAAGGCTTTTTACACATGGAGCGCGGAAACGGGCGAAACCCCGTTGCTAGAACGAACTGGTCGTTACGGGGTGTGGTGGCAGAAAAACCGCATCAGTAACGTCCCCAACCGCGACATGCAGTAGCGAGCACGCAAGGAGGGCGGAAATGACCCAAGCCCAACATCGTGCCCGTGCCCTCATCGTTTTCCTGCTGTTCCTCGTCCTCCTAGTGCTGGCCTACGCCGCTTGGGACTACTGGGGGCGCGGTGGGGCGGGCGTCAATGGCTGTTTCAACATCGGCCCGTTCAGCGGATGCCTCTGGACGGTAAACTCGCACCAACCGCACACGTCGGCCTATGACTACGGCCACTACTGATCCACCCCGGCTAACGGAAAGGCTACCATCCCATGCTTATTTGTCTCGACCTATCCAACCTCCAAGGGCCGAACGTCAACTTCGCCCTGCTCAAAGCTAATGGCGTCGCCAAGGTCATCCTGAAATGCGTCGAAGGCACCGGCTATCGCGACCCGACCTTCTACAATAATTGGATGCGGGCGAAGGATGCGGGCCTGCTGGTAGGCGCGTACGGCTTTTCCCGCCAGGACCTGGGGCTACGCGCCGAGGACGAAGCCTACTACCTGCTCGACAACCTCCCGCCGCTCGACACGGGCGATAGTGTCTGGCAGGATTTAGAGGTGGGCAACGGCGACCTGACCGACTACGCCCTGATGTACGCGGACTACATCACACGCCACATCGGCTTCTACAGCGGCGTCTATTCGTATCCGTGGTTCATCGCCAACCACCTACAGGGCGCCGCACTCGCCAACCTCAACCTGTGGCTGGCGTCCTACCAGCCGCTCTACGACAGTCAGGGCAACGTGCAGTGGCCGCCGTGTCCGCCGCCGTGGCGCGAATATGTCTTGTGGCAGCAGAGCAGCAACGCGCGGTATCCGTCCATCCCCGATGTCGTTGATCTATCCGTGGTACAGCGCGACCTCGCGGGATTGGCCGCACTCGGTAAGCCCGCGCCCGTCGTGACACCCCCCGTTATCGTGCCCCCTGTCGTTGTGCCCCCGACGCAACCGCCCACGGTCACACCGCCCGTCACGCCACCGCCCGGCATGGTTAACCATTACACCATCAAGGCGTGCGCGCTCAAAGGGACGGCTGACCACAACAGTAAAGCGGCGGTTATGATCCCAGCCGGCGCCCGCATCCAGGTCAGCGACCAGCGCAAGACGACCAATGGGGAAGTCTGGGCGCTTTGCGGGTACGGCGCCCATGCGACCTACTACACGGGCTATCTGCTGGCAAATAACGTCCGATAGCGAGAAAGAGGAGCGCGACCATGGCCCTCCGACCCCTGATCGCGCTCGGCGCGTTCCTCGTCGTCTTCGTCGTGTCCGTGGCGCTACACGGCGTCTACCTGCGTGTTCATAAACACCACCCGCGTCCGGTGTTCCATGCCGTCAGACGGTCGCCCTGGCACCTAGCCCACAGCCTGATTGTGGCTATTCTGCTCATTAATCCTATCTTGTTGGCCGGCGTGGCGCTATTCGTGGCTCGTTATGGCGGCGGCGCTCCGACGCCACACCCCTCCGTCGTGCGCCTCGCCGCCGGCGGCTACGACCGCAACTTGGAACAATATGCGCCACCCGCCGCCAATCAGGGAAATACCCTGTCATGCTCGGGATGGGCAGTCACCACTGCCTTGTGGATTGAGGCGCGGGAACGGGGCGACGCGCCCCCATTCCAGGGCTACAGTGGCTTTTACCCCTACGGGATAGCCACGGGGGGCGCTAACGTCATACGGACGTTCGGGGAAACGGCCCTGGCTGCCGCCGTCCACGGCAACGTAAGCCGCAGCGCCTGGCCTTACGCAGGCTACCCGCCCGACGCGGTTCAGGGACAGGCGCGTGAGCAGGGCGCATCCTACCGCTTCCTGGATGGAAGCCTCGCCCAGACGGAGCGTGCCATAGACGACGGCTACGCGCCCGTTCTGCTTATCAACGTCCGCGACGGATTTTTCAATGCCTTCCAGACACCCAACTTCGATAATAGTGGCGCGTACCACTTCGCACATTTCATAGACGCGCTGGCTTACAGGGCCGATGGGTCGGTCCTGGTCGCCAACTGGTACGGCCCCAACTGGGGCATTAACGGCTTCGCGTGGATGTCGCCGCGCTCCTGGTCGCAGGTGCTCCAGGTCGGCATCGTTGCCCCTGGCGCCCTGGCCTGGCCTGTTGTCAAGCCGCTGACCCCCCTACCGCCCGTCAGGCCCACCGCCACGCCCAAGCCCCGCCCCGTGCCTACCCGCGCCCCTATCGCCACGCATACGCCCGCCCCGCGCCCCACACGGCCCATTTCACCACGCCACGTCTTGTACACGTTCCGGGCGACACACGCGCTGCGCAACGCGCCATTCGACGGTAGTCGTCACCTAGCGACGATGCTCAAAGGCTGGCAGGTGCGTGGCACAGGCCAGAGACAAGGGGCGTGGATACGCGTGATTGATTTCACCCATCGACATCTCGGGTGGGCCGCGGTATCGTGGCTCAGGCCGTAGTTTGCACAAAGGAGCTTTCATGTCCACAACGCCCGCGCCGCCTAACCCCGCGCCGACCACATACACGCCGACGATTGCCACGCCCTCTATCGTAAGCGCGCCTGTCGCCGTGCCCGTCGTCGTATCGGTCCCGATCCCTCCCGTTGCGCCGCCTGCATCCCCTGCCGTGGTGCAGGCCGCCATCTGGAACCGTTCGACGGTGCTCTCGGACGCCCAGGTGCAGGCCGCCATACCTGCGTTCCAGACGGCCGTATCGCGGGACTTCGCGCCCGTGTGGAAAACCGATGCCTTGCTGACGTTCGTGCCCAAGAGCGGCACGCCCGCGCCCGGTTCATGGATACTTCAGATACTTGATGACAGCACGGTGAAAGGCGCGTTGGGTTTCCATCAGGTTGATACGACCAATCTGCCTGAATCGTTCGTGTTCGCCCGCACTGACCAGCAGGACGGGTTGAATTGGGAAGTGACGCTCACGCATGAGTTGTTCGAGATGCTCCTCGATCCGTATGCGCTGGCCTGCACGTTCGACCAGTCGAGCGATACTGCTGGTCGCCTGATCCCGTGGGAGGCTGCGGATGCGGTTGAGGCAGACAATCTCGCCTACGACGTGAACGGTGTCAAAATCTCGGACTTCATTTTGCCAGCATGGTTTGATACCTCACTTGCCCCCAACTCAACGAAGTTCGACTTTTGCGGCCACTTGACGGCGCCGCTGTCGGTCGCGCCAGGAGGCTATTTATCCATCTTCAACGTGACTGCCGGTGGTGGGTGGAGTCAAATCAACGCTGATGGTGTTGTCGGCAAGAGCGTCGACTACGCCGAAGATCCACGCCATCGTCGCTAACTCGCCTCGCCTAACACACACAAGCGCCCCTCTCATGTGAGAGGGGCGCTTTTTTTGTACTTTTTTTCAGAGGTGAAGCCATCACTCCTTAGCGCACTACATTCCTGCGTTCCACCGCTGCGAAGAGCAAAATCAGCACGCCACTCCCCAGGTATGGCTGCCCAAGGTGCGCCAACACGGCCAGGATGACTCCAAGCCCGGTCGTGCCCTTGATGCACCGACGATAGCGTCGCCAAAGGTGAATGCGATGAGGTTCCCACAACTCAACTTCGTTCATGCGCGTTCCCTGTCAGACTACCGTCTCAGCGACGGCGGGCAGCAACAACTCGGGGTTATCGTAAACATTCCCGATGACGATCACATCATGCGGCCAAATAGGCTCAATGCCAACTTTAACGCCTTGTGTGGGATTGATCGTCACGCGTCCAACTGTCGTTTTGTGGTTAAAGGTCTGGCGGCAAATGTCACACTCATAAATCTCCGTACCATGGACATCTTTGAGTCCGGTGTACTGCATCAAGACATAGCCATCCCTGTCCAAGTCGTCCACATCTAGGATGTCCTTTTCCTTAAAGAACCATAAATTCACCGGGCGAACCTTCTCGCCCTCTTTCCAGACTCGAAACTTGATATCTCTCACGACTATTGATCTCCTTAGCCACTCGCGTCCCGCAGTCCTACAACCCGTCACTCCCGTTGATTTGCGGCGCGTTCTCTTTCAGCAGGGCAACAAATGCTCTTTGCCTGTCGGCCTCAAAACTGACCCCTTCGGCGCGTCTCTGGTCAACCCATTGCTCGTAGTTCCCCGCGATTACGACAGTGCGTCCCTCATTATCCAAGGCGAACGCAAGGCCGTTTAGCCACCCCTCAAAGTCGTGCAGTTCCATGAGGCTATGCACTAGGCGAATGGCCTCATAGTAGTAATCGCCGGCAAAGTCCTTGCCGGCCGGGATAGTAGGCGCCGGATAAGTCGTCATCGCTGTTCTCCTTGAAGACATGAGGCATAGTCTTCACCCATTCACAGGTTGAATACGTTGCCAATAGTGTGCTAGGTCATGACGTGCCTGCGCCACGTCATCGGGATAGTTGATATCTCCGCCATACAACGCCTCAGACTCGGCCGTTTGATAATGGAAGCCGATGTGGTCTGTGATCGCTTTGACGACTTCCTTGCGCGTGCTGCCCGTGCGGTCGCTATAGTCCATCGGATACGGAAAGTCTTCGCACCGCCACATCTCCCCTAAGCCGGGGTCGAACTCCCCTACAATGCATGGGAGCCACCATTGTCCGTCCGCGTGGTCAGCGGGCTCCTCGGTGAGCACGCGAAAGTGGACGGTAAGCGGCGGGTCGACACGAAACATGCGCGGCCCTGCAAAAGGTAGGGGCCATAGGTCGGCGCGGGGTAATTTCGCTGTGAAAGTCTCAATGGTAATGGCGCCGGCTGCTACGTCTTTTTGCATCAGTTGTGCTTCATCTTGCATGCTACGTTCCGTCAGTTCGCACAATGCTTCGCATTCTTGACAGAACAGCGAAATGCCTCCCCATGCACCGCTTGTGGCCGAAAAGCCCAACGTATTATCGACAATGACAACCTTGCTACCGCACGCATCGCAGATGATGGTGAAGCCGGGATGGGTCTTTTTTGCCTCTTGTTCGTCTATCATGTCAGATGTACCTCGGTATCTTTCATCGCATCAGGCCGACTTACACGAGAAAACTCACGACGAGTACGCATCCGAAAGCGATAACGACCCCATTGACACTCCACACGGCTCAAGCCGTGGGATTCTTGGCTCAACCAGCAGCCGTGTCCACCTGAGTTACCTCAGATGGATAGCGGGCAGACTGTCCCCAAGCGTTACTTTCGGCGTGCCCCGCCGTAGTTTCTTCCACCAACCGCAGTCCGCGCGCCAGGATATTGCGCGCGGCGTTGTGGTCGCGGTCCAGCACCATCTTGCAGTGCGGGCACACATGCGTGCGCTCCGACAAGGTTTTCTTGACGCGCTCACCGCACCCCGAGCAATCCTGACTCGTATAGTGGGGCGGCACGGCGACCACGATCTTGCCGTACACATGGGCCAGGTAGTCTAGCCATGACACGAACGCCCGCCAACCCGCATCGCTAATGCTCTTGGCTAGATGACGGTTCTTGACCATATGGGCGACTCTCAGGTCTTCGTAGGCGATCACGTCGTTGGACATGATGAGCGCCCGCGCCGTTTTCACGGCGAAGTCTTTACGCTGCCTACGAACCTTTAAGTGCTTGCGGCCTAGCTTTCCGCGTGCCTTAGCGCGATTCTTCGACCCTTTAACCTTGGACGACACGCGGCGTTGTATCCGCTTCAAGGCTTTCTCTGAGCGCCGCAGGTGGCGCGGATTCTCCACAGTCATACCCTCGGAGTCGGTATAGAAATGGGTCAACCCCAGGTCGATGCCGACGTTGCGGCCCGTTGCCTCCACCGACACACGCCGTTCAGCGTCGATACAGAACTGGCTATAGTAGCCATCGGCGCGCTTTACGACGCGCACGCGCTTGATCTGATCGAGCGCATAGCCCAAGAGGTCGCGTGTCCCTTTCAGTCGGAACGTGCCCGCCTTGAAACCATCCATGAAGGTGATCGCCCGCCGCGCCTCGTCTAACTTCCAGCCGGTTTGCTTGTACTCAATCGAGCGACAATCCTTCTGGAACTGGGGATAGCCCTTCTTGCCCGGCTTCTTCTCCCGACAGTTCTTGTAGAAGCGCAAGACCGCCACGCCCGCACGTTCCGCCGCTGCCTGCCGCGCCTGCGAGTTGAGCTTGCCCGCGAAGTCATATTCCTTCGCCAGAATCGCGCAATACTTGTTCAAGTCATAGGGCTTCACGCCGCGCTCGTCGCGCCACTTGCGCACACACTTATTCCTGATGAATTGGGTGGTGCGGATGGCCTCATCGAACGCGGTGTACTGACCGGCAGCGCCCGCGAGCTTAAACTCTAACACGATCATGTCCTAAGTATACCATATCTTAGACGTTCGTGCCCGTCTAAATAGTAGGATGAGGACGCCGATTCATCCCACGGCTAAAGCGGTGGGTTTTCTCGTCGGGATTCTATAAGAACCGCGTCCATCCCCACGCCCATGGCAATTAGAACCTTCCCGTGTGCCCTCATCTTTGGTGCCCGGTGGGCCTGAGCGAGGCGTGCACCCACGGCGACGCGCCATCGAGGTATTCCTCGACGCCCGTACGCGGGTTGACGCGCACGACGTTATGCCCGCACGCGCGGCAGGAACCAACGAGCACGCCATCGGACAGTGATGTGTCGAGTGGCGCGTCGTGGCACGACGATAAGATGTCGCCGCGATGATTCGGCCTGTCGTTGTCTCTCATGCCGCGACCATCGCGTTCGCATCCCGCAGGACGGCGCGCACCGTCCGTATCCAGTCCTCTTGCTCCCAGTCGTTGATGTCGTCCCACTGCTTGGGCACGGAACCGTCGTGGTGCGTCTTGTACGCGATTTGGGCTAACTGCACAACCTGTGACCAGTCCATGTCTCTTTTCTCCTTCCCTTGAAAGATGTGACTTCGTATCGTTCAGCGCCTTGACGCATAGACCGGCGCCACATTGGGCCGGTTCTGAATCGCAGCGTCTAATTGCTTGACCCACGCCGGACGCGACTTCCACGATTTGTATCTGCGCTTAAGTCCACAATCCAAACACTCCACCGATACAACGCCTGTCAAATCTGGCTCGCTTACTGGGTCGGCCTTTACCTCACCATCCGCGATGCCCCATTGCAAATACTGCTTGGCTTCTTCCAAATACCAGACAGTAGCATGCTTGCACCGCATCACGATACCTCCTGTCGCGTTTGCCGCATGAAGTAGTGCCACAGCCCGTTGATGACCACGAGCGGCGTCAGCGCCATAGCGCATCCCAACACGTCTTGATGCATGTTAATGATGAGTAGGGCGCCAGAACTGCCCATCGCCAGCACGCTAACCAGCGCCGTTATCTGTCCTGCCGCCATGGCGTGATGAGCGGCCCGTAGGCGTGCCGTCGCATCAGCATAGGCCCCATCCATCGACGCAGCACTCACATTCACACGCGCCGCCTCAGCGCTCACAGCGCGAATGATGCGCATAGAGCGGCCGAACGGGTCGGCCAGCGTGGCGACACCGACGAGGAAGGCTTTTGTATTGATTCGCATCTTAACCCCGTACCATGTCTGGCAACGTATCACTCACGTCGAACCACGACTTCCCGCACACATCGCATATCGAGGAGTACGTTTCCCACTCATTCTCACCGTCCCATGACTCGTCATAATCGTAGAAGTGCATGACGCCTCCGCACGGGCATGGATTAGCAACAGGGTAGATACATTCGGGACAGTTCACGTCCCCTTGCGCATGTATCTCCAGGCCACCGTTTACACTCGACCAAATGCGGCTTTTGATGATAAACGTCGCCATAGGTTGTATTCCTATTCCAGTAGCGGTAATACTTAGGGTCGTTTCTGTTGCCATCCGACTTAACTCCTTGCCCGTCGATACTCACTCATATCACTCATCGTCGCGTAACGGGCTAGCAACCGCTTCTAGGACCGAGTGCGTCAGAGCTAGCAACGGCTGGCGATCCTCTTGCGTTAAGGTTTCCCACGCTGCCTCAAATCCATCCTGCCCCTTGTCGTAGGCATCCCTGTAGATCTTTCTAGCGATATACCCCAGAGGCTTGCCACGCATCATGACTTCATCCTCGTTGTACATGTCCGATGGGTCGCAACGCTCGATCTCACCAAGTACAATAATCTCCGAAACAGCGGCATACGCCTCGCCGGGATGACGACGCGCAAAGAGTGCGGCGCGTGCCTGTGCCGTTTCATAATCGTTATAGTAAGTATCCCAATTACTCATTTCTCCGTTGTCCAAGATGCGAAAGACGGCATTATGTGTTCGCTACGCGAAATCCGGCCATTCGATACGATAACTGACGGCCACGCTGGGGCACCATTTCCGATGCTCATGTCGTAGTCCTTGCTGCTTGGAAAAAATAATTCGCTGATGTCGTTGTAGAGCCGATAGATAGCCGGACGAGCATGGCGGCGGTTATCGTATCAAGTGGCCGTAAATTGAGTAGCGTTCACAGCATAGCGCGTGTACGTGTGGCCTTTCTGTATCTCCATAATTTCTCCCTCAATCGAAAATCGACTTCTCTATGTCTTGCATTGGGACGCTACATTCCCTCTAGGATGGCGCTCACGTCCCGGTCGAGCGAATCTCTATAGCCATAACTGTCGTGCTGCTCGGTGTTGACGATGATCTCTCCCGCTTCGACAGCGCGGCCTATCCCCTGCCCGACGCCGGCCAACATATCGGCCACGGCCGCATCTACTGTCAAGCCGCCGCCCAGGATGTTGGTATGTTCGCCGTCGATGTCGTACTTCTCCTCGGTCATGGCGCCGTAATGCCCTGACGGTAGCAGATATACGGTCGCGTCAACCGTGAGCGGTCCTTCAGTGGTTGGGATGTCCGTCATCGTCCCGACTCCTTAGCCTACATAAGTTTTGCGCCGAACCTGGCGCCGTTTGCCTGTCTTGATGATGATGGAGTACGTCTTGCGCCACAGTAAGAATTGGATCTGCATCGTTTCGCCCTGACTGCACACCTCCATCCCCAACTTGCGCCACTGTCGGACGTGCGTGTAGTAGTACGTTTCGTTGATGTACATCAACGGTCCCCAATTTTGGTCGTGCTATACAGCCAATATTGCGTGCCGCCCTCGTCATTCACGCGCACGAGTTCGCCCATCTCAATGAGCCTGTCCACAGCGGCCATCATGGGCCATGTGCCGGCCCCGCCCACGGCGAGCGATACGGTCGCGTCCATGAGTCTGCCTAGACTGAAAGCGCCGGCACTCTTGATGAGGTCGCGGCTTGCGTCGCGGGTCGCCATGAGAATACGCTGCCCGTCATCTGTGAACAGGTTGGGCTTCTCCGTTGCGTAGTCATATGCCATTGTCGCTACTCCCATCCGCTATCTGTCAGGTAGTTGACACGGCCACACCGACCGCAAACGAACGCGTAGAAGTCTCCGCTGCAACCAGCCCGCTGGTCGCGCCCTTCGCTATCATGCGCCGCTTTGAGCCAGCCACCGCACCGACGACACTTCGCTGGTTGCGGTTTCGGCGGCTCGTAGTCATTATCAGGTAACTCAACCGCCGCTCGGAAAGATGCAATACTCATCGTCCCTACTCCTCTGCTTCCCAATCGACCATCTCATCATCCCACCGCCACCAGTCGTCACCCCACGCATCATCGGGCGCGTCCCAACGGATATCGACGCGTTCCCATACACGAGCTAGAATACCGATACCCTGACGCTGGATAGAGCGCGCCATAGCCTTGGCTGCCGGCAACGTCTTAGCCTCTCGTTGTGACTCAACGCGCGATGGGTCTATGGCGTCGGATACGCCACCCACGCGCTTTAGTTCGGCTGGTTCCTTGCAGTTGTCCCAATACGTCACGTAGTAACGCGTGGGCATCTCTACGGCATATGCTGGCGCTGTTTCAGTCATCACCCCTACTCCTTCGTGCGCGGCCCCTTCGGGCCTCGTGCTGGCCGCTTGAATGCCTCTACGTCGTTTTCGTCTATCATCCAGTCACGTCCTTGCTTTACCGCCTTCAACTGCCCTGAGCGGGTTGACACTCCCACGGCTAAAGCCTGTGGGATTCTTGCGCCCCCGCGACGCAACGGGCCAATCCAGCCCGGTAAAGTATGTTGAGCGCGGCGTTCACGTCCCGTTGTAAGGACAATCCGCACGCCGCGCATTGATGCCAACGCACAGCGAGCGTCTTGGGGCAGTGTGCCCCGCACCCGCTACAGTGTTGGCTTGTGCCACTTGGGTTCACGTTCACCATCACCACACCAGCTTCTTCCGCTTTGTGGGCGAGGATAGAAAGGAATTGACCCCAGGCGGCATCCGTGATGCTTTTGTTGAGGCCCGCTTTCGCCGCTGCCCCGTTCGGAGCGTACGTCCCATCGTCGTTCGGACGTGGCGCGGGTCGCTTGGTCATGTTGTCTATGGAGAGGGCTTCGACAGCCACGGCACCGTAGGTTTGGACAATCTTGCGCGCTGCCTTGTGCTGCATGTCCTTGCGTTGGTTGGCGACGTGGCGATGGGCGCGTTTCAAGAGGATACCGGCCCTGGCCCTATTCTTCCCGTAGCGATACGTGCCGTCCTTGAGTTTGACGCGCTTCTTCGTGCGGTCAAAGGCCCGTTGCCGATGGGCTATCGTCGCCTGTGCTTTGCGATAGTAGCGCGGGTTCTCGATATGAGTCCCATCGCTCATCGACGCGTAGTATTCGAGGCCCATGTCGATGCCCACGGCGGGCTTATCCTGGGGTGCCACCGGCTCTATCTCAACCTCACACGAGAACGTGACGTACCATTGGTCGGCGTCCCGTTTCAGGGTGACGGTCTTGATCATCCCGACGATAGGCCGTGACCACTTCATCTTGAGATGCCCGATACCCGCCACATACAAGCGCCCGCTGTCCAGCGCGGGTAGGTTCCAGCCCGCTTGTGAGAGAGTAAAGGAGTTGTACCGATAGCGTCCCTTAAAGCGCGGAAAGCCCACCTTCTTCGGGTCAATGCCCTCTTTGACGCGTCGGAAGAACGCCGCAAACGCTTTATCGAGGCGAGCGGTCACGTCCTGTAAGACCTGGGAACCGATCTGTTTGTATTCGGGCCGTACCTCCTTAATGGCAGGCAATTGCCGTTTCTGGTCGTAGTAGCTGACGCTAACGCCGCACATACGGTACGCCTCACGCCGTTCTTCCAGCGCGGCGTTGTATAGTTCACGGCAGCGGTCAAGCGTCCACGTCAGCTTATCGGTCTGCCCCTTGTTCGGGCAGACCCGGTACATATACGCGCGCCTGACCTTCATTGCTACACGCCCTTTTGGCTGGCGATGTACTGCTGGACCGTTTCAAGGGTCACGGCACCCACCGAGGAGATAAACTTGGAGCGCGTCCAGAGCGTCGGAAGGCGCTTTTTCAGCCACGGATACTGCTCCCTGAGCGCGTGCGATGTGTAGCCCTTGATCTTGGCGACGACGGACGCCACGCCCACGCGCGGGTCCACGTCGAGCAACAGATGGACGTGATCAGGCATAACCTCCATCCCCATCACCGCGTACCCATACTCATCTTGCTTCTCCATGAGCAACTCCTTGAGCCGCGCCGCGACCGCATCCACAAGGATGGGGCGCCGGTACTTGGGGCAGAAGATAATGTGGTACTGGCAGCTATAGACGATGCTGTGGTCGGTGTGGTACGGCTTAGGCGCTTCTTCAATTCGCATACCCTAGTATAGCGCATTACAGTAGATACATGCAAGAAAGTTACTGATAACCGCTTGTGATCTAAAGCCGCTAAAGCGGATGAAGGGCTTATATCCCAGGGCTAAAGCACCTGGGGTTTACGCCCTAATTCCCTAAGTAAGCGCACGAGAACCGCGGGTGGCACCGCGGTTTTTGTGCGTCCGCAGCAATTGCGCTCCTCTTAGCACGGCGGGGCTACGGCGCTGGTGCCGACGCTACGCGCACACCTTGCAAGCGGGTGGGTCCCTTCTTGAAAAGAAAGCGCCGCGGAGCGTCGCTTTCTTTTCAAGGCTGGTCGCCATTGCTGTGCCGTGGAGCCAACTTTGTTGCTCGTACCTCGCAACCGCTCCCCTTTAGTGCCGATATATCGTATTAAGCCGCTGGACCTAACACGAGAAAAGATAGTGCTTGTGCGTGCTCGATAATGTCTCGCACGGACACGGGTTCGGTTCGCCGGAATTAAAGGGTTCACCGTGATGCACCCACGGCGCAACTCCCGTTGGGTGAGAGTCATTAAGGCGGCGCGTAATTTCCTCCACGTCGTCAATATTGGTACACACCGAGGCGTAGCAGGGTCCCACGCTGTACGGTGTAAAGTCTTTGGTTTCCGTTGCCATGTGCTTTTCTCCTATGTACGACATTCCAACGTAGCGCTCTATCGCGGCAGATACAGCCCCCGACTATACGACCGTCCTGGCCCCAGTGGCGTAAAGCGGTAAATAGCCTCATACATCTCTAGCGCCGGCTCTATTTGCGGCCGTATGTCGGAAGCCGCCGCCGCTCGCGTCCGACGTATCTCGAACAATTTCTGACCAAGCATCATTAGTAACATGCGGTCCAGTTCGGTATACGGTTGCTCCATGCCAATGCTCCCTAGCGAATGATGACCTGCCCCGTGATGCGCCCGCTCGGATGGTCGTAAGCCACATCGAAGACGCGGCGCCGCGCTATCATCACCGAGGCGTCTACGCCAAGCGCGCGGTAGTGCTCATGGATCAGCGGTACGCACTCAGCATCGGGTGTGCTGTAGTCGATGCCCGCGATGACGTAGCCTCCCTGTTTGCCGCTGCACGGGTCCGTCAGCGCCGGCCCGTAGTACGTGCCATCCTCGTTGATTTGCCCCAGGCCGCCGCAGATGCTACACAACGCCCATTCGTCGCCTTCCTCGTTGACCCAGTTGCCGTGGATGGGAAGGGAATGGCCGAGCTTGTAAGCGCGGCGATTGGCCTGGGAGTAGCGGCGGTTGGCCTGGGAGTAGTGCTCATGATCTTCGTCGCGCGGTCTAATCTGGGTATCCCCTTGAGCATCCATATCTATTCTCCCAATCGTGCCACCGCCGCCTCGGCCACGGATTGCGCTTCCTGCCTCAGCGTGCAATACCAATACAAGTATGCCGTAACCTAGCGACGGAAACGCCCGACATAGAGGCTGCTGAGATGGACCGTAGAGTAGACGGCACGGTAGTCGTATCGTCGGTCGGGGTAGCGCGGGTACAGTGCCATGATGGCCGCGCTGAACTCGTCAAGCAGCCAATAGGACGCCGGTAAATCCTCAAACCGACGCGCCACTCCGATGAGCGCATCCTCCATCGTCGCGGGTGGTGGTGGCACGGGTAGTGTGACGACAGGCCACGCGCTCGGTAGCGGATAGAGATATGGTACACGACGCTCAGTGCCCTTGCGGTCTATGTCATCACCCATGATGGTTGACCATCCTTATTGCTTCCGTGCCACCATCAGTTGTCGAAGAAAAAGACGACGCGCGCGTCCTCGCCGTCACGTTCATACACACACATCATCGCCATGATCGCGTCAATATCCGTGATGACATCAACCATCTTGCGGGGGGCGTCCTTACGCGCCACCGTATTGGTTATGCCGACCGCCGTTCGCACTGGGCCGTCCGGCCACGACATGCGGCCTATCACGGTATCTTCCACCCACCCATCGGGTATGACTATCTCCTCATTAGGGCCGAAACGCAGGATATCGCCGCACTCAATGTCCGTGTCTACAAAACGTTGATACACCTGCTCCATCTCGGATAGTGTCAGCCAGCTATGCGTATGGCCGTCGTCCCCCTCCCGACTAATCCAATTGCAGACTTCGTAGGACACATCGGCGGGCACGCCGCGAGGCTCGAACATGGTACAGTCTTGCTCGAAGCGATGCCGGCGTACGCCTGCCAGCAACATGAATAGGTAGTAGTCGCGGCGCAAGCGGAACTGAGCCGCGTACGGCCCATCTTTGCTTTCATGCGCCTTCGCAACCGCTGACCATGCAGGCATCCAGTCTGGATTGCGCGTGCGGTTCTTTGCTACCAGATCGGTCGGGTAACTTTCAACGCGCGACCGTGCCTCAATGGTTAAATGAATGTCCGTGCCCATGAATGCTATCCTTCCTTCCCTTCGCCTACTTGTACATCGCCTCAACTTCGTACTCGGCGAGGCGTAGGTGGTTCAAAGCTATTTCGATGTGACAGTTACCCTTGTGGTTGTTATCGCCTTCTAGGTCGTCGTACAAGCGTTTGAGCGCCACCTTGATCGCGCTGATCGTCGCCAACGAAGCCGGGTCTTTCATCGAGGTCCTCCTTGTTGCTAACCGTCTTTATCAGCAATCGAAGTCGCTTTCTGAATAGACGGGGAACATTTGCGCCATCACAGCCTCGTGCACCTCATTGATGCGCTTGCGTACGTCCTCCGGCAACGCGTTGAACTCCGCTTCGACCTGATCCGCCCACGACTTGTAGGCAGCGTCAAGAGCGGCAGGATTGGTAGGTTCTCTGAACGTTTCGAGGGAAATACCAGCCGCCTTGCGTTGCGCCTCCATGCCCTGGAAGCAGTCGTCACACACCACGGCGAGGTCTTGCTTTGGGTAATCCCCAAACATCTCCCTGCATTCAGCCATAGCCTCATCCTCAGTCCATCCGCTGTCATACGTGTTACCGCACGAGGCGCATGTGTATGTTCTTGGTTTCGTCACAGCCCCGCCTCATGCGCCGCCGCGTCGCAGTAGGCGCCGTAGTAGGCTGCCACACGCCGCCTATGCCCCTCCCACCTGATGTCGGCGCCGTGGGCCGCGCGCAGCAGCAGCGCCGCGCACAGCGCCTCCAAGAGCGTCCGCGTGAGCGCCGCATCCTCGACGGCGTAGAGCGGCGTGTCGTCAATGAGCACGCCCATGTCGCCCGCGGCATCGCTGTAGACAGCTTCGACGGTGTGACGCCGGCCGCGATAGGACACGAGGAAAACGACGCTCTTGTCGCCGGAGATGGGGTTAAAGCCGTGTTGGAGTGAAAGGGCCGTGGGGACGGCCGGGCGATGGAGCGCGGCGGTACGCGCTGGCGGTTGGCGTTGTGTTGGTCGTTCGGCGATGGTCATTTTTTCCCCTTTGCCTTCTAGGCGTGATACGCGGATGTTGTTTCTTGTCGCAGGTCCTCTATGCTCACCTTGTAGTCGCCCTCACCCTGGGCGCGGTAGATGTATTGGGCCATGCCCCGCAACATCTCTTCAGTTGAACAACCAATACTCACAGCCGCCGCATCGACGGTGCTTTTCGCCTCGGTCGAATGCCACTCGATATCGAACGCCACATGGCCGAACGCGTCGCGTCCTATGGACAGTACGGCGGCCATTGCCACGACTTTCTTGCTATTGCTTGCCCTACCCACTCTCTCCTCCTCGATGCTAACGCTCTTTAGCTACAAGCCCAAATCCTCGGCGCACCTACGGCACATCGCCGCCATTTGCACCAGTTCGGCGTATATGGCATCACGGGCGATGTCACGCCTGAATACCTCTCGTTCGAGTTCGAGATACTCTTCTCGAATGACCGCCAGGCCCTCGTGTACGCTATGGATAGGCGCAAACTCCCGGCGCGCGGATGCAATTTCTTGCCGCACACAGTAGTCGAAATCGGTCAACCCCTCGGCTTCCGGCAGCCCCTGTCGGCGCACTTCTTTGGTCGGCACGCTGGACACTCTATATCCTCCTTGCACGTTACTCCCGTTTAGCCTACTACGCGTAGTATTTCTCCCGTGCGCTATACGCGCGGGTGATAGCGGGGTCGTTGAGATATGCCAGCACGAGATAGTCAACCATGTGATGGCTGTCCTCACTATCCAGCTCGTTGGCCTGCTCCATCCGCTGTAATAACGCCTCGCGTGTCAACGTCAGTTCGTGATAGAGCGCGGGGAGCGGCCTCGTTTTGTACTCCTTGGCAACCTTTGTAGCCGCTCCCGGCGGGCAAAAAGTGACCACAAGGCGACGCTTTCTGTCGTAGCAGTACAGTTCCCCCGTGAAATCCAGCGTACTGTACACAAAATCGTCGTCGGCGTCGTCCGCATCTAGGATGTATTCCCACACAGCCCGTTCCTCCCACTGTCTCTATGTTTGCTATGAGCAATTCGATTCAAGACGCTATTCGTCGTTCAGTGCTTCAACTAGTTTGTAGGCTGCCTGCATCGCAGCAGTGCTATGGATGACAATGGTATCAAGTAAGGCTAATTCATCGAACGTTAGCGCTGCCCTGTCTAACTGCGAAGCCTGCCCCGCTTTTTCCGCAATGGCCGCAAGGGATACATTAGCCCATACTCCCATCCTAATCGTGCGTCGTCGTTCGGGACTCATCCGTCTTATCCTCCTAAGTAAAGCATGGCTTATAGTCGATCATCGACGAATTGCACCATATTGAGTCGATGAGCAATCCTCATGAGATTGGTCTTCATGGGGTTAGCGTCATAGAAGCCACGACAGCAAACGTCGGCGCCGTGCCGCGAATACTTATGGCAAACAAAATGGCTATCATGACACTCGGCCTGTTTGAGCACCTGACGCACCCGCGCTTTGCTAACGATGCGATTGGAGTTGAATAAGCACTGGTCACACTGCTTTGCGCATACTTGAAATGCCACTGTTCTTCCTCCCGTTCCTCTTGCTTGTGCGCGGCTTTTGACCGGCCGAGTTGAGTGGCTAAGGCCACTCAACCTCACAGACATTTTTCGCTGGTCTGTTAGCAGCAATCACAACGCTGGTGTTGACGCCGGTGGCCGTTACTTATCATTGTCATCGACCCTCCGTCGTCTCATCAAAGAAAAGCGCGTGACACAGGACGGAGCTAAAGCAGCTAAAGCGGATGAATCCCGTAAAGCCCAAGGCTAAAGCACCTGGGCTTTACGGGCTGTCGTATTAAAACTCTACGGCGGACTTCTTCTGGGAATGATCTACTGACTTGTAGGCGCCGCGAAAACTTGCGCGGTTTAGATAAAGAACGGGTGTCCCGCCATTGTGTGAGCCAGCCCATTGGACGAGGATAGCCGCATAGTAGCGACTTTCCGGCCCATGCGACTCCGAGAGGAAGGCGCTGTTTGCATCGTCGGGATAACCGACATCAGTCAACTCCTTCTTACACGCATCCAATTCCTTTATTTTCATGGTTCGTACGCCTCCCCTTCCTCACCCTCATCCGTATCAACATCTTCCATTGCCCGCGCCTCAAACCACGCTTCCCACGAACTGATCGCGGCCATATTCTTCCAGTACAGCGCCTCTTCTTCGCGATCATCGTCGGTCTGCACCAGCGTTTCAGGCCACATCCCGCACCTCCTCGCGCGCCACTAACCGCCGCTCAAACGACCGCTGCCGCGCCGCTGCCGATCGCTCGGCCGCTGCCAGCGTCGGGAAGCGCGCCACGACCTTATAGTTACCGAGCCGGTCCACCCGCGCCTGGTCGGTTACGACGAACCGGGCGCTCATCGGGAATACACAATACCGCTTGAAGATACGCTCCATTACCGTCGCCCTCCCTTGTTAAAGATGGCGCGTGGCGCCTTCGACTTCTCGCCACAATCGAGACAGGTCACGACTTCAGTTTCGCGCGTGACCATGAATGAGCCATCCTCGCCCACACACTGATTACCGTCACAGTAAGGGCAAGACACCTCTACCACGGTCACTGAAACTCCCTTAGCCATTTTCATCATTACTAGCTCCATGTTTGGCGTCTGCTCTAATTCCATCTACAGTCATTATAACGCATCTCGTGTAAGGTGTCAACAGGTATCGTGGACGTATGCTATACTAAGTGTGTAAGGTCTGATATGATCCTTCATAGGAGGACGTACATGGAAACAGGCCCGAAGAAACCCAAACAGGTCAAGGAGGGTGAGCAGTGGATACAGATACGGGTGTCCAAAGAAGATCACAAGCGCTTAAAAGCGTGGGCAACCAAGAACAGTACGAGCGTGTCCTACCTGATGCGGAGACTGGCACAGAGAGCGCTAGCGAAGAAAGAGGACGAGGCAGGGCGTCTGCCGTAACGATTTACGCTCTGTGTGACCCTGCAACAGGAGATATTCGCTATATCGGCCAAACAAATGGGCCTCTATCTCGACGATTAAGCGGACATCTATCTACGATGAATATCCAGCAGAATGGTAGAGTTACCCGCAAAAACGCATGGCTAATTTCTTTAAGCGAGCAGGGACTAGTGCCAACGATACGGTTTATCAGTAAGGTATCTGCTGGCGACGCTTACGATGAAGAAAGAGCACAGATACTTCTGCATATAGCCGATGGGCACAAGTTGACCAACGGCACATGCCTGGAAGACTTGAATGAGAACTTGACGATACGCGTGAACACCGGGTTACGTGACGAGTTAGAGGTTGAGGCTGACGCGCGCAACATGACCATCGGGACGATTGTCCGTGAGGCGCTGCACGACTGGCTAACTAAGGTGCGCGGTGAGGCAGATACGGCGAATAAAGAAGATGGCTAACTGCGCATGTCGATCTAGGAGGAATAATGGCGAGCGACACAGTTGAGGCAATAGGCTACACCTACGACGAATATAAGGCGATGTCCGATAGGAGCAGGGAACTCGACCGGCTCTACCTGTTAGAGGACGGATACCAGAGGGAATACCTGCAAGCCCTGCACGCCGCCGACATGGACGCCGCTACCCGCGCAAAGGAGTTGCAGCGGCGATATCGACGCGCCTACGAGCAACTACGTGATAGCACCATCGGCTTGCCGGAGGGCTATCAGCGATGACAACCAACCCGCTCTACGACGACCTTGCCTGTGACGTGTGCGGCTCGCCCTATGCGCGACACGCACACATCGACCGCGGCACGAGCATACAGTTCGCCAAAGCCGCCCTGTGCCCCGACCATTTTAGAGGTGCGGTCAAGGCATGGGATCGGTGGATCACCGCACAAAAGCAGAGTGCAGTGTTGGAGCATGTGAAATGATGGCAGATCTAAAGCCACTGACAGCAGCGGAAAGCATCGCCATGCTGAACCGCATCAAAGAACTCGACCGCCTCTACCTGCTAGCCGAAGGCGCGATGTGGTACAACTTCCCGAACGGTAGCCCAGAGGCAGTAGAGGCGCATGAGCAACATGTACGCTACAAGGGCGCTTACGAGCAGCTACGGGACAGCAACATCGGCTTGCCGGAGGGGTATACGGGATGACCACCACCACCCACAACGCCGGCCCGCGCGTTGATCGTGACATGAGCCAGTACAAAGACGGCGAACACTTCGGGCGCTGGCATATCACCGATTACCCGACGCTCGGCTTGCATGTTGAAACGGATCTATTTTACCTGTGGGACAATGTTACCATTGGCAGCGCTCACAGCTTTGTGGCGCGGCTGTTGTCGTCAGATCCCATGGTTATCGCGTGGATAGACCGCTACGACCCCACCCGCGTCACCGTGGGCGGCCTGGCCGAAGTGCACGAGGCCGTCTGTGCCCGCGTGGAACGGGGCGAACTGCTATGAATGGCCTCGACTGGCGCCGCGTCAACGACACGACCTACCACGTCTACGACATGCGCGCTCTGGCAGAGGACGACGACGCAGACGGCGTGTTTGTCGGCATGATGGAGTGGCGGCCCGCTGAACCGGCCTCCGCTGAGGCGCGCTACGGCGTCTGGCGTGGTCTCGTGACTACGGGCATCGGCGCGCTCGGCGCCATCCACCTAGAGCAGGTCTATTCGTCCGAGCAGGTCTGTGACGTAGAGCGCGCTGTCGAGGAAGCGGCGCTAGCGCGGAGGGTGGCGCCATGACGACCACCGCAAGCGGCAGCGGCCCGCGCGTCGATCACAACTACAACGGCAAAAACGGCCATGGCCGTGTATGGCTGGAAACAGACTATCCACAGTTGCGGTGTCTTGTGATAACAGCGTGGATACTTGATTCCGCGACCTACAATACGCCCTACAGTGCAACACATATCTACAAGGTAGGCGAGAGCATTAAATGCCTCCATTATGACCACACCCACGTCACCTTTGGCGGTTTAGCCGAAGCGCATGAGGCCGTTTGTGCGCGGGTCGAACGCGGAGAACTGCCATGACGCGCGTCCTGTGCTGGTACTGCGAAAAGAGCATGCCGCTCGACGAGGCCGTTTGGGAGTACGGCGTGAGCTGGTGCCCCGCGCACGTCGAGCAGGCCAAACGCACGACGTTCCTGCCGGCGGGCAAAGACAACCAGGCCGAGCGCGAGGGTATGAAGCAGGCCGAGTGGGGGAAATAGTATGGAGGATGCACGCTAAATTGCGTGGATAACGAAGATGTGAGGATTTAGCGTGCATAGGGGCTTTGCCCATAATGTCCCTTTTGCCCATAAAGTCCTGCCCCGACAGGCGGTTTGACTATAAAGTCGGTGAGCGCTAGGTGGGCTGGCAGAGGCCACAACGACGCACCGGCTGGCCTGTGTCGTGCGCTTTCGCATCGGCCGTGTCCATGGACGCGTAGGGACCATGCCAGCGCCCATGTGCTGTGCTGGTGGTCCCATGTGTCCCCTCTCCATGGTGACAAGAACGGCATGAGCCGTCATGGATGACGGCCTTCCGCATGGTTCGGTTTTCGTAGACCCAATAGTCGTTCATCGCTTGTCCCCCTGTGTTGCCATGCGCCGGTTAGCGTGACCTATCCACGGCCGTAGTTGACCCGCACGCGCCCCTGTTGTCATACTGCTACCAGAGTAGAAAGGGCGTGCAACGTGGCGACGACGACAGCGACGACGACGGACAACACCCTCTATTATGGCGATAATCTGGACATCATGCGTGAGCACATCCCGACCGCGAGCGTTGACCTGGTATATCTCGATCCACCGTTCAACTCCAATCGCAACTACAATGTGCTATTTAAGGACGAAGGCGGCAATGAATCCGAGTCGCAGATCACGGCGTTTGAGGATACGTGGCATTGGGGGCCGGATGCGGAGGACACCTATCGCGCCTTGACGACAGAGGGGAGCGACCGCGTGGCGACGATGATCGGGGCCATGCGAACGTTCATCGGGACAAATGAGATGATGGCGTATCTCGTGATGATGGCCGCGCGCCTCGTGGAGTTGCACCGCGTCTTGAAGCCGAGCGGTAGCCTGTATTTGCATTGTGACCCCACGGCGAGCCACTACCTTAAGATCATCCTCGACACCATCTTCGATCCCCGCAACTTCCGCAACGAGATTATTTGGCAGCGAACGGGAAGTCATAACGACGCCAAGCGATTTGCCGACGTGCATGATTGCTTGCTCTACTACGCGCGCTCAAAATCTGCCGTCTGGAACCCGGTCTACGCCATGCATGATGAGGGGTACGTCAAATCCCACTACAACAAAGTAGACGGGCAGGGCCGCCGTTACCGCCTTGACAACATCATCCGTTCCGCAAGCATGGGGCCACGGCCCAACCTCGCATACGAATACAAGGGGTATACCCCGCAATGGGGATGGCGTATGGTACGCCAGAAACTTGAAGCGTTGGACGCAGAAGGGCGTATCCAATGGGTAGCGTCGGGTACTCCGTATCTTGTGCGCTACCTGGATGAGATGTCGGGATCGGCCATGCCGTCAATATGGAATGATATACCGCCGATCAACTCCCAGGCTCAGGAGCGTCTAGGCTATCCGACACAAAAACCATTGGCCCTTTTGGAGCGCATCATTGAGGCTAGCACCAACCCCGACGCTGTTGTACTTGATCCTTTCTGTGGCTGTGGGACGGCTATCGCCGCCGCTCAGAGGCTAGACCGTCGCTGGATAGGCATAGACATCACCCATCTGAGCATCGCGCTACAGAAATACCGCCTTGAAGCCATGTTCCCTGGTATCAGGTTCAAGGTGATCGGGGAGCCGGAGGACATCGGGGCGGCGCGTCAGCTAGCTCTTGATGACCGCTATCAGTTCCAGTGGTGGGCGCTCTCGCTCATCAAGGCAAAGCCACTAGGGGGACAAGAGGGCAGTAAGACGGGCAAGAAGGGCAGCGACAAGGGCATAGACGGCGTGATCAACTTCCTCGACGGCGGCGCCAGCACGCTACGGCGCGTCATCGTACAAGTCAAATCCGGCAAGGTCAAGAGTGGCGACATACGCGACCTCGTGGGCACCGTACAGCGCGAAAACGCGGCCATAGGGGTATTCATCACCCTTGAGCCGCCGACGCAGGACATGACCAAGGAAGCCGTCACAGCGGGCTATTACCACTCCCAATCGTGGGGAGGGAAGGACTACCCGCGCATCCAGATATTGCCCGTTGCCGACTTGTTGCACGGCGCCGAAGTCAAGATGCCGCCCGCGCATGGGACGTTCAAGCAGGCACAGAAGGCGCGGCAGGCGCCGGAGGGGCATCAGCCCGCGCTAGACTTCGGGGCGATGACGCGGGAGTAACGGGGACGGACAGCACTCCGACATGTTACGCTAGTATTCGGAGAAACTAGCGTAACATGTCGGAGGGCTATGGACTCGGGTACAGCGGCGGTAGAGTAGCGACGGCTAGGCGTTGACTATCTGCTTATCAAGATATACACTACCCTTATGCTTGAACGCTTATGTATAAAGGGTGTGGCAATGACAACACATGACGCTGATGGAACTGTTGACGGCATGGTAACTGAGGACGGCGCAAAGCCAGAGAAGAATCCCGCTGCCGTGGCTCTTGGTCGGCTTGGTGGCAAGAAGGGCGGGCCAGCGCGGGCGGCGAAGTTGACGCCGGAACAGCGCAAAGAGATTGCGAAAAAAGCGGCAGCGGCGCGGTGGTCGAGCAAGATAAGGTAGAGGAAATTCAGGCTTCTTGACGGAAGAAGAAGTCCCAGAATTTCTGCGAAAGTGCCAGTAACAAATCACCCGTAACTGTACATTTGTATCTGTCGCTAGCGCGCGCTTCGATCAAGGTTGCCTTATCAACTGGTTGCACGGTGCGCCAGTCGATGTAGGCTTCCGTGGTCATTTCTTTGTCAACAGGAAGACAATAAGTGCTTCGCACCTTATTGCTGCGTACATTGCCCTGATAATTGCGCGGCAATGCGTCTAAGCGAATAATGCGCGCTACATGAACAATGTCTGCTCTGAAATCAGGCTTATCCGGCTTGTCTATTTCGCACGGATTGCTCATGACAATGATGTTAGATACGACGGTATCAGGGACAACCCCTTGGGCAGTGGGAGTCTTGGTGGCAACGACTACCTGGCGGATAATGTCACCCTGAAAAAGCTTATACGTGTCCGTGAGCGCCACTAAGCTGTAGCTCACCAATCCCCGCCATCATCAATAAAGGGAATGTCAGCATCCACGTAACCGACTTGGTCTGTAAGGCGTTCGGCTTGAAAGGCCCTGAATCTTGCAGCGGCCTGTGCGACAGTCTCCTCGGGAATGAGAGTGAAGAAGCTATCAATAGGCGGCTCAACAGATGGATAAACACTCGCCTGCTGAGTCGTTATACCTGTTGGTTGCGAGGCAGCAATCTCAGCGTTCATCACGTTCACCGTTCTCCTGATAATTGCGGAATTTCGTTGTACCGGGGGAGATGTGTTGGCCGAATAGAATCCGAAATTACCAGCACCAATACCCACCCATGCCACCGTCGCTGCGACAATGGCATGGGTAACCCTATTACTCGTAAGTCGTACTGGCGGTTGTTCCGCAATCTCTATAGGTTCCATCATAGTAACTTACTAGATCGCTGGCGACTCATTGACATTCACGTCTGGACGTTGATCGAGCTGCCTACCAAGTACCTCAAGCAATTGGACAGCGGTTTGCCGGGTCATAATGACGCGTGCCACAACATGTGCCTCTGCCTGCATTTGCTGTGTCGCCAATGAACTGATAACCGGCACGATTTGAGCGAAGGTTAATAGGAAGTCTTGGCCCGTAGAATTGATTATGACCGTGCTACTATAAGGCGCAACCCGCTGGTCGTCCGGGACTTCCACCTTAATGGTGCGCGGGTCGATTGTTACTTGAGAAACGTCTTGCGGGTCAACGCTCATCCCGTGCCCCTACCTCTCACTACTCTATTTTTCGCGCGGTAGCTATTACCTACTTGTAGTCCGATAGTAACCTAAAAGGTGTCGGTTCGCAAGTCCTACGCCAACCAACCAGGAATTTCCCTTGCTTATGCTTGACCGCTCACGCATAAAGGGGTATAATGGAGGTGTAAGGAAAAACCGATGGGACGGTCCGCCGGCAAGCTAAACCGCCCCATCTAAGAGCACGGAGGAGCAATCTCCATGTCCCTAGCTCAGTCTACTGTTCTCGTTGCGTGCCCCGCATCCTCTACCGCGCCTCTCAGCCCGCGTGAACAGCGCGGGCGCCAACTGGCCGCCATCGCCAAGATACGCCAGAGCGGCCCCGTCTGGCTCGTGCCGTCCCAATCGGACGACAGTACCTATAAAGTGGACCTGACGGGCAAGGCGCCGCGCTGCACCTGCCCCGACCACGAGCTACGGCGCCAGAAGTGCAAGCACATCTACGCTGTCGAGTACACCATCAGCCGCACGACCACGACCGCGACGACGATAGCCCCCGATGGCACGACAGCCACGGCGACGACCGAGACGATGGTCTTGACCAAGACGGTCAAGGCCACCTACAAACAGAACTGGCCCGCCTACAACGCCGCTCAGACGCACGAGACGGCGCGTGTGTCGGAACTGCTCCACGGTCTATGTCAGGGCATCGTGCAGCCGCCGCAAAGTATGGGCAGGCCCCGCGCGGCCCTCTCCGATATGGCGTTCAGCGCCGTCTTCAAGGTCTACTCCGCGAAGTCGGGGCGGCGCGTCGTCAGCGACTTGACGGATTTGGGGGCGAAAGGTCACATGATCAAGACGCCGCACTACAATACCACGACCAAGTACCTCGAAGACCCGGCCCTGACGCCCATCCTCAAAGCCCTGATCGAGGAAAGCGCCAGCCCCTTGAAAGCGGTCGAGTCGTGCTTCGCCGCCGACTCTAGCGGCTTCTCTACGTCGCGCTTCGAGCGGTGGTACGACGCGAAGTACGGCAAGATACGGAGCGAACGCCAGTGGGTCAAGGTCCACCTGATGACCGGCGTGAAAACCAACATCGTGACCAGCGTCGAAATCACCGACAGCGCGGCCAACGACTCGCCCTACCTCCCTCCGCTGGCGAAGAAGACGGCGCAACGCTTCACGATGGACGAGGTAAGCGCCGACAAGGGCTACATCAGCAACAAGAACTTGGAGGCTATCGTCGCCCTCAACGCCGTGCCGTATATCCCCTTCAAGGTCAACACAACGGGGGAGGGGCCGGAATTGTGGCGCAAGATGTACCACTACTACATGTTCAAGCGCGATGAGTTCCTGGACCACTACCACAAGCGCAGCAACGTCGAAACGACCTTTTCGATGATTAAGGGCAAGTTCGGGGACGCGCTCCGCTCCAAGGGGACGACCGCGCAGCACAACGAGGTCTTGTGCAAGGTGCTGTGCCACAACCTGTGCTGTCTCGTGGCGTCGATCTACGAGTTGGGGATTGAGCCGACGTTCTGGACGGAAGCGGCGACACAAACGGCGGAGAAAGGAGGCAGGGGCGCAGCACAATCGGACGGCCTCGAATCTGAGGCCGTCCGATTGTGCTGCGGATAAACCGTGGACAATTCTCGGGGAAATGCGGATAACTTGTTATAATGGAGATGGGTTCTGAACACCGGCTAGACTGGGTATGTAGGAGCCCTCCGGGGGCGGAAACGCCCTCTTTTTTTATTTGCGTCAGAGGCGCACGATGCCTTGGGGGTCGTAGGTGGCGGCAACCTTGCAAAGGATCGGGTCGAGTCGGTGGAAATACCGATGGCCCGCTTTCTTTCGCATATAGGCATTGGGGACAAGCGACTGATAGAGCAGATAGGACGCAGTATCCGCCGCTTGAATGAAATACGAGTGATCAGACTGGCGGAAATTCGGATCTTCTATAATGCTATTCAGCGTAAGGTTTCGGTATCCAGAACCGAAGTAGCTTTGATTCGGCACGGGGTTGTAGCGACGCATTCTCCTGAGCAGTTGCATCAGTTTCTTGGTTTCGGTGTAGTCGGGGAATATCATCCCCCGATCATCCTGATTGCGAGGTCCGGGGAAGTTTCGGTAAGAAATCGTGTTCTCGAATCTCTGTATCAGCGCTTGCCAAGCGGCGGCAAAAACATCATAGTCGAGCTGTTTCCCTTGTTTGTTGACGACCACATTAATCAGGTTGATGTCCGTCATCGTCGCCAGTTCATCCGCGAATGAGCGGATTATCGTTAAGCGGTCGTACTTCTTGATGCGAACAATTGGCCCCGGACTAACGATCATATGCGCCGCGTGTATCTCTTCACGTAAGCGTAGGCCGAATTGTTGCCGCATACGACGACGAAAGCTAATAATTTGGGTTAAATATGTTTCCCACCGTAACTCGTGGACAACGAGCCCCGTCAACACGAAATAAGGACTGGGCGAATTGATCATGCCACAGTCGCCTGTTTCATCCACATACATAAGGTACATTGGCACAGTTTATCGCATATGACCGTATGTGCAGGGCGATGGAGGGGGCACCGACTTTATAGTCAAAACGACCCCTCAACCACAATGTACGCTCACAGCATACCTTTATGGGCAAAGCCCCCCCAGGCCATCATACAGGCCGTAGCCAATCCAGACACGCGCTTGCCCCTCCTGCCTGTCATCGTCCTCGCGGATGACCACACGGCACCTAAGCCTCTTGGCGAGGTCGGAGGCTAGCCATTCCTCGTATTTGTCAGCCTCTATCACCGCACGCCCCTTTCTACCAGCCCCAGCCCATAGCGTCGCTCAGGAGTACCAGCAGCACCCAGATGAACACGCCGGCAAATACGCCTACGGGGATCGTTACCCATGGCGTCGGCAAAAGCAGCCCGACGAGGATACCCGCGCCGAAGCCCACGCCGAGCGTCAGGCCAACGGGGAGCACGACATAGAGCAGCAACACCAGAGGTAGGCCGAAGATGATAACCGCCGTCCCTATCAGAGCGTTCTTGATGATCGCCACCTGAAGATGATCCTTAATGTCTTTCATTGACGCCTAAGCGACGATGATCTTCCGGTCAGCTAGGCTACCGAACGGGCAAGACCTGCCCGGTGTAAGATGTTCCGCGCGGCGTTCGTGTCCCGTTGCAGGGACAGCCCACACGCCGCGCACCTGTGCCAGCGCACATCAAGCGTCTTGGGGCATTTCGCCCCGCAACGACTACAGTGTTGGCTTGTGCCGTGTGGGTTCACCTTGACCATGATTGTACCGGCGCTTGCAGCCTTGTACGTCAGGAAAGAGATGAATTGGCCCCATGCGGCGTCCGTGATGCTCTTGTTGAGTCCCGCTTTCGCGCTCGCTCCATTCGGCGCGTATGTGCCATCATCATTCTTGATGGGTTTGGGTCGCTTGCTCATGTTGTCGATGGACAGGTCTTCAACCACGACCGCGCCATGCTGCTCCACGATACGACGGGAGAGTTTGTGCTGCATGTCCTTGCGCTGATTGGCAACATGGCGGTGAGCGCGCTTCAGGAGGATGCCAGCTTTCGCACGGTTCTTTCCTCCGCGCTTGCGGCGCCGCATCGCCCTGTCGTGTCGCGCGATAGCCTCTTGGGCCTTGCGGTAGTAGCGCGGGTTCTCAACATGCTCACCTGTCGAGAGGGTGGCGAAATACTCAAGCCCCATGTCTATGCCGACAGGCGGCAGATCGGCGGTCGGTCGCGGTTCAACCTCGACGAGGCAGGAAAAGACGACGTACCACTGATCGGCGTCGCGCTTGACCGTGACGGTCTTAATCTCACCTTCAATCCCACGATGCCACTTGACCTTGATGTGACCGACGCCCGCGATCTTTAGCCGTTTATCGGCAATCTTCCACCCATTCTGTGTGAACGTCAACGAGTTGTAGCGATGCTTTCCCTTAAAGCGCGGATAGCCTGGCTTCTCTCCATTTTTGATGCGTCGGAAGAAGGCATCGAAGGCGCGATCTAGCCGAAGCAAGACACCTTGCAACACTTGCGCGGTGATCTGCTTATATTCAGGCCGCACCTCGTTCTTAATGCTCGACAGCTGGGCTTGCTGCGTGTAATAGTTGACGCTCGCACCGCACATGCGCCACGCTTCGCGCCGTTCCTCTAGGCCCGCATTGTATAGCTCACGGCAACGATCAAGCGTCCACGTCAGCTTCTCAGTCTGCGCCTTGTTGGGATAGATGCGATAGACGTAAGAACGCCGTACGATCATTCCTGCTTGCCTTCGCGTTTAGCCGCTTCACGAATAAGTATTTCGAGCATAGCTGTGCGGCTAATACCGCGCGCTTGTGCCATTGCATCCAATAACGCCAAAGCATCCTCAGTCAAGCGAAATGCTGTCGCCTTTTTCATACTAACATTGTAGCATACTTGTATAAACAATGTAGGCATAAATACCTTACTTAACGTCGCCGTCTACCATCTACTCCCCAAGGCGCTCACGCACGAAGGCGACATGCTCGCACCGCTTTTCGTGGCATGTACATTTCCAACCGCGCAACCACGGTACCCAATTGTCCTCGAACCTGACGATCTGCAAGAAAGACCCGAAGGGGTTGTAGACATAATAGCAGTCGCTAATCAGGCTTGATCCGACATAGCGCATCCATGCGGGCCGATATGCCTCTGGATGCTCTTTACGGTGATCGTACATGCGTACCCCAAGACCTTTCACTCAGCATCGACGCGGTAGAGGGACAGGCTATCCAGCAGCAGCATAACGTGGACGCCCACCAGCACCCCGCACACCGCCGCCATGATGGGCACATCCAGTGCTATCCACAGGGCGGCGAGCACAAGCCCTATGCCGCACATGGTCACGGGGATGACGATGCCACGATGTCTATACATCTACCCTACTCTCCCAGATGCGGCCAGGGCAGATAGCCCGCCTGCATGGCCGTGCTCTCCATAGTGTGTACGACTTCCCCCACCGACATCTGCGCATCTTTCAGCGCTTCCTCCCAGTCTTTGCCGTCCCCCAAGCCGGCCGGGACCATGGTCATCATGTCGGCGCGCAACGCACCGAGTATGTCGAGCGCGAGGTCGAGTCGCGCGATCAATGTCAAGACGCGTCCCGTATCGCCGTCGAGTGTCGCCATCCTTTACAACCTCCAACTTGACACTCCGCACGGCTGAAGCCGTGGGATTCTTGCTTCCGTCCGGCTAGGCCGGGATTGCCAGCATTGCCCGCGTCGCAGGTCATACAGGCTGTCCACAAGCGTTTTCGCTGTCGGCGTGCCCCGCCGCCTCTAGCGATCCATTTGCCAGGGACGTGGCCTAATTGCCGCGCTTTGCTGTCCACCTCGTCGCGCGTCATTGCCGCTCCTCTCTCTCCGATTCTAATGGGCGGCAGTCCCCATGCAGGTGTAGGGATACCACATGACGCCCGAATAGGGACGAAAGACCGGCATATAGCCGCACACGCGTCCGGGCGGGGATGTCGTGCCGTCGATGGGAAAGGTAGTGGCCGTGTGTGCGCTCACCGTGTTCATGACCAACATAAAGACAATGCCGATCAAGATGCCCTGGATCATACGAATCACTTCTCTACTTTTGTTCCGCTGCATTGTGCGTGCGGCTGGCGTGTTATCGGGTTTCACGAGTCCCCCTTGATGAGAGTTCGTAGACCTCCCTGGCTAAACCTAAGAAGGTCGGCACTTCGCGGTTTGGATCAACGACATCAAAGTTCTCGTGCTCAAAGATGTACCACACCCTCAACGGAAAATAGTTGGCGTCCGTAGAAATGCCCACGAGGCAGGCATCTGTCGGCATGCCCTCCACGATGCGTATTCCGTACTTCTCTGTATGGTGGCTGTCCCACCCCGTTGTGACTACGTGAGCCAGACTTTCCGCATCAACGCCAACTCGCATGAAACGTCGATGCGTCTTTGGTTGGGTTATTCTCACACTTACCATCCTCTCGCCGTGCGCCACATCCAATCATCTAGCGGTATATCGCTTGGCGGCAGCCCCAATGCCGCGCGTAGGCTATCCCCCTCACTTTGCAACCGCGACACCTCATCTTTCAGCCGGCAAAGTTCGCACCTGGTTTGTCCTAGTTGGCAACGGTCTGGCGCGCTTAGTCGGACATGGAAGTAACCATGATTTAGGCGGTATTGCTCATCGTGCCCACAGGCACGCCGCACGTAGGTGTATCCACGCCACGCGTCTATAAAGCGACTCATCGGGCGTCACTTATACGATAGCGCGTAAAATAGACAGGCTCGGCCATGTCAGGACGCGCGGCATACAGCGGCGATGGCGCCAAACCTGCCGGCACGAAGCCAAACTGTGTCACGGCTATCCACGCGCCATCATACTCAATCTCGACGGTGCGCTCTTCCTTCACAGCGTCTTGCAATTGGGCCATGATGGTGCTAGGCGCTACAAGGTCATTCATCGAGAACCTCCCAGGAGACCCCCGGCTTTAGCCGTGGGGAAGTTTACTTTCGTTCTCTTTCTCTATCGCCTTTGACCTAATGGCTAGTCCCATCGGTCTAGCCGATAGGCCGCACATTGACCGTTGATCGTCACGCGGAAAGTGCCATAGTTGGCGAGCCCTTTCTGTAAGCGGATGCCGCACGCCAGCGGTCCCTCTGGTTCTTCGAGCCGACCACTGCGAGAATGCGCCTCGATGACCGAACGCACGCCGTGCAGTTCGGACTTCATGCACTCAGGGAACAGCGCCAACCCACCACCATTGTCTACATCGTGGCACCCGTGCAGGCAAAAGATGACACTTTCGCCGTGGTGCGTGAGTGGCCTGTCGCCCCACTGCGTCGGTTGAAGCGCGACGGCCGTGACCGTTCGATACTCGCCCCCATCCAACCCAGCGCTTGCGGGCAAGAGACCGCCATTGTAGACGTACCAAGCGACAGGATTGCGATGCCCTGGCACATCCCACTGGAGAATCGGTGACGCGTCGGGATCGCTGGCTGTGGTGAGGAAGGCATAATGAGCCGGGCCATGCGGGACAAAGAACTCGATGGTTTCGGCGTCTGGCAGAATAGCGTGCCGAAACTTGTCCCAAGTCATGACCGTTGCAGGCAACTCTAGAGTCGTGCGCGGCCCGTGTCCTTTGGGGACAAGATGCGCAAAAGCACCGACGCCCGCGCGCGCCGCATCAACCGCGGCCGGACGCCATATCGCTTCAATCTCATCTAGGCGGGCAAAGCGGCGATTGAGAGCGTTCGCAATGCCCATTTGCTCAACAATCTTTTCGGCCTGCGCAATCGTCGCGGCAGCGGGCGCGGCTTGGGGGCGCTGGTATCGCAGCGGGTGCATCTTGGCATCGAACCGTGCTTTAATGTCCTCAAACGGTAAGCCGGACCTAATATCTTCCAGCAACGCGCCGATCATGCTAGCACGCGGATGGCAGAATCCTGCCGGAGCCAGGGCCACGGCTCTCCACAGCAGCGCCTGCCGCGTCTTCATGCTCTTGGTGCGACGCATGTCTTGCACCGTGGCTAGCCATTCGGTGGCGCCTAGCAAGTGCTCGGAGCGATAGATAGCCTCGGCTTTGAGCACGCGCACGGCTTGTGCCAGATGGTCCGCGCTGAACTCATCCAGTGTGCGCATCACAGTAGCGAAGTCCTCACGCTTCTCAGCCATGGCCTGAGCGGGCGTGAGCGTCGTCTTGTGCAGTTTGCTGTACGCGCCCGGCAATGTCGCCGCCAGATGCGTCCATCCGCCGCTTTGTGAGGTTCCCATCAGCGCCTTGCCGTGGAAGAAGACCCCCGTCACCTTGGCGGACAGTACCTTGCGTGCGAGGGCCGCGAAGGGCTCGGCATACTCGTCGCTGGCGGCTATTTGCCAGAACGGACTGACCGTTGTGCCATCGTCACTGATCGCGACCAATCCGCCAAAGGACTCAATGAAGTGCTGGCAGGCGTGGCAGTTGTGATGTTGCCGCATGACAGCGGGGAAGGCGTGCAGGTATGTCTCGAAAAGCCCCGAGGCGTCCGTCGTAAATAGTACGGCGCTGTGATCGGTCAGACATGCATGGAGGTGGTCTGCCATGCGCGTGACGTGACCGTCGAAAACGGGGTCTGGCGTCGGCGCCGGTTTAGCAATTGATGTCGTGCTTGTGGTGTTCATCCGATCCCTTTCGTCGTCTACTCTCCAACTAGCAACCATATCCGCACACCCATATAGGCCAGTGCCCACACAATAGCTGGCCCCGACGCACCCCACGGTGAGTGCATCTGCCACACGATGCACCCGACCGACACAACCACCACGACAGCGAAAGCGATGCGGAGCCGGATGCGATATCGCGTCATTGACTTTCACACGCTCCAGCCCCACCGTGATAAGGTGGCCCTCCGTATATCCGCTCATCGTATGATTGCCACACCCGCGCGTCTCCGGTCATATACGCTAGCAACACCAGGCCGATACCCTCCCCCGTGTGCCCGTGCTCGGCAATCCATACCTCCGTATAGGGTTGCATCGTGTAGCTGCCTCCCTTGTAGCCCTGATAGGTCGCGCCCATGGCCGCGCGCGCCGCCGCCAGCATCGCGCCGACCGTCGTATCGCGCACGGGCTCGAACGCCAACTCGTCGTAACACCCACGATAGGAGTGGGGATACCCGAACCCCAATGGGACGCGTGTGCGCGAGTCACAGACCGCCAGCGCATCTATCAACTCTTGCAGTGTCATCGTGCACATCCCCCTTTCTATGCGGCTCCGCACGATCAGGCGTACCACTTGTCGAAAGACAGCCACTTATCCACGACCTCATGAGCCGCGTTTACCACGTCGCCATCCTCGTGCGTGTCCATGCCAAACAGGAGCAGGTCGCACAGGATCGTGTCGGCGTAGAAGTGCCGGAGTTCCTTGTCCTGCTCCGTCGCTACGACGCCCATCGCCCGCACGAAGAACGCAGGCGCCAGGTCGTCAGGCAGGACAAACGCTTCTGGCGGATCGTCGTCCCACGGCTCGTTGTCCTCGTTGATGTGCCATCGTCGCCGCAGATCGGCCAGGTACGCGTCGAGCGGCGTCATGCGTTATCCCCCTTTTAAGCTTGTTGCCCGCTCAAGACGTATCAGCGTCGAGCGGTCATGCAGCCAGTCTTGCCGCGAATAGATCGAGATCGACTGGCCGTTGAGCGTGACATCTATCTCGTACGGCGCGTAGTAGCATTGGGTCATGTTAGCCGGGCAATCCGTCCCCCCCGTCACCTTAATGGACGCCCGTGGGATGGCGTTGTGAATCTCTAGCGCCAACGTTGCCGCCGTGGGCCAGTCGTCGGGCAACAAGGAGGGAGGTGTAGGCGTCGATGGCCGGGCCATCACGGTCGCCACCGCATTGTTGTAGCCGGTCGATAGTCCTTGGTTATAGCCATGGTTGTAGCTGTCTCGCGTCCCGTAATCCTGCCCCACACGAGTCAAAACAACGGCAGCCGTCAGTACGGCTATTATGGCTATGAGGATGCCCACGCCCGCCCGCCCCTTTCCCATTCCCATATCCGCTATCCCTCACTCTATGGCGTCTATGTACGACCATGGGCTATGTCTTCACGTACCGCACAGACAAAACAATCCCAATGCGTCAATACAAAGCTCCGTATCCGTAGCACTTACGCCACGGATACGGGGCTTTTCGCATTGTCTCAGCAACGCTAAAGACGGTCGCAGTGAGGCAAACGAGACAATTCTGGTCGCGGCTTGCAGAATACGATAGCGGCGTCGTGCCGGCAAACAAGATCAAGCTCGCCGTAGCGGCAGTGGTAGTTGCGCGCCATGACGGTGTAGCCCGCGGCCTCCAGGAGGCGCGCGGCGATGTCTTCGCCGCGCG
>JAABUU010000649.1_pt1 | contig 75108 bp, 72 predicted proteins | sample 5559301 | NCBI WGS metagenome assembly JAABUU01 (sample SAMN10711884, study PRJNA513360) | rock metagenome | isolation source: Antarctica rocks | place: Antarctica: Victoria Land, Richard Nunatak white
CTGTTCCAGATTTTACAGAAGGCCTGGGTGAACATACGGGAGAAGGTAATAGAGGGGCTAATTTCCAGTATGCCACGCAGATGTGCAGCTATAATTAAAGCGGAGGGCTGGCATACTAAATATTGATCGGGGAATTATAAGTCATATACTACTAAATAACTAGCCCAAATATTGAAGTTCCCCAGCTGAATTTGATGGTTCAATGGTTGATGCAGGTGGGGGGTGTATTGGTTGGTGTAATCATTCGCGCTATCGAGATCAGATTTGAGCGGATTCTATGTATTTCTTCTTCCCTCATTCATATTACAACTGTAGTACTTGTTGCTGATGAAAACCAGGCCTCATATCATAGAACATGCAGTGCTATTGTTTCCGTACCTATCTTAAGAATCACAGGTGGAATTGAATTCCTCCGCTGCGTTGACAGGACGGAAGAGCTGCGGATTCCAGCCCACGGCTTCGTTGCCGTGCCCAATTCGGCGAGAGGGCCCCAGTAGACACATTGACGTTCCGAGTTGTGCAATACATGAGTGAGAGAAGAAAGCGTTTGTCATGGTCATCGCCGCCCCTATTCTGGCAGTATATATAAAGGCCCAAACGATAGCCAGAGAGAGCCAGGAGTTGTTGTCTCTTGCTCAAGACTTCTATGAACGCTTTTGACTCTTGTGCGAAAAGACTGAGGGCGGTTCCGCTGTCATTGCTGGGAAGCAGATGCTGGCGAGGCAGTAAGGGGTGCTGGGAGGCTTTCATTATTTTGCGTTTGTGGATTGATACCACATCTTAAAATGCCAGGAGAGTCCTTTGGAGAAGTAAAGTTGGAGGAGGCAGGACATCTTCACTGCTGCCCGTCATTCTACTCCATACGTGACACGGTGTGCAACGATACCGTTCAGTCCAAGGAGATGCTTCAACGACGTTGTGCACACACGATGATCTTACGTCCGCAACTATGTCACGGCCAGTCCACTCCATTGCACGATGATGACGAATCCAGAGCTTCCAATACCGCATCGCTATCCCGTCCCCACATTTTGTGTGCACTGGTAGACCATTCAGGGCGAAGATTGTCCAACACAGATCTTAAGAAAGGGACACAAGTCAGTATGACACTCACGTTCTTACCAATTTGGGCCCGTCACGATCATTCCAAAATTGTAGTTCCAAACCAGACGAGAGATAAGGACGTTTGGTAAAGCGGCTCTGTCCCAATGGTTCCTTTTTTGGTAAGAGACACAGCTTTCTTCCTATAACAGAGTGCTGTGATAGCTTCTGATGTTGTTGTAACCCGTGTATCTAGCCGCGGTGCAAACTTGATTTACTGCAAGGAAGAACGACGCCATCTTTGTAGGGTGACCCACCCACCTTACAAGTCCCACCTTCTCTGATGCTCCGAGTCACCACCATGACATAAGTTCCTTGGACAACACCTCGGAACCCCCCCCCTCGTCCCCTTCCACTCAGCAATTCCAGCCCCAACGACGTCGCCATCCCAACGATATCATTAAACCGATAAACTCCAAACGAAAGACTTTTGCAGGATGCAGGAGGGCGGTAGAAATCAAAGATCAGGACAACGGAGATGAACTATGTATAGCGCCCAATTCTCTGGCCATCTACTCTCTACTCCCCCCTGCTATCGACCCTAGGTACCCCTTGACGCTTCACACGGAATTCATCATGCTGATCAACCCAGATACATATTGCACAAGAACCGCAGCCGTGAAGATAGCAAGTCCGTTTTTTTTTTCCAAATTCCGGACCCCCCCCCAAACGACAGCCTACCTGGCCCTTCTCCCTTCCTCCCTCTTTCCCAGCATTGCCCCCTGTCTCTACCTCCCTAAGTCCCCCATCCTTCCACCTCCGCGGCCCTCATCCACCTCACCCTCGCCACTTCCCGTCCAGTCCCTCCCTCCCCTTTCCTCACCCTCTTTTTCCCCTTCGCCTCCCTTCTTCCCTCAACTCCGTACACCGAAACACCAACAATATAAACCAACTCGCTTTAACAAAATACTATTGTCAACCTTTGAGAAAGAAGAGCGGGAAAGGGGGTTGAAAAGGGAGTGGAGGGTTTGGCTTAATTGGTGTTGGTATATTTTGGTGGGTTTGGTGGGTTTGGTTGGGTGATAGACTTAGGGAAGAGGGTGTGGGGAAGAGTATGGGGAGGGGGAACTGGGAAATTAAAGTATAGGTCAAATAATCGGTTGAACCCCCGAGATAAACCTCCAACTTACCTCAAGGTCCCAGATCGACGACCTTGGCAAATTGCCAAAACGATGCAAGCCTTGAAATGTATGGATACACAGAGATGACAGATTTCAAGTGACTACTGTGGTGAGGTGACAGCTTGGAGCATTTGCGCGTTGGTGGTATTATCCAAAAAGTCGTCTTTTCTCTGTTCTCTGTGGTATAATGTAGAGTTATGATGTAGAACTTGAAACAATCTGAAGATATCAAAGGAACAAACAGGTAGGAAAGTTTGCATGCTGTCAAATCCGCAGCCATGGGTCTTAGTTATCTGTAGTATCGACCGAAAGGCTGAGATGTCAAGCCCACGGTTGGTTACCTTGGCCATCTGTACTACCACTGTTGGGAGAGTGCAATGATTGTGGGTAATCAGGAAAGTTTCTTCTCCAATAACGAGAAGTTATTCTTGGTACAGGGTGAAACTACAAGAATGGAAAAGAGGAAGAAGTTCCTGAAGAAGCACGAAAATGCGCTGGAATGGTTGTAATGGGGGTCATGTGAGATTGAGGCACGCCTTAGCCACTGCAGTACTGGTATTTGGTAAGGGTACACGGGGTATTGACCATTGACGAACTCGAGAAATTTCCGCTAGGAGATGGAAAAATCAAGAACGCCGTCGCGCAACAAAGTTGAGTAGAACAGCGCTTCCTTGTTTCGAGCACTGGTCCACGTGTGGTTCAAGGCCTGCCAATGTCTTTATAAGAGTCGTAAAAACCGCTTTATAAGGATCGTCATCGCAGACCGCAACTATGTTGCTTATATGTGGGTATCAGTACGCCGCCAAGTAGAAAAGTCCCTCAATTCCCTATTACTTCGTTCCGAAGCCAGTCTCTGCAAGTCCTTTCTTCCTGACGAAGTGCTGGTTGGGATTGTGGGTTTCTCAGGCGTAGCTAACTCCTCCAGAAGGGACCTTGCTCGCGCGCTCGTCCCTGAAGACTAGGAAGGCTGAGCCGACGAATGATACGCTGTGAGACGTAGTACAATCAGCAAAGCCACTACTAGGTAGAAGGCGGAGTTGGGACTTACATCTCCACAAAGGCGAACGCAATTGCAATGTTCCAGGTTATAACCGGTTGATCGGTCCAGTTCTTGAAAGGTTTCTCGTCCTTGAAGCACACATCGAACCCTTTATCTTGTTCTCGTTGCAGGCATCCGCCCTTTGGCCTAAGCATCAAAGTCGCCGTGGCTATCCATAGAAGGAAGCCAATCAGTTCCGCGCCTATCCGTGAGATTGTGTGGGTTCTGCTTCCGCCGGAGAATGGGTTGCTGCGGTGTTGAATCCAGATTGTCATAAAGCTGACGACGAGGGTGAAGATGCATGTGATGACTGTAGGAATGTATCAGAGATACATCATATTGTGAGGTTCAGAGGGATGCAGTCCGAGTACGGATGTACTAACCTCCTACTGCTAGAGGGCCATTGATGTTGTTCCACCATCCTCTATGTACGCCATCGTAGCAGATAAAGACCAAGGTAGCAGAAGCAAGACATATCTGTAGTAATCGGACAAAGTAGAGGATTCTGGGATGATTGCCGAAGAATCCCATGATGGCGGGGGGAAATGATGAGATTGGTGCGGCGGAGAACCTTCAATAGCAGAGTATCGCGATTGGTCTCAACGAAGCACAATGATTTCAGGGAGAAACTGGTGACACAAACTTGAGAGCTCTTGTGACAAGGCGTAGAACGTGTGAGACGGAACAGCAAACAAAGAAGATATTAAGTAGACACGACACCGAGATAGAGCTCTCAACGGACTCTGCTCAGCCTTGGTGGACAGATCCCACTGCAGGGTTTGGATATTATTAGTCCCCTTCTTGTTGGCTGGGCCACCTTCCTGTATGCATAGGAGTTCCCGTGTGCACTGCGTCTCAAGGTCAAGGACAGCTAAACGGGATGATGGCTCATGGCAGCCTTGATGCTGCCTGGGACGACCGTCAGTTAACGGCTCTTCCTTATTGGATGAGGTGGCAACATATCACCACAGCCGCCCGTGGAGGATGTTCGAGCACAGCCCACACAGCCTTGCAGGATTTCGTTCGCGTTTCATGTTCCCCGGACTTTGACGTGTGGGCGAACCAGTCATGCATCCACCTTTTCATAACTGCGGCGCGCTCATGCTCCAGCAATTGTATGTGCACCTTGGTCGTCGACCTAATAGCAGTTGAGTTGCCGTGAAGTGGTGGACGATGGATGAGAAGCCCCAGATTCTCCGTCACAAATTCGAGAGTACTGTAGCTAGAGAGTAGAGTAAGGCTAGCAGGGATGTGGCCCGTGCGTTAAGCTCCAAAGTTGAAAGGATCCCGCAAGGCTGAGAGACACAGCAATAGCTACCTACATAGTCGTTGCCCCTTCCATTGCTGTGACAATCAATCACTCGCTCGCTACCAAACATCATATCAATATGATTGGAAAGGAGATGACGGTTGGATTTTGATCTTGGATCTTTTCCTTCTCGTAGAGAGCTTGTAGCAATGGCTTTTAACGTGTGATGTCGTTGATTGCCTAGGCATCATTCACCACCCACCCACACTACCTTTATCGATCCGCCTCCTTGCTTCATAGGGTATATGTAGGTCAATCGAAAGCCAATATAGATGACTTAGTCTACCAAAGAGTCGCCAATATATATTGTCTTATACGTTCCCCATCCCAACTTTGTCAGTCTACAGCGAAACACCCTTTCCACTGGAGAACCTCGACCCTGTTCTGCGTCTCAGTTGCCCTTCTAGAGGCGTATAATATGGCGCCCGCTCGATCCCAACATGTGGCTTGTGGTCCAATCCCACAAACTTCCCATATCCATACAGATACTGCTTACTCTTCAGGGCCATTTCCTTTTCTTGTGGCCTTGAGCTCTGGTCCATTCGTCTCATATCCCCCATGATGGAACTGGAGGCAAAATACGCCATCTGAGATGCAATCGACGTGGGAATGCGCGGCAGGGATCTTGCAGGACGCCAGACAAAGACGGCTACGGCGACCAAGAGCATGAGGATTAAAATGGTAAGCGCAATAGTAAACATGAGGTCAGAAATGACCCATCTGTCAACTTGCACCCATATGGTGCCATGCAATGCGCCGATACCATCGATTACTTGCTGGGTGTCCATGAGCTTGAACGTTGCATTCTGGTTAAGGCTTAAAGAGCTGGTAAAAACTCGGCGTACTATATCTTCGATTAGTGGACTGATCTTGGTAGGATCTGGGAGAGGCTTTAGAGGATCGGTGATGTCCGAGGAATTGGTCTTAATTTTTATGAAGTAGTTGAGCCAGTCGTACGCAGCGGTATCGCTGTGCCAATTTGGTACGTCTCCAATTGTCCCGTGGAGCAGAGCGATGGTATCGGTCAGCGCTCGTGGTGCTGGTCCATCGTAGTAGCGAGTGGTATCTGCAACAAATGGACCAGTTTGGGCATAACTCATTACGCCGCCACCAGAGTCTACAGAAACTTCAAACTGGGCGATTTTGAGTCGGGGGTAGCACATCAGTAGTAGTGACCTCTCGTTGCTCATCGAAGGAACAGCTTGGTTCGCCTGTTCTGTGAAATCTGCGCGAAACCATGCCACAGCGATTTCCTGAGCACAGGTAGCGGCTTGCTCTTGGGTGGGCGTCATTTTCAGATTGGACGTTGCTGTCATACCGATCACAGTTTCCACGGCGTGAGGTCCTGATTTCTCCGGACGACTCAACGGGAGGTAGGCAGGATTCGCTTGAACTTGAAATCTCAGCGCTACACCACCAGAATCATCAAACAAAGTGTATCGAGAGTGGCAATCGTATCGAGAGCCATTCCCCATTACATGCGATGTTGTTAGGTTATTCTGGCCATCACTGCCTATATCAACCTCAAAGCTGACGTTTCCGTAGTTGGAACTATGATCTGCAGTGATACAAGGTACATCAATGCCAAATCCCTGGGTAACAGCTGAGCGAGATCCGTCGGCATTGGCAGGTAGCTTATCGACATCGAATGAGACAAAGTAGTAATCCGATGTCGTCCAGGGTGGGAGCGATAGACCTCTTGTGATATTGGCATCGACAACATAGAAAGGATCAACGTAGTCCCAATGAGTATTCGCATTAATAAAGCTTAGGTTCAACATCCCGCTGTTCTCTTGACTGGCATCTACGCTGCCTCGAAGTCCTACGTTCTGCAGGAATGGTAGGAAGGAATGCTTCATTGGCGTTTGGATTCCCTGAGCGATAGTGACTTGCTGAAATAAACCGCTAAATGCAACAGCGAGCAGGCTCGACAGCAGAGCCATCACACATGTCATAGATAGTAGGAATTGCCGTGATCGGAGAGCGCGCACGAAAAGTAATTGAGGTGGCAACGAGACGTAATTCGCACCTACTGAAGCTTTGAATTTTGAGTTACCCCGGCGGAGTTCTTCCATAGGCATTAAGATGGAGAGGACGCGGATGATCGAAACCCACAAAGGCTCAATGAACGTCGCCATTGTAGTTGGGAGGTAGTTGAAAAGTAACTGTTGCGCCGTACTGTTAGTAGAAGGAGATGTGAATCCTGTTACACCATGTTAGTGACCATACTTATAGAGGCCTGACAAATAGGACTTGAATATCGTCATAGAGTGCTTAACAGCAGCTAACGTGCTATAAACACTTGTGGGCAATCTTGACCGGTGGAATTTGCTTACCTTGGTACTTTCCGTTGAAATATCTCAATATTGAGAGTGCCACTATCAGAAGCGCCAGAGTTACAACGAATGGGATGCCAAAGGCCCAGCTCAATTGTACCATATATGCAGGTTTCGTAATACGAGGTAGCGGGGCTTCGGAAGAATCGTTGGAGACGTTCTGGACCTCTTGCGCAGACTGTTTGGGATGGTCGGACAGCAGTGATAAACATCGAATGGGAGATTGGGTCCCTTCTCTCAGAACGAACCTGAGATCCCGATAGGCAGTGTCGAGCTGAGTTTCAGTGGCCATCTCGTGCATTGAAAGACTGTCCAGGAGTGGCTTGCTTGCGCCCGACGAAGAAAGCGCCATTGAATAAGCTAAAGAATGAGGATCTGATTGAAGCTTGTTTGCGCGAATGGCGTTCAATACGAATATCAAAACCGCAATTGCAGCTATCACACCCAATAGAACTTCAATGACTATTGCAAAAGCCCGAACCATTACAACAGCATCCACAATCGTGTCCTGCTGCATTGATATTGGTATAGTGGCCGCATTGTAGCTAATCTGCGTTTGGGCAGCCAACGTAAACAGGAGCTTATACCCAGTCCCAAGTACAGTCTCGAGGTTGCCCGACTGAGGGAGCTGTGAGTGCGGTATGCCGGTAAGAGCGAGCCCAATTCCAATAATGGTGGGTACTGTCCCATAAGCTTCATAGCCCAAGCCCATCGCAACAACTCTGGCAGCTTGATCAATATTTATGCTTGATACAACCGTCGCAAATTGGTCCTGGTCGAAGTTTAAGGGGTCTAAAGGAGCTCTCTCCCCGCTAGGGGTTAGGGATAGAATTGACTGATTCTGCTGGGATATGGTGACATCAGCGGTTTGAGAATAATATGTGGGTTTGCAGAAAGCAGCGAGAAGTCCTTTCGTTTCATCCTCTCCGCTCTTCTGATCATTTTGCCAGGTTGCGAGGAACGACGTATTCAATGGCCCACAGGATTTTTCACCCGGCTGCGAAATAGACGATGGATGGCCAACGCAGTAGCTTTCAAAGACGCCGGTTGCATAAGTGGGGTGATAGCCATTGCCCTGAGGCTTACCACCAATCTGAATATTGAATCCTTGCGAGTTGGTGATGTTGTACGCTTCACCGGGAGCGAAATTATTAGTAGGAGGTGTTGGTATGATATTTGCTGGCTCACAAAGTAGGTCTGTCTCATACAATAGCGTGGACGCCGTTAAAGTCGCATCTGCGGTGTTGGCGCTGTGATTCCCGTTGCTGGCCGTGAACGGTGCTACTACGTAGTATGTTCCACTCGTAGTAAAAGCTGGGAAACTTTCGTTGAGCCAAACAATTCCATAAACCCTATCTAAGAAGTTATGCAAGACGCCATTTTCGAAAGAAGTAACATTGCTCGGATCTCCCATTAATATTTCCGACGTTGCGTTAGGAGCCGTGTCCGACGTCAGTCCAGTTGATCGTTTGCCGGAGACAGACTGTGACCTGGCAACATGAGCGGTACCCCAGATGGCGGCCTAAACACAAATGGCATGTTAGTACTTGTCGCCCCTCAAGGCCAAGCCATCCGTGGGATCCATACAACCGTTCATTGTTAGGAGATAGAGAGTAAGGGACCGGCCCAACGCGTAGAAGGTGGTATGTTACGTACCTGTAGTGGAGTGATTGCCCAGAACATCAAGAGTACTGCGAACCCTGCAGCAACAACGGTCCAGTGTCTACATTATCAGCTCCATCGGCTCAGGCATCAATAAACACTGACCTTCTTCTCGCGGCTCTCGGCGGTACCAAAGGCAGAAAATCTACTGGGTATGATAGTAACATCGAATCAGATCCATGCGCTCCTCCGTCTTTGGATAGCTGGAAGTAGGCCTCCAGGCGCTTGACATCGAGATCAATCCAGCTCCATATCATACCTCCAATGACGGAGAGAATGGTAGGAAGATAAAGATAGGTGAAAGTTTGACCAGTGCTGATTGGCTGGCCTACACTTGCAAACATAACTCCTCCGTCTCTTGCATTCTTGTGTGATAGCACTTCCAGGAGCACCAGCAAGCTAATAGAAGCTGCTGCAACAGTAAAGAGCAATGGTGCTCGAAGCGTCACGGGAAGAAATGCTTTTGATGCTGTCAAATTATCAGATTTTGGCGAACTCTCAAGTGGGAATGCAGTGCACTGTGCTTCCGGCTTTTGTGCTAATTGGATATCTTACCATATTTTGTCTTCTCACTGGCAGTAGCATTAGAGTCCTTTGGAGTTCTCTGGTTGCTTGTCGGATATCTTTTATGCTCTAATGTTTCGATTGTTCTTCGAAGTTCAAGGGGGCTTCGGGCAAGACTCTCGTCTTGTTCGTGATTTTTGACGGTCGCATATCGAAATTGATTGAGGACATTTTGACGAAACCAGGCTCCAAAACCGCCATGGGAAGGCATTGCAGCTACAACGCCAAAATGAGCAGAGCTCTGTCGACTCGCGAGCCCAATATCACGCAGACACTTCCATGAATTCTAGAAGGAAATAAGAGAAGGGAAACCGAAATCTCAGCGCCATCCTGCACGGTGGGGAGGACTTAGGCTTCGTCATGAGCATGCATCCTACTGTTCATATTAATTTTCGGGCATATCAATGGCACAGCAACACCATCCAGCCCAATTAGAGGTTTGAAGAACAGTACATAGCTCAAACACATCACAGGGTTTGTGATCCTTCGCCCTGGGCCACAATCTCTAGGCGTAATCTAACTCAATGCCCATTCGCCGCCAATTGTCGATGCTGCGACTTGTGTGTTTTCTGATGTCGTAGAGTGGTGCCTTCATCTCACGCTCGAACAGGGTTTGGCGCCCAGAAGAAGTACTGGTTGTCTCAAAGTCCAAAAGAGAATGGGCTATGTAAGCCGCACAGCCACTTAGCCCCTAAGCCTCCTTGGGCTAAGGTACCTCCTACCTTACTGTACTGCGAGAGGAGGTTCTACTGTATCTTACTACGGTAGTACCTCCTTGCAGAAAGAGTCTCACCAACTGCCGCGTCAAGTCATCCAATTCAAAACTCAAACTGTGTTCAATCTGCCTCGAATCTGTCAAGATTTCGCTACGGCGGCTCGTGGTTGGTCGTAACTGGCGAGCCTTTGGCCGCTGTACAGTAATAGAAATTCAATGTCTGCACATCTGTTTCCTTATGATCTCGTGCGGTGCAGCATGAGTTGTGCCATCCGTGGTTGCTGACTACGCTGAAGCCTTCGAAGTTCGAAGTTCTCCTCAGCGCTAAAATCCCTAAGATGTTCTGCGACTGTGATTTTAAAAGGCCGAGTGCGCGATGTTCAATGCTTTCGACTGTCGTTGAGTTTCATCAATCGTCGTTGGGTCAGTCTGTTGCTGGACGCAGCAGCGTTCATTTGAGGCAATCTTTCATTTCTTACTCTGATTTGGGGTATCCCGTCTCGCTCAATGGCACGGACCAGTGGGTTCTGCTGAACGTAGTGCGTAACCAAAGTAACCTCTTAATGCCAAAGATCTCGTATACGTTTCTCGGAGAAACTATGTCGCCGTGAGGCGTATGCCATCATCAGGGTACCGGTACTGGAGGTTGCTTTATACATGGTTTCGAAAAGCCATAATCAAAAACACCGAGTCAGAAGGACCAGGAAAGATGTGCTATTTTTAATCCCTATAAATGTATAGACATAGGTGAAGGATTAGCGGGCGTCTCTATATCTCGGCTTTTTAAGGGGCCTCCTCTTTAGCCATCGATTGCACTACAACGTCACGAACACGATGAGAAGCGTTCCAGCTCTTCTAGGGCTACAGGTCCTGATGCTATCGGTGTCGGCCAACACAGCCTTGATGAAAATTCTGATATTCTAATCCGCGTCGCAGCAGGTCAAAACACTTCACGGTCGTACGGAAGGATGTACGCAGGAAAATGTTGCTGTGCGGAGAGAATGGTTTGTGCAAGAATAAAGGAAGAAAGCCCGCCTGCCCATATCTCCAACGGTACTTTATCAGAGAAGGACCGACTCGCCTACATCAAGGCATTTCTGTGATTGAAATCCAAGCCGCCTATTTCTCCCTATACCCTCGTCCCGGGAGCTCGCAGTCGATTCAATGACTTCCAGGTCGTTTATATCAACCGAACATTCATCATCCACAATAACGTTAGTCGTCTTAACCACAGGCCTTGGGTAGTAAAACTTACTTGGAACAGGTGCAATTCCTTCCCTGGCACCGATACTTTACCTAGGCATACGAGAAAGCACTCCGCGATGATCGCCGTTACAAAGGCTATTAATCGTCTGCAATCCTTCATCCACCAACGAGATATTCATGACTGACCCATGGCTGCATCGGTAACTGGGATTGGCCTATATACTCTCAAGATCCTATCAGCTCAACCTTCTTTGATGGCTCTGTATATTCCCTCTCTGGCAATGGCATAGCGGTTCCCCACCGGCATCCTCACCTACGCAATGCCCCTCGTCCCCTCGCTGATCGTCAACGTGCCTACTGGCGGCGGCGGTGGCTGCATTCACGACGGCCGCATCCACAACGGCGCCTTAGTGAACATGAGCGTCAATCTTGGCCCAGTGAGCTCGAATGGCTTCCTTCCCGGCTATATCGGTGGCGGTACTGGGTTGGACTACAATCCACGGTGCCTTGTCCGTGATATCGGTCCTGCCATTAGCCGCAGTGGGCTCGCATATCAGAATGTGATAGACCTACTTGCGCGGTCGGCTGACTGTACCGCGTTCGTCAATAATCTCGACACTGGAGTGCATGCGGCTGGGCATAATTCAATTGGGGGAATGCTGTTCGATCTATTTGTTCTGTGTTCTACTATCACCATGCACAGGTTGAATGAATATGGCCGATTTGGCAGAACCTGCATATTGAGCAGAGGCAGAACCAGCTGCAAGGATCCCTTACTTGGTTTAATGGTTGGATTTTTGGGAACGGGAATGCCTCTGTCCTGACAACGAACAGTCCCACTATCGTATAAGATCGATCTTGGAATTATTGCGCCCTCGGTTGAGGTTGATATCATGATATCGATGATCCACGGACCATTCTGCTATATCTATGAATAATTATGTCCGCTTAAAGAGTACCACAAATCTCTTTCTCTCCGCAAAGAGAACCTAGAACAAAGGTATCACATAGATTACATGTATATGAAATTTCACCCCTAAGATTTATTATCTAATACTTGGGAGCCTTGACAGTCAAAGGTTTGGAGGCAGCCGGCGTTCGAACGTATAATGTATAATAATATAATAATAATTAATGAATTACTAAATACGTGTAGGGCATTTGGTCTAGGGGTATGATTTTCGCTTCGCATTCTTCGTGTGATATCTGTGAAAGGTCCAGGGTTCAAATCCCTGAATGTCCATTAGGAAACTCCGTTCTATTTTTGAACTTTTTGTATCAAACAGATCAGGCTTGCCCTTGGCTTGTATGTTGCAGTCGGAATCAAGCCTAAAGCCGCAAGACCTCCGTACCAAAAGGGGTATCCAAATCTGCGGCTATAATTTTATTCCATATTAGTCTACTCATAAGTTACGACGAGTCTGGCCTAAATTTGAGAAAATCAAGTGGCCTTTTACTCGTATTATATCGGATCTAAGTCTGTGAATACTATTGGACAGAGACTCGAGGCATACATAATTCATGGCCTGCCGGCGCTGAACGTATCACAAAAAGCTCATAATACACAGGAACAAATAAAAATGTGTCTGCTTTGCTGACTATATAGGAACCCGGTAAGGTTTAGTTCTACTTATACAGACGGTCCTCAGTATCCTTGTAGCGCAACGACAAGAGACCCGAGTTTCGAGCAGATGAAGGTCAGGAATGCTGAAGAGTAAAATTGTATAGAATTTTTGAGAAATGGAGGCTGCTGCCGAATGCAAATAGGAGAGCGTCGTGATATATACGAGAAGGAGACAGAAGGAAGGATTGGGAATGGAGATATTCGAATTCCTGAGTCTGCAAAAACACTCAATCGTGCACGAAACCCTTCAGTGCCAAGGGAGACAGAGTATCCCAAGAACTAGGTGAAACCTTTCAAGGCTTTTGAAAGACCCAATATCAAGCGACCCCAAGAGTCTCCATAAATACGCAGCTAATGCCGTGACCATCAAAATTATCAGAATTCTCCCAAATAACCTCACAAACCCCACAAACGCCTCTTTACCTTCTCTCCCAAACTTACAACCTCTATATCAAAGCCTTCCTCGCCAACTCAACCTTCCTCGCCGCCTCCCCAGCCTTATACCCTCCCTTACTCAAACACAGCGCGCTCCCATCCCCTATCTCGATCTTGTCCTCTTGCGCCGGGAACGGGCAGGGGCAATGATGCGCAAAGTGCACGCAGGCGAGGGTACCGGGGCAGAGGTAGTTGCTGCAGTAGGCTGAAAGGGGGATTGTTAGCCCATCATACGAACAAGAGGACGTATGGGAAGTCTATTGGGGAGGTGGATAGAGATTGGGAAAGGTAACCTACCAGATTCATAGGTTTGTTGGTACCAAGCAGAGTCGCTGGCGACGTTCTGGGGTTGTTGCTGCTGCTGTTGCTGGCCTCCATTGAACATTTGCTCGAAGAATTGGAATTGGGCATTTGTGAGAGCTAGAAGGGAGAAAATGATGGCGAGAGTGAAAGCGCGCATCTTGGAGGGATGTTTGGGGGTGATTTGCGTTTATTGTGAGAGAAATCGAGGGTTGGAGCTCGAGGACAGCTTTGGTAATGTATCTATGCGCTACAGGTAGCGTCTCGTAAATATGATAATATTACATGCAAAGTTACCAAGCTATGATTGACTTTATCCAGTCGAACAAATCATACGGCAATTGCCCATTGTTCTAAACACCATATCCTCCCCACCACCACAATGACCCTCTCCCGCCTCTCGTCCACCTCCCTCACCCTTTCCTCCTTCCTCCCCCGGACTCAGCACCACTACGGTCCCTCCCCCCTGACCCCCCTTCTCGCCCTCCTCTCCCTCCACCCTTCCATCACCCAAACCCGCCACGCCACCCACGGCGCGGAAGGTCGCGCCAGTACCGCCGCCCGTGGCTCCGGAAAACGCCTCGGCGCCAAAAAATCTGCCTCCGAGCTCGTCGTGCCAGGCAACATCATCTTCCGCCAACGCGGCACGCACTGGTTCCCCGGCGAGAACTGCGGCATGGGCCGCGATCATACGATTTTCGCGCGGGAGAAGGGGTTTGTGGTGTTTTACAAGGACCCCGAGAGGCATGCTACGAGGAAGTTTATTGGGGTTGTGTTTGAGCGGGGGCAGAGACTGCCGGTGCCGAGGGGGGCGGCGAGGAGGAGGAGGTTGGGGATGGTGGCGGCGGAGAGGGATATGGGGACGCTGGCTGTGGTGCCGGACGATGGAGATGAGGTTGTGCAAGAGGTCATGGAAGGGAACGACAACACCCTAATCGAAACCGAACCCACCAAACCCCCCACCGAACCCCTCCAAACCATCCTCCCCCAAAAACCAGCCCTGCAAGTAAAATCAGGCTACATGTACCGCGAAACAAACTGGCAAATCGGCCGCGCGGCCGAGAAGGCCAAAGTCAAGGTTCGGGCGTATGAGCCTGGAGATCGGTTTATGGCGTGGCGGAAGGCGAATGCGCGCAAGGCGGATGATGTGAAGAAGAATCTTCTGCGCGTGAAGAAGAAAGGGGCGAAGTAGGGTTTCGGGGTTGGGGCCAGGTGCACTGACTGGTAGCTAGTACCTCGAATGCAGAATTTGGCTGAGAGGGTTTTGCACAAGAACAGTAGTCATTCTTGACCGAATACTGGTTGTGGCAGAGCATGTGGGGAAGAAACTATTGCGCGTGAAGAGAAGGGTTGAGGATGTAAAACGAGCCCGATTTGGGAGGAGTGAAGTGGGTTGGGACGTTTTTGTGTTCGAAGGGGTGGATGTATGTACTACTATTAGATAGCACCTTGAAAACCCAACACATACCAAGTATTGTGACAGAGTCACGATGTGGGACAAAGCACACTCACTGCATTTGCAAATATTCATATCCACCGGGTATCGTCTCTATCCTAATTAACATCCAACCTTATGGTTCAATCCAACTGCACCGTTCAACCGCCTTCAACATTTCCAAGCCCCCCTCCCTAACTGCCTTCCTACTTCATTCCATCACTCCCCATCAACAAGCATCCCCAAAATCAAACTCTGAATCACAAACTCATTCCCCACTACCCTCGTCCCCCCCTTCTCCCCCGAAGCTCCAGTAACCCCATCGCTCCCCCTCCCCCTCTTCCGCTTCCTCCCCGCCTTCTCCCCTCCGCCAAAAAGCCTCCTCTCAACCTCCTTCTCATTGTCATGACTATACACCCAATTCCACGGCTCGCCATTCGCCTGCGCCTCCGCAATAGCCTTGGCCGCAACGTCGATATTGAGGGCCCGTGAGACTTTACTGGCACCCAGGGCGTGTGTGATTAGCGGATGCGACTTCATAGTTTTTTCTTCACGATTGCTCATGATGAGGAGGACGGACTGGTCGTGCAGGAGTTTGGAGCGGGTTTCTAGGATCGTGGATAGGGTGGCGGTTTCGGCGGGGTAGGGTTGCAGGAAGCGGGAGTGCACGGCGCCGCCTAGGTAGGTGGATTCGCCTGAGGCGAGCAGGTAGGGGATCCAGGGTAGGATGCGGCGTTTGGTGATGGAGTCTTGGATCCAGCGGGTTGCGAGGCAGGGTATGCCTAGTGCTAAGGCTTCAATGTATTTGGCTCTACGGCAGTGTTCGTCGGCGATCAAGCATGTGAACCCCAGACTGGAGGCTGCTTGGTTTGTTTGGAACTGAGATTCGGTAGGGCTGTTCTTCGATGGTGAGGAAATGTCGAGATAGGGGATGTGGAAGAGCTCGCCAAAACCAGCATTAAGGATACGACCACCGTTGGAAAGAATCTGTTGTGTGACCCGTGAATGATCCTCCACGTCGTTGACGTTGGTTACAGCGAAAGCCATGTTTTCGAAAAGACCTCCACCAGACCTGGCGGAGAGGCTGGTACTCAGGCTTTTTGAGAACCCAGAATTCTTGACACGGCGAGTGCGAGAGCAAGGCGTAGACGGAGTTGATGGTCTCTCGGAAGGTGTACCTAGCCTGTCTAGGCCTTGATCTAATGCGGTGGCGTGAGTGTAATCTCGATTTCTAAAGTTGGTCCACATGGTTTGTGTGAGGTAGACATGCTTGACAGGTACATACACCTTCTCCTTGTTGTGATGGTCACCATCAAGGCTCTTGCGTTGTTTCAAGGAGACTACCACCGTTATGTGTCCATAAATGTCTGTTTGTGGATATGTAGTAAGACTACTCAGTCTTGGTCTACCCCGACGTGTTGGTGTATCCGAGTCTGGTAGTGGTGTAGGTAATTGCTGATCTTGAGTGGATTCAACGACATAATTGTTCGTACGCGCACCACCTATATCAAGCTTCACATTATCTCCAGGTCGCAGTTCTAGCCTCCTGATACCGTAGCCGCTGATCATATCCACTGTGCCGTCATCAAAGCGAACCCTATACCGAGGTTCCTGACCACCAACAACTCCTATACAGGTTGCAGGATAATACGCTGCACAATTTCCATTAAAATGAGCAAACACTCGGGTGGCCGCCACAGCGGAAGCCCCAATAGGTTGGGCAATTGGCTCTTGAGGTGGCGGACCGCGTACGACTCTAAGGGAAGATGCCGTCACTGCTGTGCCTTGGGTTTTCGTTCCATTAGTTAGAGCTTCGGCGATTTTGCTGGTGGTGATAGGTTTGATCTTTCTTGGTCTTCCCCTGGGACTCGATTTTACCTTGACCTGAGTTTCGATTCGTTCATCGGTGTTGTCATTTACGCCCTGCGTCATGTTCAACGCAACTGTTTTAGTTGATCCGTTCTCTATGGGCGGTTGGGGCATTATCGGCTCGCTTGAGCGTGCCATCGGTCTTTCATCATTGGCCATAGTAGGATGAATCGGCGCTTGAGGCGTTGGCGGTGGTGGTTCAGGCACTGCTGCTCGCAACGCCTGTCCATGATTGCCTCGCCTTTTCTTTCGCACCGGACTTAGCTGATCTATCACGGTCTGATATTCAACATCACCACTTGTGAGTAAATTGATATCTAGATCAACATCATCTGAGGGAGTTCCCGGTGACGGAGCTGCTGCAATCTCGGTGATGGTTCTAGGGCGAATTAATTTAGGGGAATCTGCGAAGCCGTTCTGCGGCGAGAGTTCCGTAGGTCTGGCGGAGGATTGGGTAGCTTGAATGGATAGATGTGATTGTGCTGTTTCGAAGACAGTTGACCCTTTAGAGCAGTGTCCAGGCAAAGTGCCAGGTAGCGGCTTGGACCCAGACCCGGCAGACGACACAACAGCATGAGTGTGGACTTCAATCCCCTCTACGGCAGAGCTAGTCTCCGCGATCGTATCTTGTGCTCCCATCGTGTATGTGGTCTGCTGATGCGAGATGATATTATCAGAGCGCCTATCTGGACTGGCTCCTCTACCTTGCGCCACGGTCGTGGTTGCCGACCTTGGAATCTCTTCGGCCAACGCTTCTGTTCTTGGCAATGCTATGCCATCACCATTTACAATATTCGTGCCTTCTCTTGTGGGTTCGAGAACTTTCTGTTGTTTGAAAATTACCGGTGGGCTGCTGCCAATTAGTTCGGGGATCTGAGGGCCAACCGGGAGACCGTTCTCAGGCAGAAGCTTAGAGTTCTTTAAGGTGGATATGTCCGATGAGCCTCTCAAATGTGATGGTGGACTTTCACCCCGGCCAGGAGAAGAGACTGGGGCTACCGAACCCTCGGCAGGAGAGCGGACATGTGCGCCGCCGTTGGCTGAGTTTGATGGCTGGAGATTAGGGCCGTCCAATTGAGGCTGCGGGATGAGTAGTGGAGGATCGGGTGGAGAGCCAGGCGCTCGTGACTGCATCTTCGTATTATGTGACGTTTTTGCCTCCACATGTGATTGAGAAGATTGCGAGTCTGCGATTGCGACAGTTTGAGTCGGCAGAGGGACGCCTTCAGAAACATCCGTGATAGCAGTGCTCTCGTGATCGCGGCCGCCGGCTTGGCCAGGAACATGAGGTGTTGCAGCACTCCCTTGGATACGATGTGACGGACTAGATTGAGTCGTAGTGGCCAAAGAAGTTCTGTAGTTCATTCTCGAGTCTGTCATAGGTACTTGTACGCCTTTAGTACCAACGTTCTCCTTGTTGTCATCCGCCAAATCGTCGGCTTCATCATCAATGTCCATACTATTGCTCTCTTCTTCGCGCTCTGTCTCCTCTTCGGTACCGTTGCTATGAGGATCTTCCGCAGGTATGTCATCCGATATAATGACAGCCTCACTGGTCTCCCTGCTTGAACGGCGATGAAAATTGCCGGCCCGGTTTTGCCTGCCTTTGTACCCTCTGGGATGTCCCCTTTGAACCGGCGTCGGCGGTGCTGTGATTCCCATAAATTGAAGGTTTGTCTCCTGGTCAATCTTTCTTCTGAGGCGACGCCGCCTGAGCTGGCTATCGAAGTCGAAATCGTCATCATCCGATAGTTCTTGCCCTACAGCACCGAGACCCACTAATGACATTCGTGCCAGCCTCTCTCTTTCTGCTTGAGACTCCTTCAAGGAGATATAGGTAGCCTGGGGCTCGGTTACAGAGCGTACCATATTCAAGCGTGGGAGCTTTGCCGGAGATGAGAGAGGGTGATCACCCGTCGACGGCCTTTGTCGAGAGAACATGTCGGGAGATGGTCTCTCGGAAAGACCATCAGACGGTATGACGTTGATCAAAGGTGATGACAGAGCCTGCGTAGCGTTGAAAAGCTGGCTAGCATCCATCAGACCATTCAATCCACCCATTTGGCCCGCGAAGGGATTTATCGGCAGCCTTGGTGTTGTACTCGGATTATCTATCGTTTCGCCCGCACGACTATGCTTTTTACTATCGGTCGAGGGTGTTGATGGCAGCCGAAAACGCTCCGACTCTGGATATATGTCCGCTCGAACATCTGCCGCCTGGGTCGCAGGTTCTATGTCATCGTTATTACGCTCTTCCACGGATGTTTGGCTATGCGCAACAGTTTGCTGGTCGTATACACCGAGAAGATCAATGTGACCTGTCTGGCCTTCATGGTAAGTGTGTGAGACTGACTTGGCGGTGCCCGAAACGCCATCAGGAAGGCCCGACTCTTTGGCAGCATGCTGTTGCTTTATTCTCTTTTGAAATTCGTAATAGAAGGATTGTGAGACGGGCTGTGTATCCTCTTGGGACTGGCTGCCCGACGTATTCATCTTGCCGTCGATTGATTCGGGTATTGTACTTGAAAGGTGAGGCTGCGAGGCAGACAGTCGGGTTGCTGGGGGTCTGTAGGCGCCTCGGCGAAGGTCAGGGTACTCCCCGTCTGGGCCGTGTAGTCGGCCGCAGTGTGGCGAGTTTTGAAGTTCCCCATCCCTTCCGAGTGCGTTCGAAATACTGGATTGACGTGTCAACGTCGCGTCCAAGTGATCATCGCGGCCTGGTAACGGTCTTCTCGCGGAAGATGGGCCGCGGCTTTTTAAAGACTGCAAGGAAGATGGCGTCAGCTATGTTGCATAACCGGTTAATTTATTACAGTATTGCAGGCATTGCAGGCATTGTAGGCATTGTAGGGCGCTTGGGTTCGCTCACTGTAACATCTAAGCCCAAAACTTGCGCCTTCAATTGTGAGATATCAATACTGTCAGCCGGAGTACTCATCTTTCACCTCCTATGTACAAAGATTGATTGAGGCGTCGTTGCGCATCTCGCCCACGCGACTCATTTATCGCGACAATGGAAACCACTTTAAGCTCACAGTTCTACAGGGATGTCTAACACGAAAACATCTGACGGAACGGGCACGACGGGCTACTAACGATGCCGTCACTTGCAACACATTCGGTATCGCTTTCATTGTCAAGTGCAAAGGACTTTGAACAGACATATTTACTGCTACGAAGTCCAATTGTGTGCATGCATCACTGCAACAACATCATACGTGAGTCATATAGCACTCTCGCAACACCAAATCACATTAGTGAACTCGGGAGAGTGCTGCAATGTGCTTTCTACTTGGGAACCGGAGTGGCTTCACCGAATCCCTATCGGACAGAAACCCTAAAGACCTGGGCTGAAGGTAGAGAAGTGAGCGCAAGATGGGGACTATCATCAGTTCTTGTGATGAGGTTACAGTATAAGAACTTGGACTTCGCTACCTACGTAGGGTGTGATGTTCTATTGATCGTTTACTCGTGCACCTTGGTATGTAATCTAAGCTTTCTCTTTCTTCGAAAAGTTTTATCAAGTGAATAGCAAAGTAGTAGATACTCTCATCATTTATGAACTCTCTACATCCATAGTAGACACAAAGCTGCTCTCAGCACTGGAGAAACGTTACCATCCTACTGCCTTGGTGTAATGGCATTGCAAATGTAACGAGTACCTTAAGCGGGCACCTCGATTGTTAACACGGTGTGAATTTGTAATTCGAAGCAACCTGTATTTCCATCTATCGAATTGACCAACTGTTGAAGTTTGCATAGGGATAGAATTTTACCTCTTTGCCAGATGGTGATATCATTCAGTGGAAATTCCCCTAACACATATCTTTGAACAGAACTCCCCCAGAATTCTAGCAGCTTCAACCCAAATGTCAACCCGACAAATCTAACCCGACGCTATTAACAACCCTCAAGCCAATGGACAATACATCCCCCCCAATTCTGATTTTTGACCTTGCCAACTAAGGAGGCACTAACGTAAACACGTTATACCACCGATCGTTATCGTTGCTTGTTGGGTAGAATGAGTCCGTGCTATCGAAGTCGATCCTATGTTCGGTAACGATCTGCTGGATCGAGTTCAGGCAAGGCTGCCACAGTCTCATTGGCATTGTCGGCTTGATGATGCGAAGGGTACATAAGGAAGAGGCGTGGTCGTTCACGAACTTTTCCAGACACCATGGCTTGGTTGATACATGTTTGAGATCTAAATGCCGGAGTTTGGGCCATTCCATCTGGCTTAGCGTGCCGATGATATCAACTCCTGGGTTCAGTCGAGGGTCCTGGATAAGTTTGAATGTTTCAAGTGAGTTCAGTCTGGTTAACCAAGAAGCAGCAATGCAACTTTCCCAAGTACCCCAGTAACCCGTTTCTAGATCTTCTGAATCCCTCAGGTCAATTTCGAGCGTTCGAAGTTCCTTTAGTCCAAAGACTGGATCGAACCAATATCCGTGGGTATCGGTAAGATTGTGAAGCTTGAGGGAGGTCAAGCGAAAATTTACCGAACGGGCGGAGGATATGAAAAGGGATAGGTGCAGGGCTTGAAACGAAGTCCAATGATTCCTAGCAATGCATGTGGCCTTCTCCCTAACATCCACTACAGCGTCTGGATCCGATATTGGTCCCCAGAGATTGTGCGAACCGACAGATTCGATGGAGTGGAGATTAGTTAGACTTGACAGCTGCAATATAGGTACGCCGGTATATCCTGCCGAATATCCATCCATAAGAATTTCACCCTCAAGCCAATATTCAAACTTCTTATATCGATTCAACAGGATATCATCGTTATAGTTTGGATTTCCCGCCAAGCCGACGCTCGATTGGAATTCCCAGCGAAACTGTTGTATATACTCCTTCCAGGCTTTAAAATTAGTAATTTCGGGAAGCTTTTCAAGATTCGCCAACTGCAACGTTCGAACGGAATTGGCAAGCTTCGGGCAATTTGCAATAAGCTTAACCTTTTCCCAACTCTGAGGGTGGTAGTAGAGTAAAAGCTTTCGATACAGGTATCGAGTTGCAGCATCGTTTAGACGTTTCGAGGAGAGTCTTAGATTCCGTAGGCTGGAAAAATCTCCCTCCAGATGTTGTATGATGCTGTCTATCATTTCCTTTGAAAGATCGTTCATCTTGGATTGGGTAGGCGTCGAACATCGAGCCATATTAGTGCATGCACGCCTGGAAAGCTTCGGGAGGGCAATAGTAGGACTTGGTCTCGGTGAGATAGTCGTAGCCTGATATCTCTTTCGAAAAGAAAAGGCCCGAAGTAAATAGTGGAGACATGATTCTTGTCAAGCCTTTATAAAATCCCATCAGAGAGACAAATTGATCCACGAGTTGTGATATACAGAAGACAACACTCTTCCCCACCACTCATAGTCACATTAAAGTGGTAAATATTCTAGCAAAGTCATAACATGTCTACATAAGAAATGTTGAAAAGACGCCTGTGTCATGGTATGTTAGGTCTTTTAAATACAAGTAAATATTCGACTTATATGTCTGCAAAGATCTGTGAATGATGAAGGAAATAGAAACAATAAAGCTCCGACTTGTATAACTTTGTTCAAATACTACGATAGGTTCCATAGTATCTGTGGCAGTCTTGATTGGAAGCATGCATCATTCTCTCATGTCAACTTGCTGGCTCAAGCGTGTCGACAAATCATAGACGGAAGAAACCAACCGAGTGAAAAGTGACTAAGATGGCTCTTCTCAAGGCTATTGTCAGTCGCTGGACAAGCTCTTTTCATGGTAAGAATAGTCAGGATATTGAAACAGTAGTGATATAGTAAAACACTGAGTTAAGAGAGCGAAGTTTTGAAAGGATCGGTACTACTGAGGAGAATACGAGTAAAATAAAGGAGTAGAAACAAGAGGCAACAGCTTCGAATACTGAATGTCAAACCTCTTGCGCACTGTAGCCTGTTATACAATTGCCACGCAGTGCTCTCTCGAAGGAGGCTTGAAATCAGAGCGAAAAAGCTCACGATCGAGTTGCATATGTGAGCCGACTGTGAGCCAAATAGTTGCTGAGAAGGTCTAGTCATCGGCATCGCTAAAAGTATTCAGTAGCCATAGTAGAGATACTTAAGAGAACAAAAGCAGATTACTATCCAGATCTCTAACTGGACAAACAGCAGAAGAAACGAAATTACCGTTGATCGACTGTCTGCTTTTCGTAAACTGTACTTTGGTACCGTCTGCTCAAGTCCTCTATGTGACTCATTGTGTACTCTTTGTTTGTTGAGATTAATGACTTTGGTTTTGCCGAATGATTCAGGTGATGTTCTAGATATCCCGCGGATACGCTAGTTTCAGGTTTGTTTACCTACCGTACCTACGAGTAGATACAGTACCTCATGATACCATGTACCTGATCACCCTGGCGAATGACCACGATTCTCGTCATATGATGAACGCTCCGTAAATGAAGTAACCGGAGGACCCTCGACTTCATTGTCCTCTCTTGCACAGTTCCAACTATAAGTCCACCATGACAAGAAGCAATATTGTCAATGTACTTCCCGTTTGGCCCTGCAGCATGCCACCTCAAACTGAAGCTCAAATACCAGACTCCCATTCCTTCCAAACCTTCAATGACAGGAAGGAAGCCACACTATCCGGACCATCTGAAGTAGATATCAAGGCATACACCACCCCTTTCCTTGACTTCATATCTGCAAACCCTACTGTATTCCATGCAGTCGATCATTTCACAAAGCGACTTGTGTCCCATGGCTTCACGAAGCTATCAGACCGGGAGTCCTGGACGAGCAGGCTCTCCGGAGGCGGAAAATACTTCTTGGAACGCAATGGCAGCTCGCTTGTTGCCTTCGTTGTCGGTGACGATTACAAGTCTGGCAACGGGGCTAGCATTATCGCCAGTCATGTTGACGCTCTTACAGCAAGACTGAAGCCAATTCCAAAACTGTCTACGAAAGCAGGATATGTACAGCTTGGAATCGCGCCTTATGCTGGAGCGCTGAATACTACGTGGTGGGACCGAGATCTGGGTATTGGAGGACGGGTTGTCGTCAAAGACAGCAAGACAGGCAAAATCCAATCAAAGCTGGTGAAACTCGGATGGCCGATTGCTAGAATACCGACTCTGGCGCCACATTTTGGTGCAGCAGCAGATCTATCGCACCCTAATCAAGAAACACAAATGGTTCCAATTATTGGCTTGGATAATACAGACTTGAACGGTCAGCAGAGGGAACCAGAATCGACCTCAAGTGTCCTGGGAGGGGCAGGGGCTTTTACTGCAACGCAGCCGGAGCGTTTAGTGAAGGCCATTGCCGGAGAATTGAACATTCGGGACTGTAATATTCATTCCGAGCTCTTTTCAACAGGACACTACTAATGTTTTGCAGATAGCACCATCATCAATTGGGAGCTCGAATTATTCGACGTACAGGGAGCACAGCTCGGGGGCCTGGACAAAGAATTTATCTTCGCTGGACGCATCGACGACAAGCTCTGCTCATTTTCCGCGATTGAAGCTCTGATAGCTTCCTCCTCACATGCCATGACGGCCGCAGACGCTGACACTCCAGAGAATCACAATGGAATTGTCAAGGTTGTGGGACTTTTCGATGACGAGGAGATTGGCTCCCTCCTTCGCCAAGGTGCTCGCGGAAATCTCCTCCCAAGTACGATCGAACGTATCTGTGAAGCATTTGCAGGCAATAAATGCGGTGCCAATGTCCTCGCTCAGACATACGCAAATAGCTTCCTAGTCTCTGCTGATGTCTCACATGCGGTAAATCCCAACTTCTTGAACGCCTACCTCGAAAACCACTCCCCTCGACTTAATATTGGTGTCGCAATTCAAGCGGACCCGAACGGACATACAACAACGGACAGTATTAGCACAGCATTTCTGCAGCGTATAGCTGATAAGTGTGATTCGAAGCTGCAGGTTTTTCAGATACGGAATGACTCTAGATCTGGAGGAACGGTGGGACCTATGCTGTCGTCGGCCATGGGAATGAGAGCTATCGACTGTGGGTTGCCGCAGCTGTCTATGCATTCGATAAGAGCTACAACAGGTAGTCTTGATCCTGGGCTCGGGGTGAAGTTGTTCAAAGGCTTCTTTGATCACTTTGAAGAGGTTGATGCAGAGTTTTCTTAGATGCCGATGAAGATCCCGGGATTGCTGCGCATTTCTCAGCGAGGACTTGCATTACCACTGTTTTGAATTTGAAGGAGAGGGCTCGGGCAGTGACACAAGTATACTGGGACGGAGCACCACTATAGATTTGACTCATAGATCCGGCGTGGAACAATAACCGAAGACACTACCTTTATATCATTTAAGTAATTCCTAGCTGCTGTTTCTCCGCAATCCTTTGGTCGATACTCTGGCTTGTCAAGGATTTTTCTTGGACCATGGCGCGATGCCAATGTCAGAAAACCAGAACGACTGCAAATACTGCGTTAAGCAGCGCTTTGAGGCCCGAATGCTGAAGCTCTTCTACTGATCAAGTGCGGGGCTGACGTCTGTGATGCTACCTCAACAGATTGGTGGGTAGGCGGCATGCCTTTATGAGCTGCATGCCTGGAGATGATAGGACCTACCTTACTGTTCAGCTTCTCTTAAGGCCAGGATACAACGTCAGCGGCCCTCTACATCTCTTACAGTCTTTTTTGAGGGGATTATCACCCTCAGGTACTAAGCCCTCATGACTTCACGCATTCTCGTTTTCCTGTGGGTACTGCTACGGCAATGAACTAGAAGATGCTTTCCGACGCCATCAATGTGAACTCACCTTTTGATTCGAAGCAGAATTTCTCCTTCACTGGCGGTCTTCTTACGGCTGTGAATAAGAATTACCCACTGCTTCACCAGCCGCCAGATCTGCGACCACTCATGAGATTTTCTTCTCAGGTGATGGTGCTGGGTACTTGATCGACAGATATATGTAAGTGCTGCACATGGCAGATTTGATGCCATTCTCCTAAGCTTCTGGAATCGGCTTTCTTGATTGATGGCAAGATTCGGAAAATTTCCTGCGACCATTGTACGTAACTCAGCTTTCTCATTTGCGGTCTCGATATCCCTTCATACTAACTAGAGTCAATAGCTCTTCTTTCGAGATGTTCTATTCATCCCCCTATAAAATCACCTCTCACGATTGGTTCAAGACACAGCAAATCCATCTTTCATTTCATATTCCGAACCCACTTATCCACTCAATACACACCTATCTCACTACCCCATTCACCCCAATCCCCAGTAGGCCTCATTCACACTCGAAACACCCAAAACATTTGAAACTCCACCACCAACAACTCTATATAACCCCCACCGCCCTTCTGCTTACCCGAAGCCCCTTCGCCCCCACCAAGATGCCCAATCATCTCCTACCTAGCACTCACTCCGCCGAAAACCTCATATCCAGCTACTTATCCACACCAGCAAACCCAATGATGCCCAGCATCGATACCAAATCCCTGTGTTACCATCCCCGGGGTCTCACGACGCTGCTCAACCTCGATACCTCACTCACCACCATTGGGGCCGCGGATTTTCCGGCTCTTGTTCCGAGTGCTAGGTTTGTTGTCCTTGTGGCGTTGGTGGTGTTGGTGGGCGTGGGGCTGTATAGGGCTATACCGAGATTGAAAAGGTTTGCAGCGCTCGTACGCTATTTGGTGAGTCTTTCCTCTCTTGTCACTCCTCCAATGTGTCTTGCCCGCCGAAAGGGCAAAGAAAACAGCAATGATAACGCTCTCTCATCCTCTTCCCCTAAAAAAAGACAACTAACAAGACCAAAGTACCTCCAACAACAAAAACTAAGTGCGAAAGAATCCCGCCCACCCCACCGCCTCCACCTCGACCTCGAAGCCCAACCCCACCCACGCCACCCACAAACACCCTGGCCCGGCTTCAACCCCATCACCAACCGCTGGGATGCTCCACCTACACCTCCCTCCTCCACCTCCGAATCCCCCTCTTATTCCTCCACCACTCCCTCCACCTCCTCGTGCGATTTCTCATGGGAACAGGAAAGGGTTCGCTGGCAGCGGAGAGACCGATTCGAGAATCTGAACGATCTCGTGCCGTTTTTGAGCCCGGGAGAGAGGAGGGAGGTAGAGAGGGAGTTGGGGAGGTGGGTTGAGGAGGGGTGGTGCAGTGGGAGGGAGGGGTGAGGTGGCTGGAGGGTTTGGGGGAGTGAGGGGCTGAAGACGAGGGGAGTGGGAAGGTGGGATAATGAATGGTGGGGAAGATGGAAGTTAGATAAGAGGTCTATAGGGAACACAAATGGTTTAGACGGGAAGATTTGCAAAGGCTCGCGGTTGGTCGAATCCGTATGAATGTGCCGTGTGATGGGCTCTGGCTATGTGTCTCGGCGGGTGAGATGGCTGCAATTTCCCGAGGCTAGTTTATACCTAGAGATAGTAGGCTAGTCATATGTCGAGATAAGGGGATTCGAGTTCTGAGGGAAGTAATGGTGGGTTTTATGAGGAGGTATTGGCTGCTTGCCGGTTTCACTGCGAGTGATGTTTGAACAAGTAAGTTTGCAGTTGGAAGCATTTTGAATGCGTGTTGCATCTTCGAACTGCTTTGTAATCCAGTACCCCAAAACATGTTCCCCATACCCCAAATATCTAACCCACCACGCCCACCCAAACCCGACTCACAACTCCCCCCTTACCTCCCCACCCCCAACTTTCACCCCCCTAACCACCCACAACGGATCCGGCCTCCCCCCCCACCACCCCCCTTCCCCCTTCCCATCACAAACCGTCACGATCTCCACCTCCCTCCACCCGCTCCACCACAGATAATCCCCCACCATTTGCAGTCTCTCCTCTTCGCTAACCCTTAACCACCTCCCCACCGCTTTGGTTGGGAAACACCGGTTCGATATCACCAGGTGTACCTTTCCGCCTGGTTCTGTGATTTTGAATAGAGAAGAGAGGACTTCGACGGGGTGGATCAGGTAGTCGATTGAGACGACGCAGGCGGTGGCGGATACTGGGGAGAGGGAGGTGGGGATGGTGGGGTTCGTGTTGAGGTCTTGGAGGTGGGCGGAGGATAGGATCGGGTTGGCGGCTAGCTCTGCTTTGTTCATTCCGAGGCCGAGAACCTCCAGTCCGCTGCCATCGCTGTTCTTTTTTTCCTTGAAGGCCAAAGCGGCCTTTTCGAGGGATGGCGGGAAGTGGCTGATCCAGCTGGAGCAGAGATCGAGGACTCGGCCGCGGGAGGGGAGGTTGTGTTGGTAGTAGGTGCGAAGGATGGAGATGGCGTTGTCGTCGATGTGCGTGACGAAACGCGGGGAAGAGTAGAAGGAGGGGTCTGGTGACGGGTCGGCGCGAGTGAAGTCAGAAGGGGTGTAGGGGAACGAGGTGTGCCGCGGGGTGTAGGGGCGGGTGGGGAAGGTGGATTGTGGAGACGAGGGGGTTGTGGTCATGGTTGCGAAGAGAGCGGGGATGGAGAAGGAGAACAGTGGAAGCGGGCGGCGGAATGGGGGGAATGGGAGATGCATGGCTGCTGGGAGTGGAGGGAAGGGAGAACAGAGGGCGGTATGGGGCGGTGGTAATGTATGACGCGCTCATTCTGGGACGGTTAGCATGGTATGCAGTGGAGAGTTGGTGATCCATTGCGTATGCGTTTGGCGTATGCTGACTAGACTTGAGTTGGTATTCTATATCATGGTGCCAGTATTCCACGTGAACACTTGGGCAGTTGCTGTTAGAATTCGATGTCTAGGGAGGGAAAGCCATCATGTTCAATCTGCGCCAAAATCGGCTGTTTAGCGCGAGGAAGCACAACCCTAACCCTAGTTTTCCGGTGGTTCAAACCATTTCTCGACACAGTGGACAATCATATCTGCCATCTGTCGATTCAGCGAAGAAGCAAGAGGGTAATGACTCTTCCTTGGGTTTTGCATGTCATTATTCCTAGAGTCATCGATTCTCGATAAAGTTCACCGTGATGGGCTACAGAGCAATTTACATATTCTCTTATGCATTTACGCTATTTCTATATCCCCAGACTTCTTCGCAAACATACCGAGGGCCTTGATTGGAAAGATATACTTGTAGTTTGGATACGAAATCATACTGTGTCAGGATCAGCAAAAATCCAATAGAGCAATATTGATGTCACAAATTGAGCTCACCAGCTTTTGTTAAACACCCCTTCAATGGCCTCCTGCTCCCACCCCCCCTTCCTGTCTTGCCTCCCCATAATCATCCTCACAGCTTTCTCAATAGGCGCCCTCTCGGGATATCCCGCTTCCATCAACCCAATAATCGCCCAACAAGTTTGTACGACCTGACTTCTCGCATGTGGCGTATATATCCCGGTTTCGCAGCTTCGGTAACTCTCACCCCAGCCGCCATCTTCCATCTGCTTGCTCAAGAAGAATTCGCACCCTTTTCGAACATGCGCGCTGTTTTCGTATGTTTCGCCGACAGAGGCGAGAGATTCCAAGGCGAACATGCCGGCGTAGGTGAAGCAGATGCCCCAGCTTCCATACCAGGAGCCGTCGGCGCGTTGGGCCTTGCGGATGTAGTCAAGAGCCCTGGTTTTGGACTTGGCAATGTCCTCGGCGCGGTAATCCGGATAGTATTCGGAGAAGAGAGAGTATGCTGTGACCACGGCTGTCGTACATTCGGGGTAGTCGTACTCAATCATGATCCGGCCAAATACCTCCGCTGCATTAAGGTATTCCAGATACTCTGAGCCTCGCGTGGGCTCGTAGCTTGCAAACCCACCGGAAGCATTCTGCAATGTCAGTAGCGTGTCGATAGCATCTTTTATCCGTTCGTCAGATATTAGTTTAGGAAATTCTGGCATTCGCTGTAGCATGATGACAGCCTTCATGGCTTCACTAGTACAATCGCTGACGGTGTATCCCTGCTGCCTTGTACTGAAAGCCCATGCACCTTTCCGTCGCTGTCGATAACACACTTCCTGCTCTCTGCAGTCCTCCCTTATCTGTTGATCATCCAGAAACTCAAGGGCTTTCGTCAACATCGGCCTCCACTTAGGATCCTTGGCCAAGCCAGCTTCAACTACTGTTTGGATGAGGAACGAAGTGTCCCATGTTTGCACACCGTTGGTGCCGTTCATGAGCATGCCTTCATTTTTTAGCCATAGAAAGTCGTACATGGCTTCACGGTGACGCTTGACAGAGTAGCTGTCGGTTCCATCATGAATGTAGCAGGCTAGGAGATTCATCGGCGCATTGACGGGGCCAAGGTTTGCAAAGTCAGTGTTCTCGTCTTCTCGAGAAATCAAGTCAAATGCCCAGTCTTCAGCACGTTTAATCAGGAAATTGGGACGTATGTATGGATACCAGACGTTGACAAGCGCCAAATTAATTGTGCTGAGAAATATGCTTTTTGGATGATAATTGTCTTTGACTGAGATGCTATTACGATGCGATGCAAAAGGAATGGAAGAGTAGGGTTGAGTATATATCTCCTCTCGAAGCCGTCGAGTCAAAGGCGTAAGGGGATATGAGAATTTTTTCGAGGCGATGAAAGACATGGGCAGGAACACTTGACGCATGTGTATCCACCAGCGCCAAGGGGCTATAGGTACCCAGTCGGGAAGAAGCCTTCATCTGATATTAACGTATAGAGACTTGTGTAACCTTGAGCACGGACATGAACTTACCAGAGCTCGGGGGGAACTGGATTAACAATATCCCATTCCATCACACCCAAGACGCTCAACCAGAACTTTGCCCAATGAGGCCCGTTGACCGCACCACCTAGTTCATGCAATTTCCCTCGGGCCTTGACCATTCTTATGTCCTCTTCACTTGCACCCAAAAGCCGGAGTACGACATAGTTCATGGCTGTCCCAAAGACGCTACTGTCGCCTTCGATATGTAGACCCCAGCCTCCATCTTTCGGATGTTGTCTTGCAAAGAGGTAACGTTTGATTTCGGTCGCGAACGGTGGAGGTATTGCAGTCTCGGTGACATACCATGTGATCACCAGACCTGGCAAAAGAAACATGGGTCCTCCATATTCGCATGCCCAGTTGCCTGGCGGCAGTTGCAAATGGGAAAAGAATGAAACGGCATTATAAGCGGAGGCACTGGGTGTTTTGGCTAATGGGAGGTCTGGCAAGTCCTAGACGATGTTATGTCAACGGTGCAAGAAGAGAAGCGCACAATTGACCTCACTAATGGCAACCCTAGATGATGCCTATCGGCTATTGTTTGTGGCCATGCTTCTAGCTCCTCGTCCGTGGTCAAATAGTGCCATGTCTGTCGACCTCGTTCATCTAGCAACCTCCATCTTTGCAGGTCTGTTGAAGGATCGGTCCCATCTGTAGTTCCGTTCTGCTGCTTCTTGTTGCCGACTACACTGCCATCTTGGTGTGCCGACCTCAAGCGCACCATGTTATAGGAGCCGTTGCCCAATGTCAATATATCGCACGATGGCGATGGCAGTTGTTGAGTCTTTCCATTACAATTGCAGTCTGGGGCTGTCAGTCAGCGATACGCGTTTGCTTGCAGGGGTAGTTCCGCGCTACTGTATTCAACTTGCTACCACAGTAAATAATACCGTATCAAGTGATGCTATACGGTGCAGATCACATTAGAGCCAAAAGACGATGTATCGACCCAGGAGGAATCGATATCGGCTGTATTTGAACAGACATGCTATTGCAATAATGAGGAGCCGATTGCTTCCCCCACCCAAGTATTAATACACCCCCAAATGCATAAAACGCTCAAGCCCTTCAAAGCCTCAATCACTCAAATCCGGATTAGCAACGAAAAGCCTAACGCCAGCCATGCCACTTAGTGTATTCGCTCGCTCGTCAACACTCCCCCTTCTTCTGAGGTCCTCGGCGCTCTTTCCCTCTTCTCGTCTCGCGCTGTTACCCGTCGGAGCATTCAGCAGTCCCAAATTGCCAAAGCTTGATTCTCGTTCCGATGAGCCTCCGCTTCCTCCCTGACCCGCTGGCTGTCCAAAGTAATCCCCGTTCGAATGCTCGTGGTAGTTCCCTGGTACAGGTGTTTCGTCCAGCTCTGGTATCCCCCCATTTGGACTGCTTCCTTGCCCCGCAGGACTGCTGCCATGTGCGCTAGTTGGCGTGCTGCCCTCGCTATATCGGTTTTGTTGCCTTGTATTCAGGTATTTATTGCTACTCAAGGAGCTCCTTCCGCTATTTGTCCGTTCATGGTATGCATTCCTCTGGCTGTTGCTGTCCTCGTTATCACTCTCCTCCTCGCCCACCTCACTGGCACTCAATCGCATGGGTACGCCTCCCCCAACCATGTTCGCCGAGCTATATCCCTGTGCTTTGGGTATGCCGTGGTGTCGAATCTTGCTCCTTACACCGAGACTGCCACTCCCCATACTCCCAGTGCTAGTCCTTCCTTCCATGTTGCCTCCACTCACCTCTCTGGCGGCCCGCAGTTTAGCAGCCTTCTGCTGTGCCACTAGCCGTGGGTCTTCATGCTGTGCTCGATCGCACCATACCGTAGCCTTTTGCTTTCGCATCAATGCTACATAACTTGATGATGTAATAGAAATCCCGGACCGGGTAGAAGCGGTGCGGCTGATGGTCGAGGAGGCTGTAGAGGGCGTACGGTTTGGAAGATACGCTGTGTTGGCAGTCGAGGTGGTGGAAGTCGAAGCTGTGCGACGCGATGTGTTCATGTAGTTTTGGTACGATGGTGCTGCCGATGAGGCTGGAGAATGAGCTGGTTTTCGCGGAAACGAGAATGACGAAGTTGCCAGAGTGGCCTGCTGCTGTCCTGTAGGAGGTAGTGCTACATCTGGGACGATCTTGGTCAAGGGCTGAATGCCGCCCTTGTGTGCTGGAATGTGAGCCGATAGGGGTTTCCTGTGTGGAAAGTGATAAGCCCTTTCCCCTCGGAAATCCACTGTCGCCATGATTCCTGTCTTCAGGTTCACTGCTGTCCCAAGATCGGGGAAACTTGGAGGAACCAGGTAAGTAATTTGCAATCAAGCCAGACACTCGGTCTAGCTCGTTGCGGGGCGTAGATTAGAAAGGAGCGGGCTCCTCAAATAGATAAACTAGGGGAGGCTGAAATGGGGGTCAATGCGAGATATCTCGTCTGATCAGAAGAAAAGGATTAGATATCCAGGACGTTTATGTACTCAGTCGGGTCGACATCGAAGGCCAGCTTCGGCAGGCGAAAGTGATCCAACACGGTGTTGGTCCAGTACGATGTTGTCCGAGCAAAAAGTGAAGAAGCTGGAGCGCCTGTGAGCATTGTCGTAATGTAATTGGCTCCCCTTCCTTAGCGGCTGAGTGAGACAAACAATGGCCAAAAGTACGAGGAGCACTGCTCTCACAGATGACAATGATCATTAGATACTCATGCTCTAATCAATCTCTCACGATCTTCTTCCGCTTTCTGGATATACCAAAAGATACTTTATGATTCAGCTCGAGTCTACTTTTTATTATTTACGATTGTTTACCGAGTACAGATTTCGGTAGCATTATCGCCCCATTCACCATTCAATGCAGGGCAGAGCGCCGGTTGAGGCGTGCGCGTTGGCCTGCTGCATGCAACAACTCTCCTTCTCCGCTCCAAAACACCAATCGTCCTCCATCAGGTGAGCGTGAAGTGCCGGTTCGCCCCCTCATGGCAACGGCCTCGATCTCTGAGATGACTGGAAAGAGCCGAACAGGTGCATTTCAGCTGTGTCTGTGCTCTCCCAACGTTTCGAGCAACCACTGATGATCGTCATCGAAAGTCGTGGCTTACTGAACGCCTGCATTATCTGAGCTCCGAGAACTCCGTGTGATTATCATTCTGCAGTTGTGTACCTACGCTCTGGCTTTTACTCCCTGTTGTCTGTCACTTACATAACCCAATCTACCTTCTGGGAAGACTACCGCTGGGAAAACGAAGTAGCCGCTGAGTGATTAGATGCTGTACTCCTCCAGAACCACCGAGAAAGCACGCAGCAGCTGGATGAGATCTGGGACAGTGGAGATACCTGCAGAATGAACAGATGGACTCTGATATAAGATAGCTCCGTTCAGCCCGCAAGGAGGTTTGAACTTGAAGGATTGATAGGGATAGGATTTGAGCTATCAGGGATCATATGCACAACATTTTTCATGTGAGTGTGAGGCATGTATTGGTTATCTCGGTCCATGACATTGACTGCATTCACATCCCGTTGTCCTTGGCTCGATAAAGCATAACGCATATTGACATTGCAGATCTTTGATTGGAACCATACGATTTCCGTACTTTTGAATCATTGGAAGAGATTATTCTGAGGGCCGAACCATCTAGATGGTGCAAGGCATTCAACGATATGTGCACTGAACTATTGTCTTCAAGATGACCAATCTCTACGGCAAACAGTATCCACCGTCGACGGTGATATCAGTACCCGTGCAGTAGCTGGCAGCATCTGAGGCTAGATAGAGGTAAGCTCCCTTGAGCTCATGGGCTTCGCCCTCACGACTGTAGAGACGTATTAGTGCTTGAGGTTTATACAGGTTTAAGGTCACCTACCCCATGGGTATCTTGTCTTTCCACATGTCTTTGGTCTCCTTGGGAACAAAGTCCGAGATCTCAGTGGCCATGTACCCTGGAGAAACCGTGTTGGCACGAGCATATCGTACCCATTCAACAGCCAACGAACGCACTATCATATTGTGAATCAGTATCATGGGTAGAGTCCGGATCATTTTGCACCGTTCCTACCTAGGTGGATGATCCCAGCCTTGGCTGCATTGTACGCTGCTTGCAATTGTGGGATGTTGACGATGTGCCCACTCATGCTAGCGGTAGCAACGAAGCTTCCGTAGGTGAAGTTCTCAAGCTTTTGGCCATGCATGTCTGTTTTCTCCAGCTTCTGGCGTCTCCAATGTGTACCGGCAGCCTTGGCACAGTAGTACGTGCTATCAAGATCGGTGGCAACGACCTTGTGGTAATGATCGATCTCTCCGTCGAGCATTGCTCCTTGTGTCCATGGGATACCGGCATTGGCGACGAAGATGTCGAGACGGCCATTGAATTCCTTGACAATCTCGTCGATCGACTCTTGGACATGCTTGGCGTCTGTGACGTTGACTTGGTATGCCTTGCCTAGGATTGATTATTGCCTTAGTTATGGTCCAAAAGGACTGCTTTGTGGGTGTTGCATACACTTGACACCATAGTTCTTCTCGATATCCTTGGCCCGTTCAATGGCTTTCTTGTTGCTGTTGTACCAGATGGCGACATTGGCGCCGGACTCAGCAAGAGCTTGAGCTACAGCGAGGCCAATACCGGCTCCGGCACCCGAGACAATTGCGGTCTTTCCCTTGTTGGAGAAGAGAGGCATAACCTTGTCCTCGGAGGGAGCAACGGTGTTGTCATGGGTAAAATTGCCCTTGGTCATAGCACCGTCCGACATGATGAAGGTAGTGTGAACAAAGTACTTGAATGGGTTATGATAGAGAGTTCAAATAGTGATCTGGCACTCAATTGGCAATATTTAAGGGTTGTAATAGACAGATCGAAGCGAATAAAGAAGCTGGTAGGGAGTAGTAAGAGGGGAGAGAGAGATGAAGGACAGATACAGTTATATAAATCGACCCCACCAAAAAAACAATTCCAAGCAACGGACCCTCGGACCATTGAAAAAGAGAGCGGGGCACTGCCTAAGGACTGACTCTGTGACGTCAAAATCTTCGCCAGCTCCGGTCCGTCCTCAATACATACACAGCTCACCAGCTTGACATGAATCTCGATACGAGAGGTCCAACTCGGATACTTTACTCGTTCTGCAAATGCCATTGCGTACCTTACCTACTTAGCCAGATGTGCCAGCCTCCTGAACGCCAGCACAGAAAAGGCAATACAACTACCGGCTCCTCCAGATGAGTATCTGCCTGGGAGTTTGCCTTGTTGCGCGGCGCCTGTCAATCTAAGCCTCATCATGCTCCGGCTGCGATGATGCGCAAAGGTAGGCTGCCCTCGCGATGCGCGCGCAAACCAGTGCCATCCCATAACGATTTCCAATGTCAAAGCGACTGGTATGCGGTACATCAGTAAACAACAAGCGGTCTTCCTGGAGGGCAATAGAAGATCTATCGACCTCGATTTGTTGGCATATACGACTCAATCTCTACCACAGGGCCTATCTACTGTATATTCCGTGTGCTAGTGTCAATACCTGTCTAACACCAGCCTTGATCGAGAATCTGTCGAATAAACCTGTCGAAGACTTCGTAGCTAGCTCAATACCAAAGCAGCTCAACCCAAGAACACCAGAAAGAGAATCAGTTTAGGCAGCTAACACTGGAGTGTCGGTGCCCCCATATGTGGTTGGAACCTTCTAGCGAATATCGCAGTCTTTCCGCTAGTCTAGGGCTTTCATCCGCACTCGCCGATGTTCTAACGCACTTTAACCCGCAGGATTCAGTTCTTTGTCGGCATAATCAAGTTTCCATAGCTGGTGATCGACCGAGTTGCAAGACGAGTCGGTTAGGCGGTGGTAATGTTGCGCACAGAGGGCAGAACATGAAATCTTGAAGCGTTTGCCGGGAACCGCAAATTTTGCAGCGCAATATCCGGCGCCTTATTTCCTGCCAAAACAAGAAACATCTTCTCCTTAGGACCAATGTAATTTCTTCCCCCCATCTTGGGCATCCCTGGGGCCATAACGCAAGTTCTGACGAGATCCGAAGCTTCTTGGATGACAACTGCGAGTGGAAAATCATCCTCATCGCCTTCGTCGAGCATGTCGATTAGGACAGTGCATGACTTTATGTGCCAGCGATGAGGAAGCTCAAAGCCTGTGCTCTTATCGCGAGAGAAATGCATGGGCGCCCATACTTTGTCCATTCCTCCCATGATCTGGAAGATATCGCCACAGTCACTGGGATCGATCGGAGAGAGACTGATAGAGGCTGCAAAGCACTTGGGTTCGGCCAAAACCTTCAACGTAAAGAAAAAGGTTATAAATAAGCCCTTGAGCATAGTATACCAAGGCTAGATGCTCTACAGCTTAAAGATATAAGAAGTTCGATATCGCTCGAGGCTCCTGCGACCTGTAGCTTTGAAGATCGATGCCTGGTGAATAAAGGTGGGCGAGAATGTGAGATGTTTTAATGGCAACGACTCTGCGTTATATACCTTTTGCGCAGCCTTTGCATTGCTGCGGCTGTAGGTTGTATGACTACAAAAGGTGTGTTGGAACAATTCACCCATATGCGGCTCGCGACAATCTAGACATTGGATGTCTATACTTGCATCACGGGAAGAACAGTACGCGATGAGCTCTAACAAAGCTGTAGCCTAGTCCAAGTCGAAGAACTTTATAACATCGCATCTAGCACTTGAAGATCTGCTGGGCGACCACTTTCGAGCTATACGGATCTGCCAGGAAGACACTGTTACGAATTATACAAAAAACCCTCGCATGTTTCTGGAATGTCTTTTCATGTTGACATTCCGCATTCTTCAGACCTTACCCCTTGCATGGCTCTTCGGCCAGGTCCGATATGTTCTGACATTTCTTCTCTCATACAAAACATTCAAATTGATGCTGTTGCTATTGTCTTGGGATCCTCAACCTCTCTCGAATTCATCTCTCTCTTTTTGCTGTGGACATGGTCCTTCGTCCCATCTCATACCAAAACTTCTCGCAGCCGACTTGACAACTTTTCTCTCCCCCATACCTGGAAGAAAATTCTTCCGCAAGCCATGGCGAATATACCCAGTAAAGCTGTGGTAATTGCAATATGCGCCGCGGTGGGAGCTGTTGTCTTTGCTGCTGGATCGTTTTTCGTGATAAAGCTTCTCCACTCAAAGTACAAACGCTTCCCTGCAATCACAAGTGAAATAGCCGAACGACGGTTAAGTCGCTATTCTGGAAGTCACTTCACCTTTACAGATGCAGATTTTGCCCGTACTCCTGGGACCCGAGCGAAACTTCGCCGACCCATCAACAGCCCATATAGCAGTCTGCAGCGCGATTGGGCGACTATTCCATCTTGTGAGAATGTCCAACGACGAGCGGCACTGCCACGTACTTCAAAAGCCTTGGTAGCTGATGAAGCAGGCCACGATCCGAACGCGGGTCCAAGATGGCCATTGCCTCCACGGTTGAAAAGGACGCATCCTATTCCGTTATCTGCTATCAAAAAATCTCCTTCCATTCAGCACACGGAGAGAACAGCGAGGCATGCCGACATTCCTACCAATAAGGCACAGGTTCCAGAACCAGTACAGAGGTCGGCAGAAAAGCATACAGAGCATAACACTGATCCCAGAATGACCGCCCCATCTAACAGATCACTTGTGGATATCTTGCCTGAGGCAGTGACAAGGCCAAAACCGTTGTTCTATGGCAAACAGCGGAGCAGTTCCACTGGCATTATCGTACACTGTTCAGAAAGCGGTAGCGACTTTGTGTCAGCTGGTATCTCACAGGCCACTCAACCACAATCAGAATCTTTACTAGTGCGGAGGTCGAGCCTTCCAAGATCTAGCAGCTTATTCACTCAACAGCCGGGACAGGCTCCTAGCATACCGATGCCGGAATTGCCTCCAGAGGTATACACCCAAATGCAGAAATTCAAAGTCCCCAAAGAGATTTGTCCTAAACGACCATCAGGTGTCAGTCTGGTAAGCGATTATACATCGTTGATGGATGACGAAACACCGAGAGCCCGTTCCCACACTGACACCGATTGCACATCGGTTAGTCTACAGTCGCTCTCTACTTCGGATTTTGCTCTGCCAGGGCTGGGAATAAAATTCGAAAGCGGGATGTGGGAGAGCGCTACGGATGTCATGGGCGGACAAGGTCTATGCACACAAATATGTTCCCAGCAATCCTTGGGTCCAAGTATTCACCATAGCTTGCCCAGGGATAATAGTAGTGGGTTACGTTTCTCGATGTACGATCACAACCAATTTCGCAACGATTCTAGTACAACACTGAGCAGTGATATATTCCCGAAGCCATTTATCAGGGATCCTGTAAGCGCAAATCGAGGGTCCCTAGGCCAAGAAGCACTGCCGCCAAATCTACCTCCTAGGAGCAGCCCAGAACTGAAAATCTACGAAAGTTCCCAAATCAAGCGGACATCTAAGTCGATTCTGAAAGACGTTTCGGGCAATGAGGGTAGCCCGTTGAAGTGGGAAAGTCGACCCTCGTCCACTATTGCCAGTGATCTGTTCCATATTGATGCTCATGGTTTCCTACAGCGCGGAACACCGTCCGCCGTGAATGGCTCAGTAAGGAAGCACAAAACTCAAAGCTACGTTCGCCCTCCAACGCTTCTATCAGTGGTTACACCAGAGCCAAACTTTCCAGCTATGGCTAAAGGGATTGAAAGTACTCCTGCCAAACCTCCAATACCAGGCCAGCCCAGTCAAGCAACAATTTCCAACCAAGCAACGTCACGACCAGCCTCGAAGGCCAAATTTAGCCCTCTAATCGACCCTCTTGGTCCGCGAGATGACTTCACTGGCAACGCGGATGCAGGCTCTCCAACCCTGTCAGTGATGAGGTTTTACAAACACGACGATCATAGCTCCTCCGACTCCATAGCATACACCCCGACACGAAAACCTAGCGGCCGGAATCCTTCAGCCGTTCGTCCCGAGAATAACCGCAAAAGCATGTTCTTGAGTCTGAACCCATATGACCCTGAATCAGCACCCAACTTACCAATCTTTCCCAATCTGGCTGCCCTGCCGCTTCATTCAAACCATGCAGAAACATCGCCTCCGTCCTCTAAACATTCGTCCCTCCAGTTTCCCGACCCTCCCAAGTCATTCAACCCTGATTCATGGCGCAGAACACCTCTCCACGGTCCACGGACACCGCCACGCCCATCCAGATCACTGGGTCGCCGTTCACCAATACGCCAAAGTTTGACGAGATCACAAAGCCCCTCAAAAGCTGGTGTTGGAAAATCCACGTCCTCACCCAACTCTAGTCCCAGAAGCAAACAACTGCTCAATACCATCATGAATCTTAGGCGGATGAACAGTGACGTTAGCGAGTCGAGGGGCGAGAAGGCGCATGGGAGATTTCGGAGTCTTGGGAGCGCCGAGGAGACACTCGGGAAGGGAGAGGGAGGAAGTGAGGAAAGGGGGCAGGAAGAACACACGAAGAGGCTGGTAAGCGATATGAGGACGCCAAGACATTTGCCTGAACTCGAGATACCTGGATTGCTGTCCTCAAACCAGAGGAAGCAACAGGATATATGGAAGGCGCCAAAGTGGGCGGTGGCTGGAAGCGGATACAGTGAAGTTTATGGGGAGGATGGGTTTCTTCTAAAGGATTGAATGCAGTGTCAAGATGGAAAACTGGATTTCGCAAAGACTCGATTTCTCCATCTAAATTGAACGAAGACACATGCCTCCTGTTCTTCTTGATAGCTACTGAGCATGAATAACATGTATGACTATCTTTATAAGACTTTGCGACAAAATCCCCACGCCCTTGAGTTGCGCGCACTTTGGCAAATAATAACCGGGATCTGGAACTACAGGCCTCAAAGAGCTTTCCGACCCTTCCCTTCCTAAATATATTCCTGTACAACGACACAATGGAAGTGATTCGCGAAGCTCCAAGCTCGGACTCCTATATCCCTCTCTCAACCCACCAATCTCAAACCCCCGAATCCTTCTATTCCGGGCCCCCAGTGCTATACCACTACTCCCCCTCCGCAACGCTTCAAATCCACCCCAGCGATCTCGCGGCAGCTCCTGCTCTTTCAGGGCTTGGTGAAGGAACGCCTGTCAACCATGTGAACGGTTCACAATCGGTCAATGGCGACGATACGTCAGATGCAGATCGAGAGCTTTCAATACGGAATATTGATATTTGGGTTACATCCGAGTGAGCATCATTACCCTCATGGCTTGTCACACCTGAAACGCCAGCTAATATCATATGTTAGGCGCTTCATACTCTTCTCTTCGTCCCTGACAACCGGCCTTTCAATACCCTACCCCTCCATCTCGCTTCACGCCATCCAACGCCCGGCCCCCACCTCCCCCTCCTCTCTCTTTCTCCAGATCCAAACATCTTCCCCTACCTTCGACGACCATGACCCTGACTCCACAATCTCGCTCTCCCTCATCCCTTCTATCACCGCCGCTGCTCCTCCATCAGACGCCCCAGCTCCAGCCTCCGGCGAGGGACAACCTTCCGACCCCACTTCCGCGCTCTACGCCGCACTCTCCGCCTGCGCGAACCTTCACCCCGATCCCGCCTCTGGCTCAGAAGGCGCCGACGCCGAAGACCCAACCATCATGTTCGAAGGCGACGTAGATCAGGATGGCTACACATTCACCGATCCTCCCGCCGGTGGCTTGGCCGGCCTACCGCCGCCGATGCCGGGCAGTGGGGGATGGATTACTGCGGAGAATGTAGGGGAGTTCTTCGATGAGGAGGGGAATTGGAAGGGGGAGGGGGAGGCGCCGAGGTTAGGTGAAGGGGCGGGAATGGTTAGAGGGAGGGATGATGAGGACGATGTGGTTGGGGAAGGGGACGGGGAGGAGACGAAGTGGAGGAGGACTGAGTAGAAGCATGTTGAATGAGGAGCCTTTGAATAGTGGCAAATGATCCCTACACAAAAGCGATGAGATACCCAGGAAAGATAGAGTGTCTAAAAACATTAAAATATTGGACTACTCGAGGCGATTTGGGTATCATCGGACTTCTATCAACGCTACGTTCTCGATGCCATCTACAACGCTTCCACATATCCATTCGTAGCCGAAGAAAAGCGTATCATTTTCATCGGTCGTTGGAATGTGAAATTCAGGGTGCATCTTGCTATCCCTTCTGAAGGGCCATCCCGCCAAACGCACGGTCAAGCTCGTCTCCTTGCGCGGTTTGAACATCATCTGCCATCAGCTCATCCTGAGGCATTCCATCTTGCCTATCCATAATATTGACTTCTTGACTGCTCTGATCCATAGCCACCGCTCCTCCAGCACTACCCCTCGCCCTCTCCGGCTCCAAAATCTTCTCCTCGCGATCCAACCACCCGGGCGCAACCCTCCTCTTCTCCGCCAACTCCTGCTCCCTCAGTCCCGCTTCCCAATCCCTCAGCGTCTTCTCCGCATCCTCCTGCAAATTCTGAATATGCGCCTGCAGCGCCTGGCACGATGCGATGATCTCGTCCGGATTGGCGGTGTGGCCTGAAGACGACACGACGTATTTTTCGCTTTCGGCGCCGTTGGCGGAGGCGGTGGAGGAGGGGGGGAGGGTCGAGGGGAGGTGCTTGTAGGTGTAGGGGAGGGTGGGGGCGGTGGGGAGGGAGATGAAGGGGGAGACGGTAAGGGGGACTTGGGCGAGGAGGGGGTGGGGTCCTGGTGCGGGTTAGAGGTGGAGGTGGAGATGGAGACGTGACTTACTTCCGTTGTACATAACGTTTCGATGGGAGGGAACTACGGTGGATGAAAGCCGCCTTCTTTGAATTGCGTTCTAGCGTTCTCGAGTATTCGTGCAGATAACTAGAGCGTTCTGTCCACGTAAGACTAGAATCGTCGATTTAGTTAATGCGAGGTTGATTGTGGTGAAGAAATGTAGAAGAGCTCGCCTTGTCTACCTACTTCTACAGTAATCTATAAGCGCCGCCCGAAGGATCAGGCCAAAGACTTTTGGGAAGGTCGTTCTTCTCTTTTCTTTTCAGCCTCATTCTGTTTTGCACCAGAAAAAGACACACCGCACATGCTGAGATCCTGAATACGCATCACTCTTCGAGAAACATACTAAAACATCCTGACTGACAACCCATTTCTGCCTGGGCGTCCCCCGCAACACCAATTGCCCCTCGCGAATAACCAGGTAGACAGCTGCTGAGACACGCGCCACCCTACAAGACACCGTCTACGACCTCCATATGCGCTGCTGATAGCATGATAAAGACAGCGTAGTAGCATTCACTCGTTGCCGTTTTTAGTATACTCTGTTGGTGGCCGCAGTCACTGCGCAGCGTGTGCAACCGTTTGTGGCTACAAACTCATTGTATTTCCAATTTATCTTCTCTCACCGTTTTCGCACGCTTCGCTGCTACATCCGAGTCAAGATGGACCAAACTACAAATCACCTCGATGCGGCACGACGAGCTATGCACGAGAAGAAGCCTATTCCAGAGATAGACTTCTCCCTGCACACAATGGAGGATGGCGCACAAGTCAGTACACAAGAGCGGGTCTGCAAAGGTAGGTCAGCAATATTATCTACAGGGGATACAACTAACTGGGTATCTGCGACTCAGAGGTGCAAGCGCCGGCGTTTCTTCCCCCAACAGAAGACCAATTCCTGTCTCCCCATGATCGCAGCAAGCCCAACCTACAATTCCTCAAACAGCATTTCTATCGTGAGGGTCGTTTGACCGAGGAGCAGGCGCTCTGGATTATACAGCTGGGAACAGAGGTGCTGAAGAATGAGCCCAATCTGCTAGAGATGGATGCGCCTATCACTGTTTGCGGTGATGTGCATGGCCAGTACTTTGACTTGATGAAACTGTTCGAGGTTGGTGGAGATCCAGCCGAGACTAGATATCTTTTCCTGGGGGACTACGTCGACCGAGGATACTTCAGTATAGAGGTAAGTACCGTCCAGAACAGCTACCTTGAAATTGGCTAACCCCCAGGGAAGTGTGTCTTATACCTCTGGTCACTCAAGATCTGGTACCCAAACACATTCTGGCTCCTCCGAGGAAACCACGAATGCAGACATCTAACAGACTACTTCACGTTCAAATTGGAATGCAAGCATAAATATTCAGAAAGAATTTACGAAGCATGTATGGAGTCGTTCTGCGCTTTGCCACTTGCGGCTATTATGAACAAACAGTTCTTGTGCATACATGGCGGTTTAAGTCCTGAGTTGCACACTCTGGACGATCTCAAAAGCGTAAGTGTTGGGAAATAGTAGTTCCTGCCGATTTTGGGAATGAAGCTGAACGATGCAGATTGATCGATTCCGCGAGCCACCTACTCATGGACTGATGTGTGACATACTATGGGCTGATCCACTTGAAGAGTTTGGTCAGGAGAAGACTTCGGAATTCTTTGTTCACAACCACGTTCGAGGATGCTCCTACTTCTTCTCTTACCCTGCCGCCTGCGCATTTTTGGAAAAGAACAATCTTCTCTCTGTTATTCGTGCACATGAAGCGCAAGATGCTGGGTACAGAATGTACAGGAAGACGAGAACCACTGGATTTCCTAGTGTCATGACCATTTTTAGCGCACCAAACTACCTCGACGTCTACAACAATAAGGCCGCGGTACTCAAATACGAGAACAACGTCATGAACATCAGACAGTTCAACTGCACGCCGCATCCGTACTGGCTACCAAATTTTATGGATGTGTTTACATGGTCTTTGCCTTTCGTTGGCGAAAAGATTACTGATATGTTGATCGCAATCCTGAACACTTGCTCCAAGGAAGAGCTCGAACCAGAAACACCATCTTCAATGTCATCCGAGCCCGTATCCCCGCCTGTTCCAGCCATGGAATCGCAGATTTCAGATGAGAAGCGGCGAGCAATCAAAAACAAAATTCTGGCCATTGGACGCCTGTCTCGTGTGTTCCAAGTGCTCAGAGAAGAGTCCGAGAGAGTAACGGAGTTGAAAACTGCTGCCGGTGGGCGTTTGCCAGCCGGTACGCTTATGCTGGGTGCAGAAGGTATTAAGCAAGCCATCCATAACTTTGAAGATGCTCGAAAGGTCGATTTACAGAACGAAAGACTTCCGCCAACCCATGATGAGGTGTCCAGGAAAAGCATGGAAGACCGAAAGGTGGCCATACAGCGGGCAAACGTCGAAGCAGAGAACGATACCGGATTAGCGCAGGTCGCACGAAGAATCAGCGTGTAAGTACATTAATGGTAGACCCATGGACCGTTGCTAACGTCTACAGGTCTTCCGGCGCCGGGAGGAGTAGGCCCACTGGCCGCCCTAACAACCTGGGTTAGGTGCGAAGAGAATTTTGCCTGCTTTCGATACAGTAATATCTGTCTATGGGTTCACGAGGCGATGAAGTGGGGCTAATGTTAATGTCTTGGTTAAAATGGCTTAGAGCTGAGGGGATTGAAAGCGTTGGCCAGCATCCTGTGTGAAAAAGGAGGATGCAAGCCTATCTTGACGAACGACTGTAACAGACAATTTGGTAGATAGTCTGATCATCCCCACTGTCATCTATGCTTCACAGAGCAATAGCTAGAAGTACGAGCTTTATAGGAACAGAATAAACGTTGTGATGCCCATGCAACGTAGGAGATCCCTTGGGGTCGAAAAGAACCGCGCTAGTGATGGAAACGCCCAATGTAAGGAGCGAACCACAGCGAGACTTCTCAATGCCTCCAAAATCAGCAACTTTCAGTAGAGCCCTGTCTCTTCTACAGTATGATGCCCCATTCATATGCGCTTCTTGCCGCCACCGAAAACCCTTTTCTACCTTCAAAGGCTCGGAAAAGAGCCAATTGCAGCGTAGAAAAGCTTCGACGATAGCATCTGTGACCGCCGTCAACGCCAAAAGAGATATCCCACCTGCTTTTCGGGAGCTTCATGCGTCCTTGAGCGCTCTGGAACATGAAGCGGCCGTATACGTGAATCTAAGCCAATTGAAGCTTGCACTACGAGGGCTTGAATCGGAGAATGCAGTTACGCGGGTAGCTGGTTTGGCCTACTCCTGGAATTGCTCTGATGTATTTGTATGCTGATATTGCTGGGTAGTACTTGGTTTGCACGCTCAATCCGGAGCGCGCAGGCTTGTGAGAGCATTGCTGGCGGATCCCTTGGTTCCAGAGCCAGCGTGGGAGAAGCAGGTCGCGGACAACGAGAATCAAGATGGCAGGGCTTTACTTTTACGGTAGGCTCACCTTAGCTTGAAGCGTGATTTGATGCTGATCATGTTGATAGGTACGGCGAACAGCTGGACCACGATCCGCGGCATCCCCTCGTCAAGACCCTCTTTATTCCCTCTTCAACCCTCCTCAGCCACAACCTAGAGGTTATAATACAACCGCTTAGGCCGAATGGCAATGTTGAATCTACAAGCGTGGATGAATATTTGGTACCACTATTGGAAATGCCCAACTCGACCAGTGGAAGGGTTTCGACACTGACTTATCCAGTGCACAAGGCTCTTGTCTTAGGAGAAGGATTCAAGGACCTGGTTGCCTATATACCCATTGTTCGCGAGAGAAAGCTATTCGAGAAGGCTCATGTGGTAGCAGGGGTCATCAATGGGGATTGGAGTTTTCCACTGCAGAAGCCGGAGTCGGACTCGGAGGAAGCTATGAAACCCGTGAATGTTCATCTCGCGGAAGAAGCCATCCAGCTCTTCCGTCGGTCCCTGGGAAATTCGATAGAATACGAACAGGCATGGTTTGCGAGCGGACTGCCAGCTATAGCGAACTGGCTACTGGAAGGTACTATAGCAGACCCCTCCACGCTTAAGAAGTCAGTCCGGCGTCTCACTGCGATCATACTATTGAACGCCGAACAAGCAATCCTTCGTGAGGAACAGGAAAAGCAACAGCAACTTCTCCACTCAACCGTTCCATCCCCAATCCGCGAAACCCTCGACCTCGCCATTCAGTCTTGGGCCGAATGCGCACACACCGAACTTCGAGACCAGCTCGACATAGCCTTCTACAGTAGGAGCTGGCGTAAAACCACCTGGTGGAAACTCTTCTGGCGCGTCGACGATATAGGCATGATTGCAACTGATGTCCTCCAACGGTTCTGGCTCGTCGAGGCAGAGAAGGAGCTCCTCTGGCTAGTGGGGCGCATAGAACAGGCCGGCCTCTTGGGCCCGCCAGAACCACACTACCTCCCACCTGCTGAACTCAACCCAGACGATGTGCCAAAACTAGGCGCCTTCCCCCTTTCGCCCCGCATGTCCGACGTTCTGCCTAAAACCTCCGACCTTTCATCCTCCGATACACTCATCCCCGCCCCCACAACGCTAACGTCCTACCCCCAATCCATCTCCCTCGCCCGTTCCTCCCTCTCCCAAACCACCCCCCCTCTAACCGCCACCGCCCAACGTCTCCTGCTAACCGCCATCTCCACTACCGCTCTTACATCCTCCCTCTCCGGCCTCCTCTACCTCTCCCTCCTCGAAACCTCAATCTACGAAGCCGGCGGCATTGCAGCCCTCGGGCTCGTGTGGTCGATGCGAAGGCTGCAAAAGCGCTGGGAAGAGGCGAGGGGGCTGTGGGAGGCGGATGTAAGGGAGGAGGGGAGGAGGGCGTTGAGGGGTGTGGAGGAGGAGATGAAAGAGGTTGTTAGGGAGGGCGGGAAGGGAGTTGGTGATGTAGAAGGTGAAGTGGAGAGGCAGAGGGCGAGGGAGCTGCTTGGGATGGCTAGGGAGGTGTTGGGGGAGATGCGGTAACTGATTTGGGTATGCAGAGCTCTAGAACTGCAGTAAGATGGTCTTGTAAGAGATTGGACCGCCGCACCGATATACCCTGTATCAAAGGTAATCACCTTAACAGAGCTCTAGACGCACGGCAGACTCAAATGATCGCTACTGGAAGAACCTCTGTGATGGATCTTGGCTGATATAAAATTGTCGTGATAGAGAGCCAGATAGGCAAGACCCTGTACGTTCTACGCTGTCACTCTTATTGGCTTCCATCCTGCCGTTCTATCTCCGATGGTAAGACTCATATCGCATAAGCGGTCCTTCTCTATCGCTCGTAGCTGCTTAACTTTTCCACGGGTTGTTCATGTTCACTGGAGTCCAGTCGGACTTTTGAAAGTGGTAACAGAGTAATAGTGGTAAGGAAAGGATTGCGTGAGGAGAAGGAGGGAATTGGGGCTTTAGGACCGCGGGGGTGCGGGAGAGGGTAGGGAGTGGAAAGTGGAGTGGGTTGGGGAAATGGGGGAAGCGAGCGAGGGGGTTGCGTTTTGCACACCAAAGCTTGGGAGGGTTAACGGGTATTTGAACCAATGGTGTTGGTATCGCTCCTCTAGTCGAATCTATCCTGCGATAACAATCATAACTCCCCATCTCTTCAAGAGTTCCACTGTTATCACACCCTTCTTCACCAAATCAGCGAGCTTGTGCGCAATCCCTCATTCGAGTCACTGCAATGGATATTCAATGACTAGCTTCGTATTCGCCGCCGCTGCGGGTGTTTGGGTGGCTGTGAGCAGAGGGCTTGACGACTTGTTATATCTGTTTTGTTGATGGTTGGGTTTTGATGACTGGAACGGTGGTGTATTGAAGAGGATAGCTCTGTTTCTAGAAAGGGTTTGGTCATGGATACTCGTACGGTATGCGTCTCAGACAACCAGAGGCTAAGAGCATTGGAGATGTTACTTCTGTTTTGAGGTTCGGCTTGTTGATGACGGCTCATAGCTGTTTCATCTTATTCAGGTTGATGCGGGCGGATTTTAAAGGGTTTATGTTCTTTTGCGTAGAAACATCGTAGAGTAGTGATGATAGACTGTGGCTGTCGTTGATTGAGGCTCCTGGGGAATGACACTCTAGGAGAGGTATCCTCTGCTTTGAGATTTTGACTCGTAATGAGGCCCTTGGTTGCTTTGTCTTTAAGTTTACTGTGAATGAATACAGGATTCAGCTACCCATGGGTGGAGACGGTGACCAGTACGAATAGATTGTGGAGGTCCCAAGAACTCGGTTGAGGGTCTAAATCCTTTTGGATCCTCTGGGTTGTAATTCGGTCGGCGCTGTGCTGCGGATGCGGATGCTGACCTTCATCACCGTCCATGGTTGGCTCTTCAAGTCTTTTTACCGGAGCAGCATAAAGAACTGTTGAAAGTATACAATGCTCTTATGTTTTTGTGTTATCCAATCTCCACACTACCCTCCGGCACACCCCTCCTACTCCTCATTCTGCTGGCAAGGAATCGCATGATGGGATACATCTCCGCTCTATTCCTCGGCATCCCATCACCAGGTCTCTCCCATTTATGATACCGCACATCCTCAAAGCACTTCTTGATACCATCCAAGGCACTCTTCGTGATGAGTGTATTAGTGGAGCCGCCGAGGACACAGATTGGTGTTTTCGAAGACTGATTCGCTTTTAGCGATGATGTCGGTACTGGGCCACCAATGGAGATGATTCCGCCAAATTCCTCGAGACTATTCATGGAGAGCATGGCAACGACGGCGGCCATGGCACCTTGACCGTAACCGAAAAGGAAGATGTCTCTAGGGTTGTGTCCGCAATTGCCAATCAGAGCATCTTGTATTATGTCTTTCTCGACTATCTTGCCGGCCTTCTCAAAGCCAGCGTCCAATTCCATCTGCCCAGTCGACTGATCAAAAACGATGTCATCACCCCAATGGTATCCTCCGAGATCGAAAGGTAAGGGCGTAGGTGCTTGTAGTGAGATGCAGGTTGTTTCGGGCAAGGCAAGCTGTTTTCCGAGGCTGGTGAAGGAGGCATTGGTGTCACCCAGGCCATGCAGGAGGATGAGTGCGTTAATTGGTTGGGTGGATAATGAAGGTGGTGGAGTGATGGTGAGTTGGATGTTGGAGGGAAAGTCGTTGGTGGTGGGTTGGTGGCCGGGCATGTTTTCGTACTGTTGCTGTTTTGATAGCCGGCCAGAGAGAAACAGAATTATCTAGCTAGATGCCTCAGGACGTGAGTACAAGCATTGGCCAAGAGTTGCCAAGAGGGAATGGCCGCCTTGGCTGCCTTGAGAGCCGCACCATGAGATGAGATGAGATGATATCTCAGTCAGGCCCTGAAGCTTCATTCAAGACTTGAAATGCCTGACGTATCGAGGTGTGACATCATAAAAACGCCAGTACATGGCATCACAGCATTTGACTGTTGTTGTTGTTGTTGTTCTTGTTGTTGTTGTGCTTGTTGTGCTTGTTGTCACAAGAGTGTGACGCAGATGGGAATGTTCATTCAAAAACCAGTTTAGGGAGTCAAGAGATGAGGTAAGGTACTGTAAGGTAAAGTATCTGGTTAAGTGAACGACTAATGATCACTCGTACTATTCGTCAATCGTCTTGAGCGGGGCACATAAAAGCCCCTCCATCCTCCTTCGAAAGCTCCCTCCCTCCCTTTCTCACACTCACACACACACACACACACACACACACACACTCACACTCACACACTCACACTCACACTCACACACACTCACACATATATCACCTCAATCATCCACCACACCTACACAATCCAATCTTTTTCATCATGTTCGGCTTCGGTTGGTGTTCTACTTTCACTGCCCTGTCCTTGGCAAGACCCGTTGCTGATCCATTTTTATGTCTACCAGGAGAATCCGAAGACGCCCATAACGAGGTCTATGAGGAGAATGGAGGGTACGAGAACCCCAACCACGAGGCCAAATTCTCTCACGAGGTCCTCGGCGGTGCTGCCGCTTTCGAGGGCATGAAGCTGTTCGAAGACCGCCAACGCAAGGAGGGTACGCAGCACTCTCCACATACAGTTCACGAGGCATTTGCTCACACTTTGTCCAGGCAAGCCGGTATCCCATGCCTTTGCGAAGGAGCTCCTCGCTGGGTAATTGACGCATGTGCTTGAATCTCCACGAGCATGGCTGAATACTGCATAGGTTCGTCGGTGGAGAGGTTGACAAGCTTGCTGAGACCCGCGGTCGGTTTTCCGTCTCTGTCAACACAACTATCTACAACTGCTGATCCTTGCATTAGGAATGGACGAGTACGACAAAATCCGTGCCAAAGACCACGCCGTCGAGTCTGCTCACAACATGTACGATGACCACTACGTTCGCGGCCAAGGTGCCGATCAGTACGACCCCAACCAATACGACCGTCCGCAGCAGTTCGACCGCTTCTAGATCAATCTGGATACGCGGCGGCTTCGGAAGGGACTGACGTTGGCACCAAGTCATGCGGAAAAGTTGTAAGCTGATGGGATGCTCGTGGGCACGTTTCGGTTATTCTAGCCAGCACACAATAAAATAAGAGAATACAACCATCGAGCATGCGATTGCGCGCGTTGTTCCTCGTGACGTTCATTGGCATGTTAAATGGTTCGACGTGGTTGCGTACAGAAGCTGAAAGTTTAGGTAATTCGGCCATGAAGCATTCGCGAAACCAGACATGATCCTATAGTGTTGATGAATCCTGTCGATTCTTCGACTTCCAGACCCCTCGTGCATCATCGGATCCAATCAAACCTAGCACGGTCTCTCTAGACACGCCTCCAGTTCAATGGTCACAAAACCTCCGAGTACACATGGGCGGAAAAGCATCTCCAACACGTGGGGCTGGGAAAGGTTCCATATTGCCATTGGAAGGATTTCTTGATGCGCCACAATCACACCATGCTTTCATTGTTAAGATGTCCACTGCTAACCAGATCTCCAATTGAACAATTTCCTGTACGGAGCAACCGGGACAGCCTCCTCCTCTTTCCCAGCCCAGCTCAGCATAGACCTTCCTCTCCGGCTTCTCGCCCTGGTTGCCATGCGAGTCTTTGGGAATCTCCGTCCCGCCGCGAAGGTACTGGGAGTTGGTGGTGTTGTTGTTGGTGCATCAGCGCGGTAGCTAAAGCTGTCTTACCGAGCCTATCTCTATCAATTAGGGTTTGGCGGCAGACTATCGATAACGCCACTTCTTCCACAACTTAAAGTAGGTAGGACTGCCAGGTACAATGGCGTGAGGGGGACCACGGGGGCCTTGTAGCCAAGCTCGACTGCTGGTTTAGCATTGAAGGGAATTCATACCGGTGGTCCACCGGATTCAACTATTTAAGAAGCAAGTGTGTTCCGCAGAGCATGAGCCCGTAGCACGTCTTCCTAAGTTGAGCAGCTCTCCACATCAAGCACTTTTCACTGTTCCCCGGCCATGTTCGTACAGTACTTGACCTCTGTTGCGTTGTGCTTTGCTCTGCTCAACATCACCTTTGCGCAATCCCCACCAGGACTCCAACCTGGTTCCACGAATCCATTGACAGTGATTTACGGCCAAACTGCCATCTCACCTGCTGGTATTTCGTTGACGCCAGCGCGTATGTATCCTGTCTGGCGGAGCCCACAAGAACAGCGACTTACCAATGGAATACAGAGATACAAAAACCAGCTACGATTGGTACCAATGCCACCCTCAATGGCTCATATATCCTCATCATGATCGACATCGACGCCCCGTCGCGAACCAACACTAGCCTCGCTCAGGTCATCCACTGGATCCAACCAGGCTACATCTCGGCATCTCTGAAGAATGGATCTTACTTCCCTCTGGTCTCTACCAGTCCGGTGGTAGTCCCATATGCTGGTCCAGCTCCACCGCCAGGAATTGGCTCGCACCGATATGTCTTTTCTCTCTTCAAACAGCCGGCAAGTTTCACCAACCCAAAAGCCTACGCCGGATTTAACGCTCAAAACCGAACGCACTTCAACACAACGGATTACGTCAAACAGGCCGGTTTGGGGCCCATTGTCGCGGCAAACTATTTCACCTCGGAGAACAAAAATGTCACCGGCGCTAATGGGACTTCGGGGACTGGCAGCGGGAATGGGACAGCAGCACCGTTCCGTGGCGACGCGATTGAGACGAGTAGCTCGCGCTTGAGCCTGGTACTTGGCTTGACCGTGGCCACCGTGGGGCTGTTGGCGATGTAGGGGGCCCGTGCTATTAGGTAATGAACAATAGACGTTTCCATCGAGCTTCACAGCCACGAGCTCTACTACCTTGTGTACTTGTATTAATGCCAATCATGGCGACCATACCGCCGCGCTCAGAGCTTGTAGCTAGATGCAGCAATAATAATGCAGTTCCAGAAACTGGGCCTTACGGCGTCCGAAGCATTACGGAGGCAATCAAGGCTGGCATCAAAGGATAGCCGTAGTTGAATTCCCTGGTGAAAGCATGATACTGTAGATCTAGTGAGAAAAGGGAGTTCTGTTCTTACAGTCTATACATAAGTCGGCGCGGCCCAAGCGCCCGGCGCCAAAATATGTAGAATAGTCGTTGGACGGCAATTCCCGAAGCATTTTCAACGGTAAGGTACCCGTTTTGCCATGCTGCCTTGATCTGCCTCACTGCCCCATCAATCTATAACCTCAAGCACTTAGGGAATGAAAAACGATTCCTTTCTCTGCCTCATAGACCATTACACCTTTTGGTGGGCATCGCTTAGATCAGTTTGGTCTGCCACGACTTCTGCTTCCGACGCGCCGTTCGGAAGTTTCTTTGTACCTTTAGTTCCTTACCTTAGTCCTTGACGTAGGTTCTTCTTGCGCTCCCGAAATGGGGCCTAGTTACATTCTCCTGACGACGTATGCGGAACAGAATTTCGGCGGGAAAAATCCGGAAAAGTTCCTCTTGTTCCTTTTGACAAGCCCTCAATGTGCTGCCCAGTCTTTGTTTGTTGCCGCCATGAGTACGGTCACACAACATCGTTGCTTCTCAATTGACTATGAAGTTCGCCAAGTAGGTGGCCCCAAGGCGCAATTGCGAATTGGCCCAAGCTAAATAGCACACAGGGAGCTCGAGCAGGACCTGGTGCCGGAGTGGAGGGCAAAATACTTCGACTACAAGGTCAATCGGGCAGTGAACATTCGGGCAAAGACCACGTAGCTGATACATTAACAGACTGGCAAGAAGAAGGTCAAGGCCGTCGCAAGAGCATTGAGGAACATTAACCAGACTCCCAAAACCCCGGGGCGACAGAAACCAGCCAACCTCTTCTCGAGAACGTCCTATCTATCACCCATCCCTGTCCGTCATTCCAGTGAGGGTTCATTAGGCCAAACTTCTCCCGACCTGGGGACTCCAGCACTGACTCCTAAGGGCTCCGTCAAGGGTGCTCTACACAATGGAGGATCGCCTCCCAAACAGGCTTCCTTTAGCCCAGGGAGGGTAGATGATGGAGGGTTTCCAAGATCACATGGTCCCACACCGATGACCATACCAGAGCAAACGCCTGTGGATGATTTCCCGGAAGAGTCAAGTGGACCATGGGATAGCGGCGCGGTCACAAATTATGGCAGCATAATGTCTTCACCACCGTTCCGCAACCCTATGCCACCTTCCCTTGAACTGCCTGACCCTGCACTATCACCAAACGAAGAGTCGTTTCCACGCCACAATCGTGCTTGGCGAAACAGTCGTTTGAACCCTCATGCAACTCCGTTGATTAAAACACCCAATGATGCCCGGGGCGATGCCTATAAAGTGGGAAAGACCCATTCGCCCTTAAATACTACCTCGTCTCTCTTGCCCAAGCATCGAAGACTTTTTCTACACAGATCGCAATCTACACCTGGTGGAGTCATAGCGCCGAAGCGCCCGCCATTTCTCAAGCGGATATTTTCCACAGCGAATATTGAGTCGTCCCCGATGGGAGACGTGCCTCTGGAAGCATGGAAGGAATTCGATAATCGCCAGGCTGATTTTCGGAATTTCCTTGATAAAGAGCTTGCCAAGATCGAGTCTTTTTACAGATCGAAAGAAGAAGAGGCTGGCGAGCGCCTATCAGTTTTGAGGCAGCAGCTTCATGAGATGCGTGACCGCAGACTTGAAGAGGTTCTTGCCAAAAGACGGGCCCAGGAAAATCAAAGACAAGAGCAAGATCGTCGTCTTGGGTCCGGGCATGCTCAAGGCACTAGCACGAATCTCAACGGAAATCACGACAGGCCCCTCTCTTCCACGGCGCTGAGATTCATACAACCCTTCGAGAGCCGAATTGGGTTGGGAAGTCATCGCTTCGGCAAGAATACAAAGGCGCTCGAGCAACTGGGTTCTCCCACAGGACCGCAACCCCAAGATTCGGCAAATCAACGGAAAACAGATTCTTGGCGAGACTTCACACGACGACCAACCTATGTGGATGATGTGCCTTACCGATCAGCTAAACGAAAATTAAGGCTCGCTCTTCAGGAGTTCTACAGAAGTCTTGAACTCCTCAAGTCATATGCATTACTCAACAGGACGGCTTTTCGTAAGATGAACAAGAAGTACGACAAGGCAATCAGTGCTCGTCCTACCGGCCGCTACATGTCCGAGAAGGTTAATAAAGCCTGGTTTGTGCAGAGTGAAGTTCTTGAGGGACAGATTGTGACCGTTGAGGACCTCTATGCAAGATACTTCGAGCGCGGCAATCACAAATTAGCTGTTGGGAAGCTGAGAAGCAAAAACGCGCGAGCTGGCGATTACAGCGGGAGTGTGTTTCGCAATGGGTTCCTCGTTGCTGCGGGAGCTGTCTTGGCTATCGAAGGTGTCGTTTACGGCGCGAAGCATTTGATGGATTCGGACCCCACCGTGAGACTGAATGCTAGCTACTTGTTACAGGTACCGCGCCAAGGGATGGACTGTATGTGTTTGAGCTGACTTCTTTCAGATTTACGCTGGCTACTTCCTAGGACTGCTGTTATTCCTTCTATTTTGCATTGACTGTAAGATATGGACGCAGGCAAAGATTAATTATGTCTTCATCTTCGAATTCGATACGCGACATAATCTGGATTGGCATCAATTGGCAGAGGTAAGTCATCTGGTATTGAATCCGGAAAGTATATTTAACTCAGGCAATAGCTTCCTTGCCTACTGCTGTTCTTATTGGGGCTGTTCATGTGGCTCAACTTTCAGCAAAGTGGAACTAATACTATGTTTCTTTACTGGCCTGTTATCTTAATTGGGCTTACTGTTATAATATTATTCAACCCGTTCCCGATACTCTACTATAAGAGCCGAGAGTGGTGGGCGTATTCTAATGTAAGTTGGCAGATGGACCTGACTGTTTATCATGGCTAATCGTAGAGTAGTTCCGACTGCTTCTGGGAGGACTATACCCTGTGGAATTCAGGGATTTCTTCTTGGGTGATATGTATTGCTCTGAAACATACGCTATGGGTGTAAGATGGCCTGCATCTCCAGAATGATCTTGGCTAACCTGCTTCGAGAATATCGAACTTTTCTTCTGCCTCTATGCTAGAGACTGGCACAACCCAGTGCAATGCAATTCAACCCATTCGAAACTTCTCGGTTTTTTCTCCACTCTCCCAGGGATCTGGCGGGCTCTTCAATGTTTACGGCGATATTATGATACCCGAAATGCGTTTCCACATCTTGTCAACTGCGGCAAATATATTTTTACCATTCTATTCTACATGTCCCTCAGCCTATACCGGACTAATCAGGTCACACAGCTAAAAGCATTTTTCATCGTTTGCGCTACCACTAATTCAATTTATTGCTCTGTCTGGGATCTTGCTATGGATTGGAGTCTCCTCAATCCCTACGCCGAAAATCCCTTCCTCCGCGACGTCCTCGGCTACAAGCGCCCTAACCTTTACTACCTGGCTATGGTCGTTGATCCCATCCTTCGCTTCAACTGGGTCTTCTATGCCATATTCTCCTCCGAACTCCAACACTCTGCTTTACTCTCTTTCTTTGTTGGCTTATCAGAAGTCTTTCGAAGAGCCATGTGGTCGCTTTTCCGCGTGGAAAATGAACACTGTACCAACGTTGGCCGTTTCCGCGCCTCAAGGGACGTTCCCCTACCGTACGATATTCCCTCTCCAACACCTTCCTCCAGCAACGAGGACTCGTCACGGTACCAGGACGGGAATGAACCCCCGAATTCACCCCAGTCTCAACGTCGCACGTCTACGCAACAACCACCGCAATCTCCCGCCTACACCGCATCAGGTGTCGATGTGGAAACTGCGCAGTCCCCGTCTTTGCGGCGCCGCCCGACGGTGACGGCCTCGACACCTATCCAGCGCGGCATCGCCCGCGTCGCCACTATCATGACCCAAGCGCATGCCCAAGACTTTGAGAGAAAAAGGAGGCCAGGCGTTGTGGACGAAGATGCAAAGTACAGAGAAGGCCGGCAAGGGGAGAGTAGCGAAGAAGAGGATGATGAAGAAGACGGGACCGCTAGGGATGATCGACAGGATGTACTGGATGCGGAAGGGATATTGGAGAGGCATCGGAATGGGACCGATTTATCGTGAAGTGAGATGGGCACGTGTCTGGCTTTAGCGTGGGACTGCACATGTACATGGAAAAAGTTATTCGGGTCATAGCTTCTGCTGATAGAAGCCATACAGTGTGTTAAAAACACGACAAATCTTTCTGTTTTCCCTAACATTTGTTCACATCTTGCACCGGGGCAGCTCCACATAATCTGCCAAAACAACTGGACATGCACTACGTCGAGCTCGCAAGCCAGCCTGGTTGTGACAGGGAGCTGCTAGTGAAGCATACTAACCTAGAGGACGAATTCAAAACACGGGGTGACGGTCTTAAAGGATTTGGAAATGAAATGCTAATCCTTAGTAGCGGACGAACAGGGCGCTTTAGGCTGAACGCAGTCGATAAATTTATCATATTCCGCATTCCTATAATGTCGAGACTCGCCTCTCGACCAGAACTCTATCATCTTGCTGTAGTAATGGCGTTCCTGATCTGTCGCCCCGTCAACTCATACTTCGCCAGCTCATCAATGTGTTCTCAAAGACCTTGAATATCACTGCCCTCGTCATCCACGCCCTCCAGATGCGTGATGAACTTCTCCCAGATCTCACGTCCGTTAATAATATCAGGCTTCCTGTACTTTACAGCGAGGTCGATATGCGACTTGAAGCCTTGGTCAAAAATGTCCACGCGACTTGAGGTGAGAATGACAGTGCATTCGTAATGCTCTAGTGTCTCTGATACAACAGTTAACGAAGAGTTGCAACATTCATCTCTCAGCGGTTGCCGCCTGAAGTAGGCGTCGACGCTGTTGAGCAAAATAATACAGTCCCATAATATGCTAAAATATAAGGTCTGCTCAAGATCGCGCTTGAACCGTACTGGGTCTGTGCCGAGTTCTCCATAAGTGAGAGAAAGTAGAGGCTTCTCTGCAACTTCTGCGACGCTTTTGGCAGTGAGCGTTTTACCGGTACCCGGATCACCGTATGGCAGGATAAGCGTATTATTGCCTTTTTTCGCAATAAAATCCCCCCTAAACTCCGCTACTCTTGCTTGGGCTAGATACCAAATCCTGGACTAAATGCTTTGAGTAGTCTTCGAACACCCAATTCTCGAAGGCTTTCATGTTCCAAGAAACATCCGTGAGTCTGTCCACTGCCAACTCTTCTCAACTTTGGGTCTGCAGATTGGAACCATGGATCACGCTTGGTAATAAAACCAAAAAGGGATCCGCTGGTGGCTCATCAAACAAGTCCGTGCTCGTAGAGCAGAGGTCATCTTGAAGAGTAGACATGTCGCTTGTGTGAAGCTGTCTATGTGTTAAGGGGTCAATCATGTATCGAGGGTTCGAACTCTGCATGTGCTTCTCATTGGGCTTGAAGCCGTAAACAACATATCTTCGACCTCGCGACTTCCAAACTTGAAGACCTCAGGCACGTAATTTGGACAAGAGCTGTGGGCTTTCGTACCTAACAGGATAAAGGTCAACCTCCTTGATTGGTATCAAGCCATCTGCACGTCTTGGTACGGTACTTTGAGGAGCATCTGCTCGCTATGTTTTCGAAAATAGCCGTCAAGTTTCCAAGTTTGCGTTTTAATATTCCATATTACAGTCTCGCGGTTGCAGTCAGGTGCTCCTGTACGAGGGTATCCAAGCTCAGTGACTTTGTCCCCTGTATTTGGGCCGATTTGATAGCTTCCCGTTGCATCAATCCGATTTCGTCTTGGTTTCGAGATTGCTGCACGAGCCAAGTGATCGCCGTTGTGTTTATGAACTAGAATATCGTCGCGTTGACGCAATGAAGCGAGGCGATATCATTTCTGTTCCTATCATTTGTGCTACCTCTTTGTGTTCGTTGCCATAAGTTTGGTCGATATAACCCATAAGTAATTCTCATTGCAGACGCATACTTAGAGCGAGTAGACTGCGTATTCATCAAGGGTGTCTCGATAATGGTGTGCGAACAGATAGGAAGCCTTGATTTCAAGAAGTTCGTTTAGCACATGTCTCTATTGTTGGTGAACCTCTGAAGCTTTGTGAAAAGGCTTTGCAACAACAAGCTGAAGATCTCTTGATATGATTAGAACCGACACGGAAAACGGTATCGCTGCGTTTTGACTTTGAGTGTCATATACCGCTCTTGTGATTTAGGCGCCCCGAACACAGCTATAATTTTTAAACACAAGGAATACAATGTTGGGATTTCGACATAAAATCTGCAACGGGTAAGTTGCCCTCGAATGATGTTGTACCCAAATCTCCATTCAGCCAACGGGGCTTGTCGAGATAGGTCTCCATACCACGAGCGCCACGAAAGACTCTGTGCACAATCTGCCACTGGGCTTGGCTTTTGCCGGCCTGGTTTTCGGGATTCGCTTTTCCTCCTTCTGAAGAGCGAACATTGGTATGATTCGGTTCTTTTGGAAAACCCATTGAGACATGATCGTCTTCGCTGCTATCGGCTTCTGCTGGTCCCATCGGTTTCAGAATCTTGATACTAATTCCCATTTTGAGCTCCATCGTAATTATTGACTTGGTGAGAGCTAGAGCTTTGACGCTTCGTAAATTTAGGAGTTGTTGAAATAGGCTATACATACCTGAATAGGATTGTTCCAAAGTGTGTTCACATTTTGGCCGATTCGTAAACCAACAGGAGTTTGGGTTCGAGGGTTACTGCCTTTCATGGTCGCTTTCGCAGATCCTAATTTCGATTGGAGCGATGATTGTGCGCGCTCTTCAGGAACCGGCGAGGTCTTACTGACCTAGAGTATAATTAAAGTAAAGCATGTTGCGCATTGGGAATTTCATAAAAAAGCCATCCAGATATACCTCGGCCGAGTTTTTTAACTTCTTTCGATGAGACGCTTTTTCTTCGTAGCTTGTTCTCCAGTTGCTCAATGATCTCTTCTATATAGGGTATTACATGCGTGATGAGGTCTTAAGCCTTCGAAAACATCCATCCTTTTTGAGACCATCATGCTTGTTTCGGTATCCCTTGACTTTCCCCCCTTTTTCCTTTGATTTCTTGTTCAAGCTCAAGGATGCGTGTAGTCTCAGGAGTCGTATACCAAGACATCTATGGATATCCAAGTTATATAAATGCTGGTACAATTGAAAATTGAGCAGAATTGTTCACGAGATATAATGTGATTTGGCTTGGGAAAACCTCATTCAGCCTCGCTGTGAGTAATGTTACACAGAGTAGACCCCTGACCATCGATGTTCTTCACCGTCATCGTCTCTATTCTCGTCTCCATATCTTTCTTCGTTCTTGCGTCACTCACGCTTTGATTGGCCATGAATATATTACTGTATCAGAGCATACGTCTTGACTCCTTTTTTCAAAGATTGTACACCACACAAGGGGTCTCCCTGAAAAGCACCAAGTCCATGGCGTACGTCGCTTCCCGGGAGGTGATGGGACAAGGCATATGTTAGAAGGTCCGAGGAGCTCCAGCATGCACTTTCAAGGAGGGTCATGCGTAAGGATACGGCGGTATCGACTAATATCCATTTTAGTTAGTTTACATCTACTACGAATGAACGAGACATCGAGCAAACCACAAAAAATAGACTATTAGCTTCGTACCGAACATTGGGTAAAGCCGATTTTAGTAATGGTATACGATTGGTCTTGCGGGGTTCTGCATGGGATCAAGAATACAAGTCCCTCGTGACTCTTTCTCAGTGCCAACGTACTAAATATATTGCACAGATCGTAATCGCCTTGCCACGTATTTTGTTAGATCAAAAGATCTTTGGGTGCTGTAGAGCTTTATTCATCCGGCATTGTCTTCTTGCAATCCTGCTGGGCCTCAAGAGCCTTGTTCCCACCTGCCTTAGCTTTCGCCGCCCTCTTTCTTTGTCTGTTGCTCATAGGAGCTTCACTTTGGTCGTTGACCCCGTCCTTGGTTGACCATTGTTGTTGAGCTGCAAGCTCGTCGACCGCCGTCCATTCTCTTGGCAGGATTGCGAACACTAAGTACGAAGTGTGGGTCTTAAGCTCAGCTTCGGCTTTGTGAACCAATCTGCCCTCTTTGTAAAGCTTTCGAGTATCTAGAGCTTCTCGGATATGTCCTAAGCGCTGTTGTTTCGAGATCTGGGTTGTCGTCGTAGGTGAATCCAAAATGGGAAGCTCTTCTGTCTGTTCTTGATCTTGATGATTTGCGCTATGGAAATGCCTTGAACGTCCCTCTACCTCTCTTAATCTAGTAAGGGCTTCGTTTACCGAAGATGGCGAAGCATTGACCCCTCTTAGGCCTTCCTCTTGTAAACCAACCCGCTGTCGTCGAACCTCGATCCGTTTGGCTGCGATTTCCACCATTTCGATGTCTATCCAGCCTAATTGCCTCATGGTAGTAATGGTACGTTGCACTTGTTCGATGCAAGGTGAGAATGTGCACAGATGGATTGACAAGTTTGGATCTAGCAGCGACTGGTATTCCGTTGAGCCCGAGCCCATGCTCAGTCGACCTGGGCCTGAATCTTTATCATGTAATTGTGGTACATTTGAATCTCTATCGTTGCCTGACAGTTTCAGATCCCCACGTTCTATGGTTCCAGTGTCCAAGGTATTTCCAGCGACAGCACTTCTAGTGAGATGCCGCAGAGCAAGCCAAGGAGCTGGCAAGTCTAAGAAAATTGCACTGGCATTCAGACCTTCTGCTCTGACACCATGAGACCTGAAGCCATCTTGGCAGACATCCCTATGTATAATTTCTACAACCCCATCCAGTCCATGATCACTGGTCTCTGTTTTCAGCTTCTCTACTCGCTGCTCATGGAACTCAAAACTCCAGACCTTTCCAAAGAGGTTTCCTTTCCGGATGTGTGCTGGTAATCCTCCCCAAGGTCCCTGAGGATACCCATTGAACACCGCCCTCGCTGCGGCATGTGTGAAAGATCCACTGCCCGCCCCGGCCTCGATGAGAACGGCCCCAGGTCTAGCTCGCAGACGATGCAGAATATAGCTATAATCTGGCGTGTATACGACCTGCGTTCGATGGGGTAACGATGAAGTCCATATCTCAGGAGTCGGCGGCAAAAGGTGCACAAAGCCTGTTGGGGCCGTTATAGCGACCTTTTGGTCCACTTCAACCTCATCCACTTGCTCAACCACTGCAGTATCACCAGGTACCTGTTCTCCCCCATCTACCCCATCTCTTTTTCTTTTCTTCTGCCTCTCGCCTGGAGCACGCCGCCCTCTCGATCCAGTGTCTACTGTGGATGCGCGCACCTGCGAACCCCAAGGCACACCAATCAGCGTGCTATGTGGGAATGAGCCAAAACGGGTATTGGTGACTTTGCCCTCGTCATAACCTTCGTTTTGCTCGTCTTGCGAGCGGAGTATGGCGGGAATTTGATGATCGCGTTTTAGGTGAAGAATGGCGAGCGAGTCCTGGAGAGTTGTAGAACTGCGGGCGAGGAAGGGAGAAGGTCGATGAGGTTTCTGTCCAACCATTGTTAAGTGTAGCAACAAGTATACCAACTTATTACAGGTGCGTTAATCGCCTAAAAACACATCAAATCTATGTCTTTAAATCAAGATGTACATAGGTATTGACCTAGCGTTACTCCGTACAGAATGGAGATCCGCGCTAGCGTACGGTACCTACCTTATAGCAGTCGTGGCCTTTCTCAATGATACAGTACCTTACATGAACGGTATTGTTGATGTGTGTGACTCTTTCATGGCTAATAGCTTTTCTACCTTTGATCCCCGAGTAACGAAGCTATATGAACAAATCTCGACTTTTCCTCAAACCACCAGTTCTCTTGTCGCCATTTACGCCTGTGTCGCCCATTCGGTACGGGTGTTCACGACGAACAATGGCAACGACTAGCCGCCAACAGCCACCTTGGGAGCCTCCTCCACAGCCAGATGCCGATGCACGTTTACCACCGCTCAAAATCTGGAACTCGCTCACCCGGTCGAAGACTCTTTTTATACCAATAGATTGGAAGAATAGGATAGTTACGTGGTACGCCTGCGGTCCGACTGTATATGACGATGCGCATCTAGGCCATGCAAGAAATTACATGAGCACAGATATAATCAGGCGAATAATGCGAGACTATTTCAAGTACAACGTGAAGTTTATAATGAACATCACGGATGTTGATGACAAGGTGCGTATGAAGGAAGCGGCGGCTCCAGCCTGCTCCAGCTAGAACAAACCACAACTATCAATTGTGGCGCCGTATCCTGTTACGCCTTAAGGGTTATGAATAATTGACACATTGCAGATTATACTTCGTGGAAGACAACAGCATTTACTAGAGCAATACGTTACAGAACGACAGAAGCAAACAGCGAGAGAAACTGATACTGAGCTTGCGGCTTTGAAGGCTTATATCTTGAAGAACCTTCCAAAAGTACCTCCAGATACCCCCCTAAAAGAAGTTTACTCTCGGGTCCATATTCAGTATGCCGACGTACTAGATGGAAAGTCCTTAGATGGTAGCAATCCCGGAGAAAGAGAAGCCAAACTTAAAATGCACATCAAAACCGTCCTTACTGCATCAGATGCCTTGACTTCTATGAAAAACGTCGACGCAGGTGTTCAAGACATATTATTACCCTATCTTGATTCACAGTCTGGATCGTCAATCGATGCGAATGATCATACGATCTTTACAAAGCTTACAAAGAAATTCGAAGACCGCTTTATGGAGGATGTAAGACTTTTGAATTGTTTGGACCCAGATGAGATCACCCGGGTCACAGAATATAGCACGCAAATTGTCGACTTTGTGCGACAAGTTCAGAAAAATGGGTTTGCTTATGCAACTACCGATGGCTCAGTCTACTTTGATATCGATGCTTTCGAGAAAGCTGACAACAACTATGCGCGACTCGAACCATGGAATCGTAATGATAGGGACTTACAGGCAGATGGAGAAGGCGCGCTAACCAAGAAGACGTCCGAAAAGCGATCCGACGCAGACTTTGCTCTATGGAAGTCGTCTAAGCCTGGTGAGCCAAGCTGGCCGAGTCCATGGGGCAATGGTAGGCCTGGGTGGCATATAGAATGTTCGGCGATGGCTTCTGATAAATTGGGAAGCCATTTGGACATCCATTCTGGCGGTATAGATCTTGCTTTTCCGCATCATGATAACGAATTGGCTCAAAGTGAAGCATACTGGTCCAGTCACGACCATAAATATCGGCATCAATGGGTCAATTATTTTATGCATATGGGGCATCTCTCAATACAAGGCTCCAAAATGTCGAAATCTTTGAAGAACTTCACCACCATTCGGGAGGCGGTGGACCGAGGTGACTGGACTCCACGGAGTTTGAGGATAGCTTTCCTACTCGGGGGGTGGAAAGAGGGTATTGAAATCACAGAAGACTTGGTGAAGGCAGGGTCAGCATGGGAAGACAAATTGAACGTATAGCGCCCTGTTCCCCGAGAAAGCCACTCGCATGTATGGTGACAGCTGATGATCTCTAGAATTTCTTTATACATGCCAATGACCGTTTGGGGAATACGGGATTGCTAAACACCGCCGAAGATGACCAAAAGTTGAAGGAAACTCTACAAAAGGCGAAAGACGACACTTTTTACGCACTTTGTGACTCTTTCAATACACCTGCCGTCATGGGCATTATCTCAGAATTAGTCTCGAGCTATAATGCCTCAGACAGGATGATGATTGGATCCGATATGACATTTGCGGTGGCCCGCTGGGTGACATCGATGGTCAATACATTTGGACTCAATGGCGCAGCGGCTCCAGGCGACGAAACAACTGGCTGGTCCGGTGTTGACGTGCCTGAAGCCGCGAAGCCATATCTAGAGTCCCTCTCTCGACTGCGTGATGGTTTGCGCCGAATGGCTAGGACCGCAAAGGGTTTAACCACGAGAGATATAGGAAAATTGGGCGATGCGACTATGAATCTATATGCAGACCCACATTCGGGCGCGGTCGCATACAAAGATGTATTGCAGAATTTCAGGAGTGAGGCGGGTACTCTAAGGGAATCACCCACTCTATCCCAAGAAATTCTTCAGCTCTGTGACCGAGTCCGAGATGTTGATCTCTGGAATCTAGGCGTTTACCTCGAAGATCGTGACGGTGATCAACCAGCCCTCATACGGCCCGTCACTAAGGAGCTGCGGGTATCTAGGGTGGAAAAGGAAGAGCGAGAAAATCAAAAGCAAGCGGCGAAAGAACAGCGCGAACTAGAAGTAGCAGCCAAAGCAGACAAAGGCCGCCAAAGTCATCTGGAAATATTCCGAACAGATGAGTACAGTGCTTGGGATGCCGAGGGACTGCCGACCAAGGATAAAGAAGGCAAGGAAATCACCAAGAGCAAAGCTAAGAAATTGAGGAAGGAAAGCGACAAGCAAAAGGAGCGACATGATGCATGGGCGAAGGCAAACAGGGTCTAGAAGCCGTACGATGAAATGATAGTTATACCGCTTGTTTGACTGCTTCTTGCGATCGGCATTCTCCGATCGAGGCTGTCTTGAATAAGCCGACCAAGCTCTCAAACTATATTCTCTCTGAGTCTGTAACTTTTCGGTGCCGTGCTAATGCCACTGTCAAAAACGGCAAGCACCATCTGTATTGGTCTATTCAGGATGTTACGAAGAAGGCACATTGCACAACTCTGTCTCCGCTGTCCTTGTGCCGATCCTACTTCTCTCCTAGTAACACATCCAATCGTGGCTATTTAGGCTTTCGGCCAAAAGTTTTGAGACGAGGCAAGAAACGCATGGTGCACAGCCCATTCGCTTCTCGCCAATCACTTGCACTTGCATGTTCTGCCTTTTCGTGCTGTGTTTCACATCACATACGAGCACAAGTGTCAAGTTTTGTCGATTTACTGCGCTCGGTGTGCCAATTCATGCGTGCAGTGTCCTTGCCTCGAAACATGTTTAGGGCTAACGAGTTATGAGGATCATTATTTCATCGCACCTAACAGCTCTTCGGAAAGGACACGTCCGCCCCAAATATATTTGGCTTAAGGAACCCATATTATTTCGCTAAGGTACCTTAAGCTGTCGAGGTGTCCACATACCCGTTCTTCGTTCACCGCCGTTACGCCAAAGTCTCAATCTGCCGCAGAAGCTCATCACATGTGGCTTCGAATCAACAAAACTCTAACCTCTCTTCCCGATCTTTGCTGGAACCAATAGATATAACGGAACCTGCAGAGGGGTCGAGGTGAGCTAGCTTTTTTCAATCAAGGGGACACGGTTGTCTTCTATTTCTCTCCTTGTATACGTAGCGGAGATCAAATGATTCATCAGAACATTGGGCTGATTTCTTCGTAGACTGAATTACTTGGGCCGTTCAAATCTCGGCCAGTTTTTGATTGATGATAATGTTTCGGCTAACAGTCTGTCACAGCACACTGTTCCTGACCATAATTTCGAATATGCAAAGGTTTATGCGCCTCAAGACAACGAGCGCATTTCAAACTTAGATGAAACCAAATCCCTTGATTCTACCCCACCAACAATCTCAGCACCCCGAAAGAAAACGTGGAAGCAACAACACTCAGGTTGGTATGCTGGAGCACTTGCTAGCTGTCTCACAGCTCTCGTCGTCCTAGCAATCAACAGCAGTACGACCATATACGCAGCTGCGTCATATCCATTTAGCAATGGTATTGGCACACTGTTCCGTGGAGACTGTGCAAGGGCCAAGACTATCAATACATGGTTACAGCTCGCAGTAAACGTCCTGAGTACGATACTCCTGGGTGCTAGTAACTACTGTATGTAGTGTTTGGGTTCACCAACTCGAGAAGAAGTCGACAAAGCACACTCTAAGGGGCGTTTTTTGCATCTCGGAGTACCTTCAATCCACAACATCAGAGGTATTGGCTTGAGCCGTAAATTGCTCTAGCTAAGTCTTGGACTAAGCGCGTTCCCTTTACATCTGGTGTGCGTAACTATTTCCGCGAGCGCACTCTTTACAACATACTGATATAGCTTGTAGGTACAACTCTGTGGCTTTTTTGACAACGCAGGATAATATCTACACCGTAATGGCTGCATTGGAAGGGTATCATAGAGGCGGAAATTATGTTACCGGTAACATTCGCAACTCCATCCCCGAGAACGATATCTACATCAAAATTATTGAGACTGTGAAAAGTTTCCGAGATAGAATCGACAGAACAGCGAGCTTTGAAAGATTAAGTGCTCAGGATTGCATTCAAGCATACTCAACATAATATGTATCCCGAAGAGGTGATTTTTGCTGGTGCAAAATCGTCTAGGGGTAGGTTACTATCGAGATAGAATTCGTGACTATTTTATGGTTGACAGTTTGGCTAGTATCTCAAATACTTCTACCCAATCGTACGCCGACTCTGCAAGAATTATGGGACTCGCTTACGTCAGTCTCCCTATTTCCTTTCCTTCCTACGAGTGGATGTACCCTTTTGGAGGTCAGATAATATGGAATCCTGATCCTCATCTTTGGAAGCCTTACGGCGGTATAGTCCAGTATTGCTGGAGCGAGAAAGTAAGGAAAATTGCCAAGTTCGTTTCAGTCTGTATATTGCAATTACAGTCATAACATATAATCTTGTCAAGGCTATTAGCATGTTTACGACGCTTAAGACGCACAAGCAGGGGGCGTTGATTACGTTCGGTGATGCGATAGAGAGCTTCCTGGATAAGGAGGATGTCACAACTTGTGGATTAAGCATTTACTCGGCTGATCGCATACACCTCCTTTGGAACTGGGAAGATTTCGAGTCGAAAGTTGTGTCAAAGTTGTGCTTACCTTGTGAAAAGATCCTGATGGAGATGGAATCCAAGCAAGCAATGGGAACCAAAACGTTGGTATTGGGGAAGTGCGGCGACTCGGAAGCGCTGGGCTCTCTGCTTCGCTATGTAAGCTTCCCGCTACCCGATATGTTACTCCACTCTATCGTCAGACCATCATAGTGTAGTGAAGTGAAGCTAAAGCCCCTAGGTACCATCCCATTCTTAATTACATGCATTGCACTTCCGACAGCGGCTATTCCTTCAGAAAGTTGGACGTCTTTATGGAACATCGGTATTGGAAAGCTTGTCGGAAACATTATTCTCCTTTTAATTCTCTCTTTCGTATCTACAGCGTTACTGGCAAACATTCCCTAAATCATCCTCTCGTATCTATATCTGATGTTCAATGGTCTGTTGACATGTATGGTTGCAGGTATATGAGAAGAAGTCTTCCAATCGCGCCTCGATTCTCTGACTGTTATGACAGGTAACGCATGGATGCGATACGCTCATCATCGAAGCACGCTTCGAGTCACCTCGCCAAAGGGTACACAAAGAAGCACATATTGGCTTCAGCTCCGCTACACATAATCCTTGCCACTTCTTATACTCTCCAGCTTGCTGAGCTGGCTGGCATCTCAGAGCTTTTCCTCTGTTCAAATCGGTATCCTTGACTCTGCTCGTGATATTCTAAACGAAGGAACAATCTCGAGTTGTGGCTACTCACCTGAAGCAATAATCCTAACAATGGTCGTCGGAAGCAAGATAGTCTTAGGGACTTTGGCGACAGCTGCTAGGCGGTATTCTCCTGGAATGCCACTTGCTTCTACATGTAGCGCTGCTATCTCCGCTGCATGTCATCGCCCACCTAATGACGTTGATGCAGCTGTTCTGCTGGTTTAATAGGGAGTTGTGAGTACTAAGAACGGTATAGGACATTGTTCTTTCAGTAGCAAGTTAGTGAGTCCCCTAAATACCGGGGCGAACATATGTTTGAATGGAATATATGGATCGAAAAGCACGAAAAAGAAGAGTGCAACTAGGTCGATAATGTATCCAGCTTGTGATAGAAATTCAATTTTGTGATTGGCAAAGGCGCAATTAGGGTTTTCAAATAGAGACTTTTGCAACTAGAAAACTGTAAGGTACTACAGGCTTATCAAACTGACAGGTATTGACCCAGAGTTTGAACATTCTCTGCGATGTACGATCTCTGCTAGGATATGAAGAGTGACTTTAGTGGTGAAGATATAGAGCAGTAACGCAGCTCCAGCTATTTGCGTTGGAATGTGCACACCAACTATAGGGCTCGGAGCAGATCAATGTCAGGACTCGTATCATAGCAATGAATGCTTGCCAGTTATATTATTCTCAACGGGGAAAGAAGTTCCACGAGGCTGACTAAGCTTAGACGCAACTGGGGATCTTCTAGCCGAGAGAAAACATTCGGCGCTGGATGAAAGGGCAGGTTTGCCTTTGGCACTGGCATAGAGGCAAAACAAAGGACGCTTTTCCGTGCCTAGTTTCACCAGAATCAGGTCTTTCTCCTTTCACCTGCGCTACTAACAATGGCCCGAATCCGACGACCGCCCCTGCGAAAGATCCTGTCCAACAAGGTCAAGGGAGGACGCACCACCTGCGGCCAAAGATCTGGGTTCGAAACCTTGTAGTCGCCCGACAGTAGCCCTGGACAATCGGAAGAGACCTGATCGCAGTGCGCCGGGCGCCGCACACGTCGTTGACCACGAAGACGCGGCACAGGCTGCAATCCCCTCTCCAATCACGATAAATGTATTGTAGATAAACGCCTCCCCCCTGCTGAACATCTTGAAATGTTGTAGCCGGAAAATTATGGTGATGATAAGGTACTGCGCGAGGGCCGTGGCTGAAAGTATCCATACTTCTGAATTTACACTGATCAACCCTTGAGACTGTTTAACGATAGCCAGATGGAGGCCGGCGAACCCAATCCCGGCGACACCCGTTCCGGCGAGGATGAAGGCCGCCCAGAATCCGTCTACATCGGCAGGATCGTATCTGAATAGGAGCTCCCTGTCGGGCAGTGTCGCACAAATGACGTCCAAAAGGGTGGCGTTGAGCGTGGACTGCAGAGCCAATGCTCGGGTCATTGTGTCGTTGGTGAGTTCGTCGATCGGAAGGTCTGTGGCATTATAGACGTCCGTGAAGGTAGCATTCGGAATCACACGGCCACTGGGGGTTTTAAAATTTCCAACGACGCTGTCCGCGCATATGTCGCCTGGAAGGGTAAGGTTGTAGCCTCCGTGGCCATCGCTAGCATTATATGAGGCACTGAGGATTTTTCCGTTAAGAAGTTCGTATGATCTCTTAGTCATACCAGGCTGGAAGTCGGTGCTACTCGCATTGGATCTGTCCGTGCCATTGATGTAGGAATTGGCGTCAAGTGATGCAACGAGATGCGCGATAGTTTTCCCGGAGGAGGGTACCTCAGACGCCCAGACAGGAGACAGAAGAAAGCCGAGAAGGCCGGTGAGAACCAAGGGGGCCGCGCTCATGAGATTCGAAAACATTTTGAGTGGGAGAATTTCAATAACGAGCGAGACAATGGTAAGTATCCTCCTGTTGTAGAGGTAAGCATGCCACGAGTTGCATCTAATGCAGCGATATCAAGGGTATCAAGGATCCTTATGTATTGCTTTCCGGACTCTTGGCTTTCTGCTTGGTGGGGGAGCCGTGGTGGCGGAGAGTGGGGATGCAGATGCAGATGCAGATGCTTCCGTTGAAGCGCTCCCGACAATGGGCGGGAACGTGGGATGTGAAGGGTTTCCACTGAAGCGCTGCCATTGGAAAATTGAAAGACGTAGATAGGGTTTCTTACAGCCGCAATACGACGTATCATCTATTCTGAGAAGACGAAGATGCCGCGTGGCCACGAAGGAACAAAACCAACAGGTGTCAACGCCAGGAAATCATTGACTCGGTTGAGCGAAGAACATCGACGATCAGCCGTGTTCGCAGAACCGCAGTCGCGCAACCCGAGACAGCACGATGACTGGTAGAATATTCCGTAATCACGATGGATGACCTTTGCCCCACAGAGCCATGAAACATATGTTGGTTAAGGGATGATGTCGCAGATCTGCTTGCGACGTGTCGGCTGCAGCGTTTCAAGTCCATGGTGTGACGGCTGAGCTGGGCACGCGGATTCCACGCCAATAATGGGCAAAGATCCATATTCGAGAGACGAGAGAAACCGTCTCAAGGCTCCAGGTGCTGTTGTTGAGCGACAGTGCGGCATCAAATTCGGATTCGGCGATCGGGCTATGTACAGTACATGTACTGTACGTGTACAGTTCATGTACAGTACAGTCCCCGACGGTTGTGGTTGGGCGCGAAGACACAGAAGCTTCAACGCTCGTATAGGGAGCATTTGCGGGTTTCAGATCGCGGGGTTGGAAAGTTGAGCCGGGGGTCGGAAACAAGACTGTCGGGTTGGACTTTAAAAATGGGAACCAATAGAATCTTTGCACATCCAGTTTCACTAAAGTACGGAAGTACATACGAGTAGACACCCATCCAGATTAGGATTAGTTACCGATACCTCAGTCGCCGAGAAATACCTTGATTTGTATGAGTGCCCCCACCAAGGATCAAGTACCTCTGGGTTCACTATTCGTTCCAAGCTAATTTACACCTGAGATTGACCATAAAAGCCTCCACCACGTGGCGCTTGCTCCTGAAACTCAGCTGAACAAAGCTACCGTACCTCGCCCTTCGCCCCCCCACCCTAGCTCCCCGCCCCCCGCCCTCTCTCTCGCCCTCTGCCCCTAGAATAGGTACCTTACGTAGCTCTTGCTTCTGCCGTTGACTATAAGCGTCTTTCACGCGCTCAAAACCGGAAGAAACCCGCTTTGTAAAGTCTTCGAACTTCCGTGTACGCGTTGTGAACGCAGTAGAATCAATGATCTACCTCGAGCTTTCGCGGTAGAAGAATTCTGAACTGCTTGTATTTGATGTGCACACGAAGTGACGAAAATCTCATTGTCGTGATAAGCTTGGGCAAAATCGTGGGGCGGGAAAAGTCGACATTAGCTGGTTCTTGCCGCCTGAGTTAGAATAGCTGTTGATCTCATGTCTCAGAGCTGTGTGCTCAGCTAATGTCTTGCGTCATTTATTAGAATATGTAAATATTACGGAATACTTTCGTCGACTTCTTTAACATTTGCGCATTTTGTGTTTTAGCACTCAAATATTGAATTAATGACTAGGTAATTAGAGTATTGCGACCGTATTATACAGTAGGTTAATTAATTATTAATTTAACCAACTAATATATGCGCAAGACGAAGGACTCGATGAAGCTTTGCGATGGGGAAGCAAATCGGAGTGTCAATAAGAAACGCAATGAAGAAGCTAATGAGGTAGGAAGCCATGTAGGGAGCCATGGAGGGAGGTGAGTATATAGATGAGTAGGTAGGTGAGTATGTAGGGTGGCAAGTAGGTAGGAAACCATGTAGGAAGCATTGTTTGAAGCATCGTATGCGCCCGACCGACGCGGATTTTGAAGCATGTAGAGAGTTTGGTAGGAAGTTTGATATCGAGCCATGAAGGGTGCTTTCTATTGAGCTAATTAGCATGTGCTATGGAGCATGTATATTCGAACGCGTCGCATGAAGCATGTTTTGAAGCGAGTAGGCTGGTGGGTAGGCGAACGAGTAGGTAGCTGAAAATGTAGGTAGGCGAGTAGGTAGGGTGGTGAGTAGTAGATAGGCGAGTAGGTAGGGTGATGAGTAGGGTGGTGAGCAGTAGAATGGTGAGTAGATAGGCAAGCATGTAGAGTGGTGAGTAAATGTGACTTCAGCCCGAGGCCACATTAGCAGAATTAGCAAGTCAATATTGACGGACCGAGTCTTCGAATTGCCAATGCATGAAGCATCGAATAGGTCACATCTGAAGCACTGGGTAGATTATCTATGAAGCACTGGGTAGGTCACACATGAAGCACTGAATATACTACATATCGAGCTTTGGATATACTACATACATATGAAGCATTGGGTAGATCACATATGAAGCACTGAATAGGCCGCATATGAAGCATCGGGGGGGCAGTGAGGTTGAGTTTACAAATCTGGCTCTTATTGTGCACTTTTTGAAGATTCGCCACTAATTTTGGTGAGGCTCTCGGCAAATCCTAAAAAACGGCACAGGTTTCGCAATCAACGATACTAAAAAGAAACTCAGCTTGCTCAAGATTCGTGCAACGCAAATATCAAAGACGACGAGAAAAGTGATGATGCAAATCACAAGCAGAACGACGAAAATGAAGAAGAAAATGCATGAGATAGATCTGACGAAGATAACGTGAGCGATAGCTTGGGAATGAGTAGGTCACAAGGTGAGTTCATGATTCGCAAGTTTTGTGCATATGCTAAGCATATGTCTGTTCTACTACTTGCATGTAGCTGCATACTGTATACTTGGAATAACATCTCAATTCTACGTCCGCGATCGTCTGCAAGATGCTATCACTTTCTTCACCATAAAGGTCATATTCGCTCTATAACGCTGGGGCAATCGAGTGTCTGCGCAGATTCGCCTTCGCTGTCGTCTGTTACTACATGCTCTTGATCAACCTCACCAGAATGGCCCCAATACCGACTGCCGTGAGGTGTGCCTTCTGAAAGGGCGCCCCCACCGTTTTTCGCTTCCTGACCTTGTTAATATCGCTTTCTACCTCTGCCAAACTGTGATCTGCGGTCGATACCTGACCCAAACGTACAGTACCTAGCCGATACATCTTTGAGTGTGACGCACTCGGAAATTATCTTTGATTCTATAAACCTCGCCCCCTCCTCCGCCTCGCTTGAAGAAGGTGCCAGCTCTGTCATGCGCTTGTCTAGGCGTGGCCCATTTGAAGAGCCATGGCGACGACGGCACCCAAGGAGCTCGCTAGATATCTCGTCTATCTATGTCTTGTGTGCGGAGACTTCACCCATTGGTTGATTGCGATCCGTCAGGCCTCATGGGAAATTAATGAGCTTTGCGTGCCATCAAGTCCCGCCCCAAATGTCTCGCATCTTGCGTACGACCTCGATGGCAAGTGTATACTTTAATGGTAGGACGGAAACTACTGAAAGATACTTAAAGCACCATCCCTCTCTTGTTGCTTGCCTTGACAAATCATACTCTACAAACCTTGTCAGGTGTCTTTTTGTTGATATCACCTCACAAACCTCACGATGCATTCAGTCTTTGGTCTTTTCGGCTTGTTGCCGATCTTCTTTTATCAAGCCATCGCTGCACCTTCCAGTAATCAAAAATGCACCCCTGACTCTAATGTAAAACTCACATTTTATGGATTCCCCGACAACACTCCCCCAGGTGCCAAGATTGCATATTCCTGCGGCCGATCTCTTGCTGGGGGTGAGTGCTTTTGGAGACATACTATGGACGGGCAGTAACTTACCTCTGCCTGGGTATAGGTACTGGGACTTTCGGCGACCCGGTCACCTTTGCCGCAGCTTCCAACGGACCTTTCAAGAAATGCGAAGTCATCTACGTTCCATACCTTCGAAAGTACGCTCGGTTCGAAGATGCTTGCGGCCAGTGCAGTGCGTCTCTCTTGCTCTCCCATACTTTCTAGCCCTATTTTCAAAGTTAAGAAAGGGTTTACCGTTGTGTTATTGCTGACTTTCCGTCAGAGAGAGATTTCAACGACAACAGCAAAATACACATCGATATCTGGATGGGTTCGAATACCTCTAATGGCGGCCATGCTTTGGACCTATGCGAAAACAAGCTCACAACAGATGGTCAGCCCATTGAGCGAAATCCTGGGCCAAATCTAAAGGTCGATGGTATGTGCAAATTCGATCTGACCTGCTCCTCGAATGCTTTCGCTCGATCTCAGACTGACGTCTAAATCCGCTCACTCTCATAGCAATACCTCTCTTTGAATCTCGTACTTGCAACTCCGGCCATGTCTATACCAGCGCCGGCACCTTGAGTCCATGTCCTGCGACCTCTGCTTCTTCGAAGACCACTCATACTACTTCATCAACTTCTTCATCAAAAAAAACATCCACGACTTCGAAAAAAACTTCTTCGACTTCGAAAACTACTACCACGAAACACACCGCTCCAAAACCTCCTCCTTCAAAAACAAAGCCCCCTCCGAAGTTCTCTTCTTCAAAGTCTGATACCACTTCTTCTAGCGACTCTTCTGGTAGCTCATCCACACCTCCACCTAGCGATACGTCCCCGGCATCTTCTCCTCCAGTATCTTCTCCCCCAGCTTCCTCCCCTCCGGTATCTTCTCCTCCAGTATCCTCTCCTCCAGTTTCTTCTCCCCCGGCGTCTTCTCCCCCAGCTTCCTCCCCTCCGGTATATTCTCCTCCAGTATCCTCTCCTCCAGTTTCTTCTCCCCCGGCGTCTTCTCCCCCGGCTTCCTCCCCTCCGATATCTTCTCCTCCAGTATCCTCTCCTCCAGTTTCTTCTCCCCCGGCGTCTTCTCCCCCTCCTTCGGCCCCTCCGGTATCTTCTCCTCCAGTATCCTCTCCTCCAGTTTCTTCTCCCCCGGCGTCTTCTCCCCCTCCTTCGGCCCCTCCTTCGGCCCCACCTTCAGCTCCACCTTCGGTTCCCCCTTCGGCTCCCCCTTCGGCTCCCCCTTCGGCTCCCCCTTCGGCTCCCCCTTCGGCTCCACCTTCGGCCCCTCCTTCGGCCCCACCTTCAGCTCCACCTTCGGTTCCCCCTTCGGCTCCCCCTTCGGCTCCCCCTTCGGCTCCACCTTCGGCACCACCTTCAGCACCCCCAT
>JAABUU010000653.1_pt1 | contig 74747 bp, 76 predicted proteins | sample 5559301 | NCBI WGS metagenome assembly JAABUU01 (sample SAMN10711884, study PRJNA513360) | rock metagenome | isolation source: Antarctica rocks | place: Antarctica: Victoria Land, Richard Nunatak white
ACACATACAATATGGATGAAAAGAGCTTTCTACTTGAACTGCTTCAAAAGACTCGAAGAGTCTTCAGTCTAAAGCATCTTGACAGTGGCAAATTGCTGAGTGCTGATCAAGACGGCAATAGAGAATGGATTACCTTGATTGCAACCATTTGCATGAATATGATCTATATACCCCCTTCGATCATTTATCAGACGATATCAGGTAATATTCAGGACAGCTGACTTACTGAATATGATCTCAAAGAGCAATTCTGCTTCTTTGCTTCCTTCGCTACTGACTGAATCAACGATGAATTGACCTACTCTTGGCTCACTATCGTATTTGACCGAAATACGAGGTCAAAAGCCAGAAATTCACGGAATTATCGCCTTCTATTTGTTGACGAGCATGACAGTCATATCAACATGAAGTTTCTTGACTGGTGTGAGCAGAACAAGATGCTCGTGGCTTTATATTCTTCTCATTCTACGCATCGTCTTCAACCTCTGAATGTGAGCTTATTCAACCCTTTGACCAATTACTACTCGCAAAACCTGAACGACTGAATCTTTAAGAGTCAAGAACTTTCTCGAATATCAAAAAGAGACTTCTTTGATCTGTTTTGACCTGCATATCAAGCTGCTTTCACGCATGCCAACATAAAAAGTGAATGGGAAAAGACAGAATTGCTGCCTTTCAATTCGTCACAGATCATAAAGCAGATTAAATCGGACGCTAGACCTGTTTCAAGCCATTCTTCTTCTTCAGCATTGTCAGAAGCTGATTGAAGAAAGATTCGACGATTAATGAAGTCAGTTGTAGAAGAAGTAATTGGTTCGAAAGCTCGTAAGTTGAACAATACGATGAAAAAGCTTACTACAGATGTTGCTCTTCTAAAAGCAGAAAATGAAGGTCTTCGACGAACAGTACGTATTGAAAGAAGTCGCAGACGACGTGGAAAGCCTTTATTTGACGATTTAGGGGTTAATGGTGAGGCAAAGGGGGTGTTTTTTAGTCCTAATAAGATTCAGGCGGCTCGTGATCGTCAAATCCAAAGAATCGAAGAGGAACAGCAAGCTGCTATTCAAAAGGCTGAAGAAAAGGAACAAAGGAAGCTTAGAAAGCTAGAGGAACAGCGTTTAATAGCTGAAAGAAAGGTGGAACGGGAAAAAAAGAAGGCGAAACGGAAGGAGGAAGCGAAGCGAAAAAAGAAGCTACGGGCGAAGGAATTGGAGCAACGACGTCTAGTTCAGGAGCAAAAGCTGAAGGCTAAAGAGCTTCAGAAAGGGCAAAAGAAGAAGTCTAAAGAGGTGAAAGTACAGCAATTCACTGATTTTGTTGCTATTGAGAAGGTGGAAAGGGGGCCTAGTCAAATCAGGTCTACGCGAGCTGGAAGGCAATTCAAAGCTCCTAAGCGATTTGATGATTAATTCTTATAGCTTGAAAGCTTCATATAGATATCGACAACTCTCTATATTAATTGCAATTTGATTCTATGAATGATGGTTGAATAATAATAAAAATAGTATTGGTTACTAATCGGGTTTAGGGTGTGCACGGGACCGGAACGTGCACGGGCCCGGAAGTACTCCTAGTCTAACCTCAATCTTATTAGAGCGTACGTTAGGTGTAAATGACGGCGCTTAAGATAGTTATTTGGCCACAATGCTCAGCCTCTTGCTCCCTCAATCCGCTCATTTCAGTATTTTTGATTATTTGTGGCTCGACATGCAGATAATTCTTGCCTGGTGCCGCCAGAGATGTTCTCTCGACATGCACTTCGAATCAATGTTGGCACGGGCATGTAGATATATAAAATTCGTCAAAGTTCCGTATAATATTAGCTATATGCTGTGATGGATCCTGTCACGGCTTTCAGTCTTGCAGCTGGGGTCCTGCAGGTGGTCGACTTCAGCTTTCAAGCACTTGCGAAGTGTCAAGAATTGTATAAGGATGGCTCTCTTGCCGAGCATAGAAGCACGGGAGAGATTGCCAAGTACCTAGGCAAGTATTACGATATTCAAACTTTCAGCATCGACTGCAAAGTACGGCTAACTTAGACCCATAGCTGATACAACCGATCGACTCAACGCATCTGTAGACCAAACGCCGACACATGTATCACAAGAATCTAAAGATATTATAGATATATCAGTGCAGTGTTCGAGAACAGCCGCGGAGCTACTGGCTGAGCTTGAGAAACTGCAGCTTGACCCGGGAGGGGGCCTTCGGCAGGTAATCAGCAAGAGCGTCCGAGCCATGCGAAAAAGGAATTTCGTGAAGGATGTTCAGACTAAGCTCGATAGATATCAGCTAGTTCTCGATACCCGTATTCTAGTGGGCCTCAATGTCCACTCAATTAAGCAGACCAAAGACTTTCAGAGTCTTGATCAAGGTGTTAGAGATCTTGTCATTGCAGTGAGCCAAGGTCGTAACACAGTAGCGCAACTATTTGTCGACCACGGTCAGGCTTTGCGTGATCACATTGATCGCCGATTCAATCATTACACGCAGATCAAACACGATCTTAAAGCTCAGCAGCAGTTCGAACAAAGTCTTTCCTTCTTCGAAATGTTTTCGCGACAGGAAGAAGTCTCTAGAGCACACAAAGGAACATATCGCTGTTGGAATACGAGGTCATATGGGGGCATATTGATATTTTGGTTGTTGCTGTTAGAAGGCTATCTAGAAGGTTTCGGAAGGTGAAAACTCTAGCGGGCCCCAGCCCTACCAGCCCTATGAAGCGAAGGTTACCAACTCCCCTATATTCAACAGCCGCTGAATATTTCATTCTCTCAATCGGGAAGGATTCGACAAGAGCGATACAAAATTGCATCACAAAAAGGACGGTAATGAATATGAAGTAGACGACAGACAAGGAGGGTCAGTAGCTGAAGATAGTAGCGCAACGTTGCGCCAGCCATGGTCGAATTTTGATGACTGGCTTGAGCATGGTAAAGATATTTACTGGCTAACCGGCAAACCTAGCTCAGGGAAATCGACGCTCATGAAATACATTAGCAGCGTATTTCGGACAGGTATTCGAACACAAGAGACTCTTTACCAATTGGACGAGAGATTCTGATCTTGTGGCCGCTTCCTATTTTTTCTGAAATGCCGGTACGGCTTTACAAAAGAGCTTACGGGGCTTATTGCGGTCACTGCTGTTTCAGATCGCCACGGCAGAATCTGATGTTCATCATGATGCAACGACAGTCGAGCTCAGTAGAAATTACCTTTCGAATCCCTCGATTCTATTCGGATACATACATGGACTGAAGAGCGGCTATTTTCCACCTCGCAGCGGTTCCTCACGTATAAACCAACACCCATTAGCTCTATTTTCTTCATTGACGGACTTGATAAGTTTGTCGAAGATGAAGACACCCAAATTTTAAAATATATAGTACAGAGCTAATTTAATTAAGTATAATAAGGTAATAAACAGTTTTTGTCATAAACGTGCTATTGAAGCCAGGGAATAGTACTGCGCTCACGCTCGCTGCACCAGGCAAAAGACACAATCCTTAGTCGAGAGACTAAGACGTTATTCCGCTATGTATGTCGTTACAAGCACGCAGCACACGCACGTAACAGTTTTAACACATTCGCTATTTACATGAATTATTTATAAAGATCTTTATTATTTTCTGCGAAGATGGTCTTCCACTTGTAAAAAGATAAGAAAAGACTATCAGTAAAATAAAATTTAGACTTTTTTCGCTACAATGCAAAGCCACTCATTATTTATATAAACTCCCTCTTTCATCTCTTCTTTTAGCTTTTTCATAGTCTCGTTACTTTCCTGCAGAATCGCCATTCTTTGCTCTGCGCTTTTCATCTTTCTTGCCCAAAACTCTTCGTAGCCCATCGTATGACTTTGGTTCCACAACGTTCGATAGCAGTCTTGCAAAAGAATTTTCTGATGCATCAGCACCTCAAGACCCTGCGAGGTAACTATGGGGACAAGGAAGGGAATCCAGTCTCTGGTAGGGTAGTCAGCAGTATACAGTGCGGCTATTACACTGAATGATTTTGCATACTCATATTTGGCTTCTGATGTTGAGTGCCGCATCAAGGCGGCGACACTCTCCGTCGCTGTTTTCGACGACAATGAATCGATTGCCTGAACATGAACAGAAAGCGGATCAAGGTCGAGCCATTGTAAAACCCCACCTGGCTCTAAAGGTTGCGAGTCCGTCAGTGTGTTGCAACCTAATATGTTTCACGGATTCGTTTGGGACTCGTGTCATGCTTGCGTTTGTTTGTGATAGCCCTGAATTATGGGAAGAAATTCAACCGAAGGTGCATATAGCAAATAACTCACTCAGTAAAGCCATCAAGTTCTTGATAAGCGTCTTCAAATTATCCCCATCCAAAATCGTGATTAGAAACCGCATGTTCACTATGTCGTACTTTCCTAGAAATTCATGAGGGAAAGATGCAAATACATCGTGTGTAAAAAGATTAATGTTTCCCGGTAGCCATGCACGTGGCGGATACTGTGCTGACGAAATATCGAAGCCGTCGAGGGTGGCGGATGAAGGAACAACGTGGGAAAGTTCGATCAGCCATATTCTTAATCAGCATGATAATCAGCATTCATTCGAGAAGCAAGGCTTCTAGACATTCTTGAGTAGATGATGTGGGTGTGAGAGGAAAATATATGAAGATAATTACCCTGTTCCAGCTCCAACGTCGGCGACACATAAGTCAGGACTTTTGACATCAACTTTGGGGTGAAGGAGATAGCCACTAAGTCGTGTAATGAGCCAGTGGTTGTAATTCAAGCTTCATAGACAACAGAAAGTCAGTCTGAATATCGAACGACAGGGCACAACCGTACCGGACTGAGGCCTTGTTGTCTCTATCAAAGATGTAATTATGCTCCGAGGTCGAGTCATCTGCCATGGCGTACAATGTGCTTGTGATTCAAGTTAAAAGGTTCTAAGAATGTATGATGCTACCGATTTAACTGCGAAAGTTTGTATTACATAATTGAGCTACTCATCCCTAGTAACTTCCAATAAACAAGATTTGGACATGATATGGCAGCTAACTGGGTTACGACGTACTCTAAACGTTGCTGTAAAAATGCCTACATGAGTGTTTATAAGTAACTTCTCATTACGACACTCAAGTAGGCTTGGGCTTGTTTCTCTTGACAAATCGAACAGGCACATTGCCGGTCATGCGCAAGCTCAATTTGAAAGCCACTCCTGCCGACATCTCGTATTCTGCCTTTTCCCTTGCCTTCCCCCATCTGTCCCTCTGTTCTTGTTCCGATGCGTCTTCGCTGCATTCGACTGCTAATTCGACACTGTACTCGCTGAAAACGCGCGCGACAACGGCCACCAGTTCGACAAGCGCAAAACGCTTCCCGAGGCAGCCACGGCTACCATCAGAGAATGGCATGAACGTGCCAGGTCGAGGGCGCAGGAAGTCTTTTGATGCCTTTTCTTCCACCACAACAGCAGCTGGGCGGAGCCAATACCCTGGATTAAACGAAGCAACGGGATGAGGAGCGTTGACTGCAGTGAGAGGTGCCTCGTACGAAGATTGGGGCCAAACTTTTACATGGCGGTGGATGGCGCTGGTGTTGATGAGAATAAGTGTTTTGGCAGGGATAATGTGGGTTCTGTTTTCCAGAGTGAGGATTTGGGGAGTTGCTGGAACTGATTTAGGAATGAACGGTAGTACAGTGAAGAGACGAGAAGTCTCATTGATGACGGCGCCCACGTGGCTAGTAGAGAGAAATGGGTAATGGGTTTCATAAGACCACTGACTCGGAGGTAGAAAGCCAAGAATGAGGTCTATGTCAGCTTGAACTGAGGCTTGGATACGTGGATGGCAGGCCAGCAATAAAAAGATGAAGTTGAGGGTATTTGCATTAGCTTCGTGGCCAGCAAACATGAAGATGAATATGTTTCCCAACACAGCACGAGGCTGAACCAGATCCTCGCTGGCTCGAATGATCAAGTCTTGAAGCCATGAGTGTGAGTTATTATCCTAGTGAACGCTCCTACTCATACGAAAGGATTTCTGAGACTTACGCAAGAGGCTCGAATCCGGCGCAGAACTCCTGCTTTTTACACTGCTCTTCTTTGAATCTCTTAGTTGCTTCATGTGTTTCTGAAGTTCGTTGTACGCGTGGTGGGCCGATCTGTGAACCGACAAAGGCGAGTTATCTTACAAAAGTTAGTACATTGATATCAGTTAATGTTGAAACACGTACTTAACACTATAGATGGTGTGAAGAAGACTGTTGGAAGATGTTCCAACATTGCGGCCATGGCTTCACTACAGCTAAGCTTGCAGCCTGAAGGAATATGTCCTCGAAGTTGAAGCTCGTCTAGACAATCCTGCTCACATCCAAAGCATACAGCATTCAGAAGGTGTAACGTCATTCTTGCTAAGACCGGCCTCAATTCTTCATTGTGCCCTTGTATTACATGCAAAAGTGCCTCAGCACTGCTGACAGACTTTTCCCACACGCGATACATCGTTTCTTCATTGAAAAAAGGCGATGTGATTTTCCTATAGAGACGTGCCTCTTGACCATCGGTACCGGTAATTGTAGGACCGAAAATATTCAGTATACCCATCAGCTCGGCTGGTTTCCCAAGACTTTTGTTCCGAAAGAGTTGCCCGGCAGCTTCTGGGTCGCAGGTAATAAGGATGTTGCCGCTAGGGGTTACAATCATAATGGTGTCCGCCCCGAATTCTTTGAAAGGCTTGTAGCCATAGTGCCAACTGCGATTGAATTGAAGGAATCTAAAACAGGTATGTCAGTGTACACGTCGGATTGAAAGCCTGCAGGGGAAGTACGAAAGCCATGGTTGTGTCCAGCTTGATGGCAGACTATTCAATAATGGCGCAAGCAGTGGCTGTGCGAGGGTCCACGGAAGCGCAAAAGGAGAGAATGGTATAACGAGATACGGAAATCCAGACGATTTAGCTTCAGCAATGTTGTGGAATAATGACCGAGATTTAAGGTAAGAGCAAAACGAAGAAAAGGCTATAGCAACGATGACAACCAGAGCAGAAAGCATGTCTTAAAGCCGTATACCAAGGGGGCAACCTCAGGAGTAACGTCTCGTTTGCAATTGGTATGATGAAAGTATGAGAAAGTAAACGCATAAAACAACGGACTTTCGGACTGCAGAAGGTGAGCTCAGTCGCGAAATCAAAGCATTGTATGGAAATAGCTCCAGTGGGGGCATGCTCAGGGAATTTCTTACTGCGTAGTAAAGTGGTAACCTGCCAGCTTTTACCGGGATGATCTGGCCTACTCTATCATATGACTTACTTGCATATCTTAAGCCTAAGATATTTTTAACGCCGCACATCTCTCGGCGCCGTACGCTACCACTGGCTTATCTAAGGTACCTCTACTCCAAATGATAATGTGTTTTATTTCAGATTTTAGGGTGTGTGTTTACACGCTACACATGCATCCCCATACGTCGCAGAGCGCGTGCATGTGGGGGGTATTAGAGTCCCTGTGCTTGTCCTTCTTAATGTATACGCAGGGTTTTCAAGAATCTAAGTGCTTGCAATTGCGTCTCATGCGATTCCAGGTGTGTGTGGAGCACTGTTCATGAATCAAGCACGAAACCGCGGATCGGAACACTTCGATGGCCCAGGATTTCCCTGTTGCCTTGTTTGAGGAAGGCAAGCAACCAAATGCCCTCTTTTAGCTATAGCGAGGCTTACGCTCCTACACTAACACGTTGATTCGGAATATTGCAACAGTATGATGTACACCACCATATTCAATCGGAACACAGCGATGCCCCAGGTCTAGAACCATGCGCACCATTCACTTTCGAGCGCCCCTGTCTACTCCTTTCTAACATCCCAACCCTGTTAGTGAACGTTCCGATGTGTCCGCTGCGCCGGTGAGCATATGGCACAGCCCGCATGCTTCTGGGGTTTGCGACAATTTTCCTTTCAGCCGTACGACAACGGGTTGGAAAGATGGCACAGGCACTGCCGGACCCATATTCACTAACTATCGAGCCTTTTAATAGTGTTTGGCGTTGTGAAAGATGTATTGCGGCTCCAGGTTCGAGAGCGTTGGGTGTGGGTGTTGAATAGGAATTATGTTTGAGACCATATCTGGCTTGCATGTATAAGTCATAAATTCCAAGATCGTCTTCTGAATACCCTGAGGTTCTATCAAATCTTTGAACCCTTCCATCATGGCTTCGCCATCGCCACCTATGCAGTCCTTTTCACTCATATCAACCTCTCTCGTTGTGACCTCTATTGTCTTTGTAGTTTTAGCCACAGTATCTGTTATCCTACGCTTTTATGCTCGCAGGATAAAGTCTTTGAAATTTCTGTGGGATGATTGGACTATATTGATTAGTTTGGTAAGAGAACAAAGATCGAGTCGGTCCTGGAAAAAAGTCTAGAGCTGAATTGCATTAGTTCTTGAGTTGGGTCTATACGATTAATACCCTCGTTACAGCAGGTGTTGGAGGTGTCGACAAAACCAGGACCAGTCTCAGTCCCCTCGCAGCAGCTGAGCTCTTTCTACGAGTCAGTACTCTCCATAGTCCCCGGTGCTATGCAACATAATGACCAACAGATATCCAGTGTCTTTGGATTGAGGGTTTTCCTCTGGGAATCTGCCTTGCCACCATCAAAATATCCATTCTACTATTCTATCGCCGGATATTTATCACCAAAACCTTTCGTTGGTGTGTCAATGTAATGGTTGCTGTGCTCATCGGATGGGCCATCTCCACCGTAATTGTTAGTACAACGACATGGGCCGCGTGAGCGACCGCTTAAGCAGTGAGGCTGACACTGGTTTACACACAGACCCAAGTATTTGCTGCAGAACCCATATCAGGAGCATGGAACCCAAAGGCGACCAAGCTCCGTTACAATTACAACGCATTCGCCCTAGCTGTTGCAGGTATGAGCATTGTCTTCGATATGATGGTGTTGTGCTTTCCGCTTCCTATCATCAGAAATCTGCATATGCCTACGCGGCGCAAAGTCTTCTTGGCGGGAATTTTCTGGCTGGGCGGATTGTGAGTCATGTACTACCTCCTTGGCTATGCATCCTAGGGAATCGAACCAGCAGCTCACAGTTGCGCTCAAAATAGCTGCTGTGTCGCTGCCGCTGTACGGTTTTACCTTCTCTACAAAGGCAACAGATCGGTCGTTAGCACAAACGGAAACCAATACCATTATGCAACCAACGAATTCATCTGGGCACATATCGAGCCTAATTGTTCCATTGTCGCTGCCTGCCTCCCAACATACGGACCTTTTTTCGCTAGTAATAGTAGCTTAACAAAATGGGTCGGCAGTCTTCGTACCTTCGTCTCTTATGGCATCAATCGCTCCAACAAATCTTATGTCTTGCGTTCTAGCAGCGACCCCAGCGGTAGAGGTGGCATGGGTAGCGACAGTGGCTTGGTGATGGACCGCAAACGAAATGGATACTGGCAGAAGCTGGAAAGGAGTGATGTTGGCGATACTGGTAACCATAGCGTTGATATCGAAGGGGGTCTCCAGACGAATTCAGAGCATCTGGAAACAACGCACGAGGGAGTCACACCAATGAAGATTGCGGTGACGAGAGGATTTGGCACCGGCGATAGTGAAGTTTGCTGAGCCAAAAGACGTGGTGGTGCTCTAAGGTGGCTTTGTAAAGGTTGATTCGGGACGTTTCTCGTGTTAGAGTCCCCGGAAGTCAGGTTTTATCTTAGAAGTGTCCAGCGTGTTATTGCTCTTCCGTTGTCAAGAAAGTGCTTTCCTATGATATCGTTTAAAGATTTTCTGTCAGTAAAAGGATTCGATGCAACGATGACAACCTGCTCTTAAAATTGCCCTTAAGCAGCTGTAGTATCTGGTCCTTAACACTAAAGTGTAGAATATTGCAAATACTATCGTCTAGCAGTGCAGGAAATCAGACGAGAAGCCTCTCCCTACTTTGGCAAATAAACCTATCAACCATCGACTCCCAGTAATGGAATTTTGTTGCCAGATTGACTCTCCCGGTTTATGCTTTGATCAAAGACAAACCGGTAAAAGCTCCACAGCCGTAGAAAAAATCAGATCAGATTAGGGTGGACGGAGTGGGTTGTCAGTAGTGGAGAGAAGGGGCATGAATTACATAGAATAAGTGGCTCAGTATATTTTAGCTGATTTTAAGGAATTGTGGACATGAAGTGTCCAACATGAATGTCAGCCATCATACTGAACGACTCAGGAGCTGATAGGTTTGATTGACATGTATTGAGCTTCGCCTCCAAATTTCATTAGGCTCTGCCTTCACTCTTGACTTCCTTCTCCATCAATACGCTCATAACATATTTTAGGCTGTCCCTCACCATCATTGCCTCCTGCCAACGTGTGAAGTGCGGATATTTGGCTGCGTCCCAGCCATCTTTTGCATCTTTGAGGATGAACGGGATCTGGGCATTCCACATCACAAAGCTAAGGTCGGCATACGTGCACTTCTCACCTACCAACCAAGAGCGATTGGCCAAATGAGTGTCGAGAACGCCTGCGACGCGTTTTATCTCGTTATTATAGCGGTCGCGAGCGGATGGAAGGGGCTCAGGGTGGTATAGGTTAAACCTGTTGATTGGAAAGTATCATCAGTGAAATTGCTCTTGCATGGTACAGGCAAGAGGGACATACCAGGCTGCCTGGCCAAAGTACGGTCCTTGACCTGAAGCTTGAAAGTACGACCACTGCTGAAGATGGAAAGTTTCAGGAAACGAGGTATAGGTGATAGATTCGGTTTTATCGTAGGTCGCGATGAGGTAGGATACGATGGCGCCAGACTCAAAGAGGGTTATGTCCGTATTGGGGTCGATGATTGCTGTGATTGCCATGACCGCAATTAGTGCTAGGAGTACATACAATGGTTCGAGCTTGGAGCGCTACCTGGAAGTCTGCCATTTGGGTTGACGGACTCAAAAGGCTCTTTCTTGAGTCCTTCGAGCTCCATCCACTTAGATCGGTAGGGAAGACCAAGCTCTTCCAGGATGACAAGGACTTTAGATGGATTAGGAACTTGGTCTAAAGACTAAAGTCAGTCATTCGTACACGTGGAGGGCAGCAGTGAAGCACCGACTTCTCCAGAACAGTATGATTGGCTTCATTGTGAAAGAACTGATAGGAGTGGACGATGGCTGTGATATATTGCTTTGGTTGGCAAGCCTTACTCTCTGGTTGAAGTCAAGCTGACTTTGGGCGGACTGCGTCCGTAAGGTAGGATATTCCCTCAGAGCCCCAGGATCACGAGTCTGAGCCTTCAGGCATCTCACAAGTCCGTGTCATGACGTGTTCACAGTCGCCCCATTTTGTGCCATCCATGCATCCTGGTAGAATTCGTTGATTCATCGATTGTCGGCCATACGTATTTTAATGTATAAATTACCAAGTAATACCTCAGGTCCGCGGCTTCCGCTCCGTAGCTTATCGTGCTTATCTACTTTACCCAGCCCGTCTAGACGCCGCGCCGTTATTTTCACACCGCAAGGTATCTTGGCACGCTTGGCTCCTCTAATCAGTCCTGTAAGCGCCCACTAGGCTGGAAGGTGGCGTTTTGACACCTATCGAAGAATGAAAGGATCCGAGACACCCTCACCACATCAGCTGCATGTCCGCTATTTGCACATTTCTCACTGGCCCACTTGATCCATTACATTTGCGGTGTGCCAGACCCCAGATGGAAATGCTAGTGGTCCGAGGCATCAGGTGTGCAGCTTTTGTGGTTGCCTACTCAGGAAAGCATATACGCTGCGAATCACATCAATCAAGGTGGTTAAACAGAACTTCTGATATTGAGATAAGGTGCGCGTGTGTAAGCAACCTGCAAGTCTTTCATCCAAACACATGCGGGTGAGATCACGCGTTGATTGGTACACGTGTCTATTTCTAGTTTGTGTGGGGGTGTTAGGACTTAACGATCGCGCATCGTTTACTACTGGAAACAAATCTCAGTTTTAGTTGAGTTATTCCAAAAGCGAGGCATCTCTATTGAACCGGAATGAGATCGACACTGGGCTTCAAGGTAAAACAGGGCAGACAAGATTGCATTCAAGGATAGTAAGTATTGAAAGGCTGTGTTCAAAGTGGCTTCTGCAGGGTACTATCAGGGCGCATAAATTACATGATTGTTCTGAAATTGGAAGCGATTACCCCCCCAGTTGCAAATACGGAAGAAAGCTTAGGAAGACCGCTCAGCCAATTATTGAAGCAAATGTGCCCCACTGCAACTTCATCAAGCTGAACAGATGCCGGCATTGTATAGGCGCAGCAAAGATGCGTTCCATAAGCCCAGGCCCAGAGTTGCCTGAAATTGTGTTCGGGAGCGGAAAGCGTCAGTCAATGCCAATACTCGGGAAGAAACCATGAGAGACCCGCCTTGGGCCTCATTCGACATGATCAGCATTAGATTTCCTTGACATTTTCAGCTTGATTTTGTATTTCGAAACCAGTTTTTGTTTACGGGGTAATTTACTCACATTAATTTTCACTTTCTGTCTTACACCTGCAACAGTATCAGGAAAGCTCGACGGGACGTGTCGGCCCCTAGTGCTCAACATACACGACAGCGAATTATCAGGTACGTCTACCGCGCACTGCTCAATCTTACACAAGTTGGCTGTTTATCCCAAAACCAGTAGATCTTTTGCTTGCCCCATGTTGGTAAATCCGACCCGTTCACTGGCTTCATGTTGAAATTCCAAATGATCCTTGCCAGGATAAGACGCATCTCTAAGTAAGCGAGGCTTCTGCCAGGGCAGTTATGGGGACCAAGAGAGAAGGGTTGGAATGCGCCTTTCCGATCGATCATGTAGGTAGACTCAGGAGGCCGTTCAAGCCAGCGCTCGGGTGCGAACACTGTAGGCGATGAAAAGTTGCTTGCTGATTGATAGGTCGACCATTGAGGAATGGACACCACTATACCCTCTGGTAAGAAATGACCTGCTACGGTTGCACCCCCTTTCGGCACCTGACGTCTCATCCCATCTGGAATAGTAGGACATAAGCGCAAACCTTCGTGAATCACAGCGTTCAGATATGGTAATCGGCTGCCAGACGCTCCAGTAATTTCGTCTTCACTTTTAAATGTTAACCGGACCTCGTCCACAAGAGCTGAAAGTTTACTGGGGTCACGCAAAAGATAGTTGGTGATTCCGGTAAGCGCAGTGGTGACCGACTCGCTTCCGGCGACAACAATCAACAATGAGTTGATCTCCACTTCCGGAAGAGACATCTGATGGTCTGGCGATGATCTTGTTTTAGGAACCATATGTGATATCATGTCCTTGTGCATTGTACCTATCTCCAGGCGTTGCGCGATTTTCTCTTCGGTCGTTTTCCAGATATCCATTAAGTCAGCCATGGCAGACTTAGGTGTAATCATCATAAGGATAGAGTCCAAGGGAGGGTAGAATTTGGTGGCTCCTACGATTAAGGCAATCTTCAATTGTGCTAGGACTTGAATCCATGGATGATATCGCACCTCGTCAAGGCAGCCAAACGAGGATCCCCACAGAAGACCTCCAATGATATCAAATGTAGTATAGTTAAACCATTTCAATATATCTACAACGGTAGGCTCCTCAGAAGTATCATCGATTGTTTGTTGGAGCTTGCGAACGAGTAGATCGATGGAAGCTTTAACGACAGCTTCTTGCTCAGTCGTTGACGAGAACGCAGGAGCAAGCACTTTTCGGAAACGGTTGTGATCGGGCTCGCTAGCAGAGATAAGGTTTTCAGCATCCTTTCCAGGTGGCTTGTCTTTGTATTCGTAGGGCCGTACAAATCCCTTGGTATAGATATCCTTCCACGCTGTCGGGTCTGTGAAAGATAGCTCGTTAGGCCCGACTCGTACGACCTCGCCGTAGTCTTCATGGATGCTCTTGACGCGGTGTGGCAAGTCTCCGCTTATCATCGAGCTGATGAAGGGGAACCGAAATGCCCTCCACAGTAGTGGACCCTTGTGTTTGGCCAATGGGTGGAAGCGCAGGTTGTAAACGATACGGCTGACCCAGTACTAGAACGAGTCAATACGCATCGTAGATGCAGCAAAGGCTGGACAGATGACTTACGATAACATAGCCTAGGAAAAGAACTATAAGAACCTTTGTAGATTCCATAGCTCATACAAGATCCTAGGCCCGCTATAGGTGCTCTTTCGCAGAAGAATTGAGAGGAAACGACGAAGGGCTGAAATCTTCCACGCCACAAACGGTCAGTGGGCAAGAAGTATATGTAGATGGTCCTATCAATGGCACAAGTTGTGAAAGCGAGAATGAGTCGGTGTCTCAAGCAACGAGGCGTGAGACAACGTGTTAAAGTGATCAGGTCAAGAGAAGGGGTTTAATTTCTCGGGTAGATACCGCCTTCGGAGTTATCTGCATTCATACATCCACTATTCTAGGCTAACCGATAAAAGTTTACAGTGTTCAACGGCTCAACAGCGAATAGATGCTCTCACAATGCTTACACATCCATCATTCGTATCTCGACAAGTATCTCTCCATTATAGCTTAGATCTTGGAATCTACCATAACATTGATTCCTTACGCTCTCGAACATAGATTTTAGCGTCAGGATTCGGGAAAACGAATTCGTGGGCGCTCAGGTTCGCCGGCCTACCTTGTCCCTCCGGCAGCTTCCAATCATAATCCATAATCAGTCTAACGAGTATAATTTTGATCTCCAAGCTGGCGAAGAAGCGGCCAGGACACGAATTCGCACCGTGCCCAAAATTTAATATCTTCTCCTGCGTAGTTGAGAATTGATGCAAGTGGCCCTCACCATCTTGCTGGCGCAGCTTATAGTAGCGAAGCCCGTCAAATACCTCAGGGTTGGGGGTAACGTCTGGATCGTTCTGTATAGCGTTTACAGCCATGCTGACATGAGCACCTTTGGACAGCATAGTGCCGTCGGAGAGCTGATAGTTCTGCATCATGACCCTATGCATGGAAAGTAGGGTAGGTGGATTCCACCGCTGAGACTCTCGCATGAACGAGTCTAATTTTCGTAATTTCGTGAAGGAGGATTTCTGCCATTGCATCCATCCACCATCCTCTTTCATCACTTTTCGTATCTCTTCTCGAATAGGTTCGACGTAATCCGGTCTGGCTATCAAATCATATAGACAGTGCACAGCATTCATCTGCGACGTGTGTATAGACGCAAGAGACATTACTACCTCCAAATGGGCGAGTGACGCTGGGTCACCTTCATCCTCACTCGCGATCTCCATCATCCAGGACATTAGGTTGTTACCGTCAGCAGACGCCTTCTCCACGGTTGTAGCCCTTCGGCGGAGGATCTCGGGAATTAGGAGCTTCTTTGCATCTTTGATATAGCGATGTCCTTTCCAAGTCGTGGGAAGTAACCAACTGAGAAAGTGGTGCGTCCACGGCGGAAACAATTTGAGTACAACCAAGGAAACAAAGACTGAATTCGGCTGTTAGCAAAAGTAAATGCAAGTTTTGCCAGGAGAAATCTGACACACCATTCTCAGTGAACTCTGTCGATATTTCAAGCCATTGCGCATTACGACAGAGAGGATACCCTAGGAAAACCCTCGCACTTATTCTTGCAACAAGCTTAAGTATTGAATGATATGGCTTGATAATTACCCAATCGTCTATAATGTATTATCGACTTGTTTGTGATACAAAAGCTAGATATCAGTGCCACATACCTTGACAGTCGGGTAGCTCCTTTTTTATTGCGTAATTGAGCTCATCTTTCATGGGATCAGTCAAGATGTTCAAGTTCGGCGTTAGCTTCAGCTGTAATGTTCGAAAATGAAGATTGTTCCGCAGAATAATGTTCATGTTGGTATGACCGCCCATCAGATTATGGGCATGGGCGACTGTTGGACTCGCGATCGTTGAGGGTAACACGCGCATCTCATTGACGTATTTAGGTGGTAGAACCAGCATATCTGCGTCAAGTCTCTTGAATTGAAAGATCTTGCCTTTAAACTGCGGCAACTATGAGTTCTAACCTTACACTTGTCATCAATCTCCTACCTTGGTGTAGCCTTCAACCAGAATGGCTTCAGCATTCCTGTAGAACCTGAAATTTGACACAAGTCCAGCTTCAAGCTTGGACCGCACCCCCACAACGGGAATCTTTGGAACATAAAACAGGCTCACAAGGAGCATACACCCATATAAACAAAGTGCTAGGATTCCAAAGCCCCATAGAGATGAGTTATGCTCCATGTAGGAGGACATTGCTGCAAAGATTTCTTCAAGAGATCCAACTGTGCAATAAGTTGCCGTAGCTGACAGAACGAACACGGAACAGTCTTGACTGAAAGGAGAATAAAATGTCCTCGAACAACCCCGCTGTTTCTACTTCATGGCGGATCAAAAGGACCAGTCACGACAAGAACGCTCTGCAGCCTTGGTCTAGGAGAAAATAGGCTTCTGAGCGTATCAGTGGACACATGGATCCTTGTTGATCATGACAGGTAGCACGCGTAACTCAACTGTAAATGATCACCAAACCTATGCCACCAATTCGCAAAGTATGATTATGGACAAATCAGATCCCGGGGCTGGAAAGACTGGAGACTCAAGGGTGTTCTTGCTGCCTAGATCATGCTACGATCGCCGATTGCGAAGTCGTTTTGAATCCAATAAGCACAAGATAGTTGAACTAGTACACAGATACCCTCCGCTATGTAGGCCGCGCATTGAACAGCTCTTGTTAGGGTCTGCCAAGACTGCCGCATGTGTCTCGAAGAAGCATGTCGGTTTTCGGTTTTCGCACGTACAGCCGGCAGTGTTTTAAAAACAAATATTACCGTTAAGTATTATTTGCTCAATGGCTGCCACTCGGATGCGCTACAGATGTACTGTGTACTCTATCGATTAGTCCATTTCGTTTCCTTAGCAGAAGTGATCATCGTTGGCCAACATCTGTGCCACACCGTTCTGTTGCATCCTCCTCCTATACACTACCTTACGTTGCAGTTGATCATGCACTCCTCGTATGCACGGGGTTTCCGCGCACACACGGTTTCCGCGCACTCTAACCTGAGAAGGTTAATTACAGATAGTATCGGGTTTAGCGTGCTGAAAATGGTACTAAGATAATTAGCCATAGTTAGCGTGCGCGGAAACCCCGTGTGCGCGGAAACCCGCCTGCCGTCCTCGCGTATTCTAAAGGCTGCCACAGCCAAGGACAGTCCAGATCGCCGATGGACATTGCAAGGCAACGCTGGCGTGTGAGTACCACATACAAGTTGTTCATCGGCGAGAGGCCTGGCGTCTGTGTGTCTCGATCCTCGATCGTATGAAACCCAATCTCCGTGATCCACGTCAGATCATGGTCCGCAGGCCGAACCGCAACCTCGGGATCGGCTTAGGGTCTTATTCAGGTCAGCTGTGCCTCTCGATCTATGCTGCACTATGAACAGTAGCCAAATCATTCTCGGATGCTTAACGCTTTGTTCTGAGGCTGGCACTCGACGTCAGCCTTTTGGGCCAAAAGTTTGGCTGGATTCGGACACAGGAGGACCAGGTACAGCAACCAAATACAAATCATGGCACGTCTGTAATGGTACCATAATTTCGCTGGTTCTCAAGATGAACCTATGGCCGTCAAACCCAGCCCTTGAGACATTGGAATTTCTGAAAAAAGCATCGCTCCGCTGCTTGTCATGCTAGATGCAGATACTGGTTCTCCTTAACAACGATAGTGTTCAGTAGCATGGATCTCTCGAGACTGGACTACCAAGCCCAGGCGCTGGTTCGACGGCTGGTGGTTGGAAGCGAGAACCGTAACTTGGGATCAGCAACCGTTGCATTCTATGATACTGCGTGGGTCTCTATGGTATCTAAAATCCATCAAGGGCAGAATCGATGGCTCTTTCCCGAGTCCTTTCGTTTTCTCCTGGATAACCAACTGCCCGACGGTGGGTGGAAGTCCTACGCTTCTCGAGATGATGGGCTGTTAAATACATTGGCAGCATTACTGGCCATGAAGAAACACACCAATGCTTTGAAGATGATGGACCAGGCGAATGTACCCAGTCTTGAAAATCGCATAGTAAAGGCAAAGCGCTATATCCAAGAAAGCCTGCGCGATTGGGATGTCGACGCAAGCATGCATGTCGGTTTTGAAATTCTGGTTCCTGCTCTTCTGTCAATGCTAGATAGTGAGGGGCTAAGATTTGACTTTCCTGGAAGACGGTCATTGGATAGGTTGAATGCGACGAAGCTGGCAAAATTTGACCCCGAGGTACTGTATAGCTCACCAAAAACGTCGGCTCATTCCCTGGAGGCTTTCATTGGTCGGATCGACTTTGACCGACTTACCCGTCATAAGACATTTGGGAGTATGATGGCTTCTCCTGCATCAACAGCGGCCTATCTAATGCAATGCTCTACATGGGATAACGAAGCGGAATCCTATATTCGAAGAGTCATATGTGAAGGGATGGGAAAAGGCAATGGAGGCCTTCCCAGTGTTTTTCCAACACCCATCTTCGAGGTCACATGGGTAATATACATCCTAAGTATTGGGAGAACTTTCAGAAGATTCTAATTTGCCGCCTAGATAATTTCTACTCTGCTCCAGAGTGGATTCACGAAAGCCACATTGGGAGAATACAACCTAGAGAGAATTGCAGTTTATCTTCTCGAGCATCTCCGGAACCAGCAAGGACTTGTAGGGTTTGGTCAGTATCCCTCATAGTCTATCATGTATTTGGGACTTATAGACCATACACAGCACCTTGCGTGCCCGCCGACGCTGATGATACTGCCAAGGCCCTTTTGACGCTGAACCTACTCAAGAAGCAAACCAGCCCAGAGTCCATGATTAATCACTTTAGATCGAAGTACAAGCATTTCTTAACATATCCAGGAGAACGTGATGCAAGCTTCAGCGCGAACTGCAACGTTCTGAAAGCGCTATTGGAATCTCCAGAGGTTAATTGTTACAAGGCTGAGGTGTCAAGCATCGCCTCCTTCCTATGCGATTCCTGGTGGAGCGGAGCGGTCAAAGATAAATGGGTTTGTCATCAATATTCTTCACGTTGTGAAGGTAATGCTTACCTTTGATAGAACTTATCGCTGCAATATTCCATGCTGCTTCTGGCCGAAGCTTTGGTACGTCTTCTAGAAATTTGGGACAGTGGCATCTTGGACGGCCTCCAGGAAAGTCTGCTGCAAGATCGTATACCAGTTGTATTGATTCAAATCCTCAATCGGACGCTGCTCTCCCAAAAAGGCAATGGCACCTGGGACCCAGTCGACTGCCCAGAGGCCACCGCGTATGGTGTTTTGACACTGTCAGCACTGTGTCGGCTTCCAGAGACACCGTTTCTCCAAACTCAGGTCACTTCCGCAATTCAAGCAGGCCAGAGCATTCTTGACCAATCGCGACATGAGTGGACAAAGCCTCAGTACCTTTGGATTGAAAAGGTCACTTATGGTTCTCATAATCTGTCGGAGGCTTATTGCTTGGCAGCTATGAAGCCCAAAAGCCCCTCCAATCTATGGTCAGAGAAAGTAAAAAATATCTTCGATATCCCAACAGAGTCCATTTCAACACATTCCAAATTTCTCGCAACCATAGGAGTATTCGAAGCCGTGCCCTTCTGGAAAATCCAAGCCTCCGTAGTAGAGGGCTACACATTTCTGCCGCAGCTCAAAGCCGCAGGAACGGACGTTCTGCCGCTTCAGGAAGGAGCAAAGAATGAGTACTTGAACCTTATTCCGTGTACGTGGACCATGGTCAACCGCCACAATCATCTATTTTTATCTGCTGATATTCTGTGGGATATGATGGTACTTACGATGTGCAACTTTCGAGTACACGAATAAATGGAAACCATAGGGGCTAAGCTCATGGAAGACAACCTCGAGCAGGCTAAGTTCATCATACACGATCTTTGCACTCTTGAAGATTTGAAGAAGCGCATGACCGTAGTGAGACCTTCTAAGGACTCGGTAGAAGCTTCAAGTAATCGCGAACATTCATGCACAGCAAGTAAAGTTAAGACAGCGAAGATAGAGACGTGCTGGGGGACTGTACAGACAAACAGAACAGACACTGTCATTGTGGAAGCTAACGAAGAATACTCAATCTCTCCACTCGCAAGCTTTCGTGCCGTCATCGGTCATTACATTCGCGCAACGCTGCAACACCCTCAGGTCTTGCGTGCCTCTTCGACTGATCATTCCAATGTTCGCTCCTTGCTTTGCGCTTTCCTCCTCTCTCATGTTTCACAGATATCTGACAACTCACGCTTTGCCTCCCAAGCATTGTGGAATCCCTCAGCAACAACCGTCTTCGCAAGCCCTCGTACCTCTTTCTACACTTGGGCCCATACTACGGGCGCAGATAGCATCTCTTGTCCATTTTCATTTGCCTTCTTTACATGTTTGCTGAGTGTAGCAGCAGCACCAAAGCACACAGGAACACAGAAGCAAGCAGACGACTGTTTAAGGGCCAGCTTGACTGGAGGCTATCGGCAAGCGAAGGTGGTTGCTGCCTCGGCTAATAGCTCGGCCGCTAGGGACAAGGGGATAAAGCGGGGAAAAGGGGAATAAATAGGCCGTCCTCCCTACTGTTTCCCCCTTCATCTCTTCCTGTTTCTCCATCCCTTAAGATTCAGCCAGAAACACGCTTTCGCCCCACCCACCCACTCCATAGACTCAGTCGCTTAGATAGAGGGAGTGCTTGACACCTCAGGGCGGCTTCCGGGGCAAAATTTAGCCCTGGAGGCCGCCAGGGGCTGTCGGGTTTGCCCAAACACATAATATATATTGGTTCAAACGGAGTCGATGCCCGATAGTGCCCCATATGACCTCGTATTCCAACACAGTATTGGTCCGACTACTTATAGGGGTTTCCCGAGCAGAGTTTCTTTCTACAGTCAAGCATCGAAGCATCATTCCCGTCACCTTCTACCTGATGTTTGACCCACCTTACCTGTATCTAGCCTACCTCCTAGATCTACCCACTACTACTACTACTATGCCTTCTGAGCTCTGACTACTAGTTGAGACATACCACCCCTCTACATTGAAGCCGACAGCGGGGCTCTTCTAGTCAGTAACAAAGCTCATCTCAGAAGCTAGTTAGTATCGAACCCTACCAGCTGCTCGATGTTCCATTTAGAGGGCATCAACATCCCCAACCTCAATTACTATGTCAAATCTTCATATTTTCCGATTATTCTTGAAGATCTGAACTCAGCTGATTCAGAGCTACAACTATGTCTTTCAAAGTATGTCAGGTACTCAGTGCGCGAAGTTCACCTTCAGCCGGGGAGCAGCTGCTTGGCGAAGGATTTAGCGATTCAGCGCATCGAAATATCTCCAACCACATTTACTAGATCAAACCTTCATATTTTCCATTACCTTTGAAGCGTTGGATTCAGCTGATGCAGGGCTACAATTATGTCTCCCAAAGTATGTGGGGTAGTCAGCGCGCCCCGCCGGTGGCCCAGAGAACGATGTCGGGAATAAGAGGTGTCTGCTTGATGACGGCACTACCCTTGACTGTATGCAGAACTGAATTCGCTGAAGCCGCAGTGAACGGTCTTGCCATGGTGTCTTTGCTCCACGAGCGTGGGTCCTTCTGCATGTGCGGAAAGACGCCATTCGTTAGTGCCAACTAGGGCTCCTGCGTGACAATAGCACTCTTCCCTTCATGGTCTGAACATCTATCTGCTGAGCTGGAAAGGATAGGACAAAGCTTTGGTTGCTGGGATTGTAAAGTATTGGACCTTGAGCCACCTCGGATTACGACAACCTGGGGCCCGGTGGAGTGCTGCCATGAAGAGGATTAGACATGTCTAGCATGAACGACAACGTTGACAACAATTGGTTATGCACTATTCGCTCATTGTGCGGCAAGTCACCGGAGATTTTGCATGGAGATTCGCAATGCTTTCCGAATCGAATTCGATGGTGGCGAAGTTCTATGCATAATATTTTCCTACCGATAGCTTCGCTATGCCCGCATCAGACTTCGAATGCTCGGACCGTATTCGGTAACGAACTTGGTCCAGACAACTTCAAGCTTCATGTCGGACGGCTGAATGCATTTCGGAGATGATGTTCGCAAAGAATTCTCTCTGGTATTCTCCAGAAAACTTTCTGTATACACCGAACGGATACGTCCAGCATAATTACTAGATACGTCGAGTGCAGGTCGTCAACACTTAATACGTACCAGAAGCATGAGACCGAGACCCACCGGCATACACCGAACGTATACATCCAGCATACTTACTGAATACGCCGAATGCAAGTCGTCAACACTCAATGCCCCGAGTAAGTGCTAGAAGCTTGAAACCCACCGGCGGCCTAATTCCAGCATACTCTGAGAGCAATTGCGGACCAATCTTTGCTACACTTTCACGTCGTACTCTCTATAAAGAGGGGACTTGCGTCTTATGGAAGTCAACATATAAGTAGCCTCTCATACTCCACCTTGAACAAACATTGTCATCCTTACACTAACCGCTCAAAGCCTTTTCGAGGATGCTCAACTCAATACTTCTTTTGCTCCTTGCTGCTTCAAGCCTTTTGGGGCATCCAACATCGTCATGGAGTAGCGAAATAGTCATTCAGGTCCACGAAAAGCCAGGATGCCATCACCGAAGATATATCTGCTTCAAAATCATCCTCTGCCATTCAATTAGCCTACCAATTCAAAAATCAAACCAAAATAGAGAACGTTGCCGTCCGTCCAAATGGCAACCTCCTACTTATTGTTGTGAACGAGCCCGTGATGTACCAGCTCAACCCTAAGGCTTCTCATCCATAATTTCTTCATCAATTCCCAAATGGCACTAGTCTATCGGGTATTATCGAGACCGCCCCGGACATCTTTATTATTGTTGTAGGAAATTGGTCGACTGCAACATTCCAAGCGACCCCAGGATCCTTCACCATTTGGTCGATCGACTTGAATCCAAGGACGCCAGCCGTAAAGATTATCACGCCTATGCCCGGGGCCTTCGCACTTAATGGAGTGACGACACTAGATGGATCAACAGACATCGTTCTTATCTCAGACTCGGTTCTCGGAGCTGTGTGGAAGTTGAACGTAGTCACAGGCGAGCACGGAATAGCTCTTCAAAATCCCCTATTCACAAACACCACAGGACGGGGTCCTCTTGCGATCAACGGCCTTAGCATGTATCGAAGCGTAGTCTATTTCCTTAATTCAGCTCTAAAATTGTACGGCCGTGTCCCTGTTATTACTGATGGCAATGCCGCTGGAGAGGTTGAGGTACTTGCGAGAGCAGAAGATGATGTTTCGACGTTCGATGACTTCGCTATGGATTGGGAAGGCAATGCTTGGGTTGCTACTCATTCGAAGATGGTGACCGAGATAAGTGTCGAAGGGAGACAGAGAAATTTCACATCAGGGGCTGATGTCCCGGATATGACGCAGCCGACATCGATAGTGTTTGGAAGGGGTTCCAAGGAAGAGGAGAATACGTTGTATATTGTCACAGCAGGTTTCAAAGAGATCGGAGGACAGGTTTTCCGTATGCGCGCTTGCATGATCTGAGATCAAAAACAGAGGCGGAACATCTGTATGCGCTAAGAACTTTTACTTAGGCCAGTTTCTCACAAAGCAAGTAGAAGCGATACTCCTAGATTTCTCGCCGTTTAAGTAACGCTTTCAATTCTAACTTTTACGCCGCGGAACAGGGAAGGGAAGGGAAGGGAAGGGAAGACAATAACCCCCAGTCCCTTCCCCGGAACAGGGATGGGAAGGGAACCCCTTCTTATTCCTGTTTCCCTGGCCCCCTTATATGGCCATAGAATGGCTCATTGCTGCCCCTATTGCTGCTCTCGTATATGGGCCAAATATGGCTAGTACTTAGAGGCTAGTCCAAATCAAGTATAAGGCTTGGCGTTTCGTAACGGCTTTCCTAATTATACTAATCTTTATACCATTTAAATGAGCATACATGCGCGTATACATAGGCCATGTATGGGACCAGCAATAGGCCACATATGGGGGCAGCAATGGGCTATACATGCGCGCATACATGGGCCATATATAGGGGCAGCTCTACAGCCAGCCCTATAGGCAGGGAAACAGGGAATAGCAGGGAATCCCTTCCCTTCCCTTCCCAGGTCCGCAGCGTACAAATAGTTACACAATCCCGCATTCAGCAAACTCATTTCAACCTATCGGTTTTCCTTTTCTCGATCATCTATCTTCGGTCTTCTAGTAATCTTGCGTAACACGAAGATGCCTCAGAGAGCTCCATACACCTCTTCACATACATCTCCTCACTTACGCACCTTTACCCGAATACCCTTACTGTCCGCTTTCGGGTACGGCACGAACCGATCAGAAGCCATATCAGTATCACTCCGATCCGTCTCAAACAACTCCCAATATCCATCCTCGCCATGGTTCTCCTTGGTGCCAAACCTGCGCCAAATCTCCGAATGCATTAAAAAGAGCTCTGTATATGCCAATTGCATCCCGAGACACTGCCTAGAGCCCTGCGAGAAGGTCATTAAGTAGCGCTTGAGCTGCGGATTCTCTATGAAGCGCTCAGGGCGGAAGTTCATGGGATCGGCAAAGACGTCCGGGTTGAGATGGACGAGGGGCGCGGCCATGCCGACGGGTGTCTGGAACGCTGGTCAGAATGTACCTAAATGGGTATTGGTTTTGGAGGGGTGCCGCTCACGCCAGGAGGGATATGCCAATGTTTCTTGCCGTCATTGTACATCATGACGTCGTGACTGATGCGCGTCTGGCGCTGGCTGGTGCCCATTGCGAGGCGGAGACCCTCCGTGATGACTGCACTGAGGTATGGCAGCTGTTCTGTATCCTTGATTGATAGTGTCGCGGTGACGTCGGGGAGTGCAGCATTGAGCTCGGCTCTCAGTTTTGAGAGGACCCTTGGGGTAGAAAGGAGGTGGACGGTCATGATCTGGGAGCAAAGTCAATCTCTGCGACATGAAAAGGGACCCCTCTCATGCGACGTACGCTCAGAATCCACGATGTTGTTTCTGTGCCTGCGATCGAAAAGTTCTGAGCCTCTTGGAGCAAACGGAGCGGCTGTTTATCCGCCTCGGACAACTTGCTATCCAGGATTTCATCAAATACTGTTTTATTGTCCTTGCCCTCGTGGTGGGATTTGGACACTCTCGCAATATTTCCTAATAATTGCTGCGAACAATTTAGCTTTGCCTCCTGAGTAATTCAGTCGCCGAGATTACCTGTTTGAATTTAATGAAGGTCCCGAATCCGGGGTTTATCTTCAGTATGAGCCAACGAGGCAGCCTAGCGAAGGTCGGCATAAACCATTTGAATTGAAGCGCAAGCGGCCCAAGGTCATGGAAGCCGTCAATCTGTAGCCTTGTCAGCCATTGAGGTCAGATACCATTGTCTGCTACCCACCATATCAAAGAAGACCTGATTAAATTGTGGTCCTTGCACCCAATTCATACTGAAGCCATACGCATACTCGGAAATTACATCGTTAGTAAACGCCCCGAACATGGGCAAGAGACTGATCTCCTTCCCACTATCCTGGAACTCCCTCAGCCGAACCAACAACTTATCCAGGTTCGTCCTCATAATCGGCTCCAGCCTCCTGACTGACTCCTTGGAGAACATCTTTGACATGGCAGCCCGCCGCGTACGATGCAAATCATGATCAGCCGTTGCGCCCGCGGCCTGCGAGAAGCCAAAAACCTGTATCATGCGCGAGTACTTGTCCCTGCGACGTCCGCCGGCGGGCATCAGCTCGGGAAGAAAAGAAGGGTCATTGATGTGCAATTCGTCAGGAGTAATTCGCACGACGTGACCGTATTTAGCGTGCATGTCGCGGATTCTGAAGAGGTATTGGCCCCCGCAGACGAAGTCATGGTAAAATTCAACCCAGAGAGTTGCTGCTGCGAGGCGCGGGCCAGGGAATTTCGCAAGCGGGTGCAGAGTGAGGCGGTAGGTGTAGAGGAGGGCGACATAGAGCACGAAGGAGGCAGCAATTGTGGTCAATGGCCAGGTGATGAGAAGATCGAGGGCAGTCATGGTTTTGCTGGTTCAGTAATAGCAGGGCCGAGAGGGCTTCGGATCCGCCCTTGGTACGACGAACAAGACAGGCAACGGAAAGAAAGGAAAAGCCAATGCAAGATTCAACTCTGCTTGGTCTTATCTGATACTATGTGAGTGGTGACATATGAAGAAATTCCACTCATACAATTCGATTATCGATATTCGGAGATCATCGTAGTTCGGCTCCGATTCGAAGTCGGCCAAGACAGGAAATAATTCGGTGGATTCGAAATGCTCCGAACATTGACAAGGTACGTCCGAGCAACAAGAAGGTACTTGTTATGGTACATCATGGTCGGAGCAGCTTAGTATCAGGCTTTCGGCCGTTATTTATCGCTGGTATATCGCTGCAAGCTTCTTGATGGACAGGAAAAGAGTGCATTTAGCCACTAGTCTTTGCACGCGAGTGCATTCAAGCGCCTCACTTTGCAGAACTTAGCTTCCTTTGTCTGCACATTGTCTGCGAGTCTGCGTTAACAAGAAAAGATCAAAAGGGTCTCCCCGGTGGCCTTATCTACTGTTGTTGGGATTGTGACTTTCTTGTCAATCAATGCTCGATACCGAAAGGAGGATGCAGATCCTCTGAAGATACGAAAAGCGCTTCAAGGATACTGCAATCGAAGATCTCGCATATGTGCGCAATCCATGTCAATGACGACATCGCTCTTTTCTCGGGCACGATCCTCAGCATCAGGTATCCACCAGACATAGCAGCTCTAGCACACCCTATCCAAAGCCTCGCCGTCTATATCTCTTGCAGACAGACTTGCCAACACCTTCTCCACTCCTCTTGACCCCCTTCTCGCCCGTTCTCGCCCGTTCTCGGCAGAAACAAAGCGCCTACACCCGACTCATCTTCAGCGTCCAATAAATACTGCGACGCACGGCCTTATCACTCTGCTACGCTTTTAGGCCGCGCCAATGCCTGCACAACAGCACAGACACAGGAATCGCGCATGATCACGAGAGTCGCAGTACCTGCTTTCGAAAAGTGGGCCGGAAGCGCGTTTGCTCGTGATCGAGAAGCTAATGGCGGCTTAGGATGTTTCGGCTCCGTGAAAATGATGAAGAGGCTGCCAAGAGAAGGATTCTAGGGCGGTGGTAACTGTTGGAGAGAAGGACCTTATGCTAGTCAAGGTCGCTGGAGAGCGACGGTAGGCCTTTTCCACCCCATGTTAGGAACCTCTGATGCAGCTGAATTTGCTCTGTAAATCGATGAGATGCGTGCCATTGCGCTACTTTACTATAGTGTCACTCAGACTTGTAGGCTCTATAGGCACCCTCGATGGGTAGAGGTGTGGCGAGCTGATCTTCTCAGCTGGCTTAGAAGTAATAGTTTCTTTGTCGGACGTCTCTGCAAGGGTCAAGTGAGCGATAATGAGAGAGCACTTTGTGCTATGAGGCTGTTTTCTCTAGTCATTAACACACCAGACTATCAGACGTCTGAAACCACCAGCGGAAGCCTAATCTGGGAAATTTTTAGCTCAGCACTTCAGATTCTACAACAGCCTGAAGCTCATGACTGCTCATCGCTCGGATCCTTCACCAAAAGACAGAGCATAAAGACAGCAGGTTCGGCCGATATGTTGAATATCGGCTTTACCCTCCGTAATCTTACGCAAAAGCCTTCTCCTTCAGCTTAACCATCAACGCCTTGGGCTCAAAGACAAGGTAAGCCTTCTGATCCATCCAATTCCAATCATTCGGGTCAGCCATCTCGAGCTCGAAATTCCAGACTAGTTTCGAGAGTATCAATCGTGCCTCTGCGAGGAAAACCCTGTCATCAAAAATCAGTCCATGAAGAAGAATGCAATCTCAACTCGATCAAAGAAATGCGCTGCAAGACGAATCATCGCAGACTTACTTCCCACCCATGCAGTTCCGCCCACCCACGGAAAATGGCTGGAAAGCCCGCTTGTCATCCCGAGCGAAACGCTTCTGGTATCTCGAATCGGTTTCGGGCAGGAATCTTTCGGGATGAAAAACGCGAGGTTCCACCCAATTTTCGGGATCGTTCTGGATGTTTTGTAGGTTCACGCCGATGATATTCTGGGCACAGATTAGCGGCTGCTTCTCTCTTCTGTGATGCAGCGAATGAAATGGTAGATGGAAGAGAAAGGATGCACTAACCCCTCCAGGAATCCAGTGGCCATCAATCATTTGGCCTTCTGGCGGGACAATTCTCGGGAGGTTGATAGGTGTTGGATGGTGAATGCGTAGGGTTTCGTTGATAACAGCAGAAAGATATGGTAAACTCATAGTAGAAGGGATGGTGATGTCGGCCTCTGACTCGAAACCTTCCCGGATCTCCTTTGTGAGTTGCTTCAAGGTCTCGGGGTAGCGCATCAGAAGATAAGTAGAGGTGGCCAATGCCACAGTCGTCAGCTGGCATCCAGCAATGACGACGGCAAGTCCATTAGTGTTAAGTTCTTTCCTTGTGATGCCTTTTGTCTGCGTCTCGTCCAGTCTCCCAACAATAGGTGTGATGAAATCCGATCTCGACGGGCCCAAGTCTCCCATTTCCAATCGACGCGAGATCTTGTCCGTCGCCACTCTCCAGCTGGTCGCCCTGTTCTTCGCCGTCAACTGAAGGAATATCCATCCGAAAATCTTGTCGAGAGGATGGAAGCGGCTCAAACTGTTTCTGACGGAGCCAAATTTTGCGCCGAGGAAAAAACCCAGGATCCAAGAGTGTTCGTTGTCGCCATCTAAGCCATAGAAGGATTCCCCAAACGTAAGGTCTGCGATAATGTCCAGAGTCGCGTATCCGTAGTATTTTGCCATGTCGACTTTACCCTCGGGATTCTTCCCGATCTCCCTACGGAGCCTTATCATTAAGAGATTGGCGTAGGAGTCGATGATTGGGGACTGGTCCTTCAATGCTCTGTCAGAGAAGGCGTTAATGAAGTTTTTTCGAATCCGGTGGTGCGTTTCTCCTGCAGCGGTGAAGAGGGATTCGGCCCCGTTCATGGGTGGTGTCTGGCTAAATGGATCCTTTGGCATAAGTGGCTTTGACGCGTATATGTCCTTCCATGCGCCAGAAGATGTCGTGGCGATCTCGTCTGGAGCAATACGAATAATGGGTCCGTATTTCGCATGGAGATTGCCAGTAAATCGCCATGTTTCACCCGTTATTGTAGAGTAGATGAGTGGCCAGCGTGAAAATGCTGTCATTTTTGGTCCTGGGTATTTAGATAACGGGTGGAAGTAGATGTCGTAGATGGCGTGGGTGACATAGTACTAAAATTCCATCTAAGCTCCAATTACGTTGGTCATTTTGTTTGTGGATACATACTAACACAAAGATGGCACTGACAGCGCTCATAATCTGGCTGGCCGAAAATGCCAGCGGAGAAGGCACGTTGGGAAGTGTCAACATGTTGTCAAATCTGGCTCATATTCAGCATCATCAACAGAGAGTAGAAATCAAAAGGCATGAACCGTTGTGAAGACGTTACAATATACAATTAAGGAAGTTTGCTGGTTGGTGATAGTTGACAAGACAAAATTTTTGAATGTGGGGATGCAAAGACGCCGACTCAAATTTTTCATGTACAAAGCGATCGTCAAATGGCAAGTAAAGGTGCATAGTACATACGTCAAAGCCGTATTTTGCATCAATTCCCACAACTCAAGGTACAACCGAGCCTCTAAGGTATGAATAAGAATTATCTGGTTCCTATACAATCGGACTCTGAATAATGGGCGCCTAGGAATGTTGGTAAATACTCTCACGAGCGGCTGAAACACAGGCGGATATTGGTAGAGACGGAGGTAATGCGCAGTAACTTGATCATTTCTCGCTAGGTATCGATGGTATTATCCATCAGATAAGGGGCATTCGGATCTTGCCAAAGGCTCAAGTCAAGCCCCGAAGGACCTGCATTGTGAGTTTAATCTGCCGAATAATGACGCAAAATATATAGGTTCTTTTCGCACCGAAACAGGTCCGGGTTGCACCTAAATTTCGTGCTTCCGAAGCTTCTGCAGACTTGGGCTATATGGATAAGCATGCCAGATGCATACCCCAAACCCGAACCACCCGAATTCGGTGCAGCGTGTCTTGGCGCTATATTCACGCTTCGGAAGGAGAAGAACACAAGTTTGATTGGAAGCGAATCAACACCCCAAAAGGCAGCCTCTTCTCAAACCTCTATCAGGTTCCTAAATCTCCATCAAATATTTTGGCCAAGCGCCCTGTCTTTACCTACTTACACTACAACATCCCCAAAAATTTGCAGTTTCAACAACCCCCTCCCACGCCGGCAATGTCGGTCAACCCAAACGGCCACCCGATGGCCTCAGTAGCGGTATTTTGTCCGCAAAGCAAAGCTCCTGGGGAGAACTATCTCACTCAACTACACTTCTTCCTCCGCAACAACAAGTATCTCGAACCCTTTGTGCAAACCCTGCTCGACCTGAAAGACGTATGGACCATCCTCGCCAACGAACGTGAGGACATTTCCGATCTGGGCCAAGGGCCCCGATACATGCACAATTTCTCAGAATGGATCACCACGGGAAAATCATCCCAAATCGCCAACTGCATGTCCGGAATCATATCGCTTCCGCTACTCGTCGTAATCCAAATATGCCAATATTTCCAGTATCTGGAGCTCCACGGGATGTCACACTCCCAATTCATGGCACAGCTCCGAGCTGGGGGCGGTATCCAGGGGTATTGCGGTGGTCTACCACCGGCCATTGCAATTGCTTGTTCGAGAAACGAAGCCGAGGTCGTAGAGAACGCTTCAACAGCCGTGCGAATTGCACTCGCAATTGGGGCTTACGGTGAACTCGGAGATGATGAATCCGTGCCAGGAGCAACGACTATTGTTGTTCGAACGAAACGAGTCGGCCAGGGGGATGAGTTGATCGAAAAGTTTCCCGGGGTGAGTTCCTCAAACGGTCATTTATCTTCTAGCTCCTAAAAGGCAATTATTCTAAAAAGTGCACGCAGTCATATATATCCGCAGTTACAGACCCGAAAACAATCAGCATCGTCGGGCCAGTGCCCGTTCTCCTGAAGCTCCAATCTTACGCACGAGAGCAGGGCATGCTCGTGCAAGAAATGCACATCCGAGGCAAAGTGCACAATCCCGAGAATGCCGAACTTGCCCAGAATCTGTGCAAGCTGTGCGACAGAACCGAGATTCTTCGGCTTCCTCATGCCAGTAATTTGCGGGCCCCCGTGAGGTCCAACAAGACGGGCGATCTAATCATAGAAGGATCGCTCACGCACGAAATAGTGAACGTAATCCTTGCGTCACGGTGCGAATGGTATACGCTGCTTACAGAGATAGCCAAGGACCTTGAATTGTCCGGACGTCGAACCCATACATTTGCGACATTTGGAATTGGGGACTGCATTCCGTTATCCCCATTTCACAAACTTCAGCTTCAGATAACGAAAGTGGATGTCCAGTCTCTTATAACCGAAACCACGCACAAAGACCGGACAAATAGACTGGAAGGTGGTTATTCTTATCCAAAAGACGCTGTCGCCATCACCGGCGCTTCATGTCGCCTGCCTGGAGCAAACAGCATGGACGAGCTCTGGGATCTCATTTCCAGCGGTACTTCTCGACATACGGAAGTCCCCACGGACAGATTCGATTTACATGGGAGCTTCCGCGCATCTCAGGACCGCAAATTCACCGATAAGAGGAAATTCTATGGCAACTTTATTGATCATGTAGACAGTTTTGACCATGCATTCTTTCGCACTAACCCCAAAGAGGCATTAAACATGGATCCCCAACAACGCGTACTCCTCGAACTTGCTTATCAAGCCATGGACTCAAGCGGCTACTTGGGCTCGCATCGACGCGAATCAGGAGACCCTGTTGGTTGTTTCATAGGCGCCAGCTTCGCGGAATATCTTGACAACACAAACGCTCATGGACCAACTGCATACACCTCAACCGGTACGATCAGAGCTTTCCTGTGCGGTAAGATAAGCTACTATTTTGGCTGGAGCGGTCCCTCAGAAGTTTTAGACACGGCTTGCTCATCGTCTCTCGTCGCCATCAATCGAGCCTGCAAAGCTCTTCAAACAGGTGAGTGTACTATGGCTCTCGCAGGAGGCGTCAATATCATGACCGGGATAAACAACTTCATGGATCTGGCCAAAGCCGGATTCTTAAGTCCTACAGGCCAATGTAAGCCGTTTGATCAAGCTGCAGATGGCTATTGTCGCTCTGAAGGTGGAGGGTTGGTTGTTCTGAAACTGCTCAGCCAAGCATTGGCAGATGGCGATCAGATTCTTGGTGTCATCCCCGGCATAGCGACTAATCAGGGCGGACTGTCTTCCTCCATCACGATTCCGCATTCTCCTGCGCAAAAGAAACTGTATCAAACGGTTTTGCGCCAAGCCGGAATGAAGCCAGACCAAGTGTCCTATGTCGAGGCTCACGGGACAGGTACTCAAGCCGGAGATCCATTAGAGATAGCCAGTATCCGAGAAGTCTTTGGGGGGAAAGACAGAACCGACCTGCTGAATATTGGCTCTCTCAAAGGCAACCTCGGCCACGCAGAGACCGCAGCAGGTATTGCCAGTATGCTCAAGATTCTCGCCATGATCAAAAACGCCGGCATTCCACCCCAGGCTAGTCACAAATCCCTCAATCCCAAGATCGCTGCGTTAGATACAGACAAGATGACCATTGCCTCAAAAGCTGCTCGTTGGGAGGCCGAATTGTTGACAGCCTGTGTGAACAGTTACGGAGCAGGAGGGAGTAATTGTGCCATGATCTGTTGCGAAGGCCCTCCGCAAAAGATAGAAGTCTCCAAGCAAACCATGACAGCTGAAGCGGGATCAACATATCCGATAATCATAAGCGCAGCGTCACAAGAAAGTCTGTACGCAAATGCCGAGAGTCTGAGTCGATACCTCCAAAAGACAACTCCAAAGCCCAATTTGGGCGATGTGGCTTTCACACTCAGCAAGAGACGTAAGCTTCACAGTCAAGCCTTCGTCACCTCCACATCCGACATCAACGTATTGGCACAAAGTCTCAAAAGTGAGGCTCAAAACTCTTTTGAGGTGCCTCGAACGCCAAAACGAGTGGTCCTAGCTTTCGGAGGGCAAACCAAGAAAACCGTAAACATGAAGAGAAGCCTGTACGAATTCCACCCACGACTAAGGAACTACATCGATGAATGCGACAAGATCGTCACAAACCTTGGCTTTTCCACATTGCTGCCCTCAATCTTTCAATCAGAACCGTTGACAGACGTAGTAATGCTGCAATGCGGCACATTCGCCATGCAATTCGCATGCGCCAAATGCTGGGTCGACGCCGGTCTCCAAGTGGACGTAATGATCGGCCACAGCTTTGGCGAGCTGACGGCCATGGTAGTCTCAGGGGTGCTCTCACTTCGAGACGGCCTCAAGCTCGTCGCTTCTCGAGCATCGCTGATGGCAACAAAGTGGGGTCCAGAATGTGGAACCATGCTCGTGATCCATGGTAGCCGCGACATTGTGCAAGGCTTGATCGCTAGCATCAACGCTAGTTCACCGGAGCCAGAAATCGAAATCGCATGCTACAATGCTCCATCAAGCCAAGTCGTAGTAGGCAGCTCTCTCGCCATTGATCAAACCGAGACTCTACTAAATAGCAACCCACGCTTCTCCGGCATCCATAGCCAGCGGCTCGATGTGACTCATGGATTCCACTCCAAATTCACAAAAGCGATCCTCGACGATCTCGACCAGGTCTCAGCATCATTAACCTACTGCAAACCGGAAATACCCCTTGAAACCTGTACCGCCGAGCCGAGCGACCAGTTCTCAGCGAAAACACCTTCTCAACATGCACGAGAACCCGTGTATTTCTCGGACGCTATTCAGAGAATTGAGAAACGTCTTGGTCCCTGCATCTGGCTGGAGGCCGGTATGGACTCGCCGATCATTCCAATGATCAAAAGAGCCTTGACCACACCAGATGATCATTCTCTTCAGGCTATCAAGATGTCAGATTCTCAGGCGTCCACGAAACTGATGTCCAATGTGACGACTGCTTTCTGGCGTGAAGGAATCCCGGTAACACACTGGAACTTCCTCCCGCCAAGAAGGAATGCCTACAAGCAAATCTGGCTCCCACCGTACCAGTTCCAGCCAACAGGACACTGGCTCAAGAACATCGATCGAGTCATGGAGGCACAGGAGAATGTCGTAGTCGAGAAGACGACAATGGTAGAAAAGCCCCAAGAACCAAAAGCGCCATTGAGATTGGTGAATGTTAGAAAATGTGAAACCAAGAACGACCGCTCCAGAGAATTCGACATTTTCTTGGGAACGCAGCGTTTCATCAAGATCGTATCTGGCCACGCGGTTCGACAAAGACCACTATGTCCGGCGTCAATGTACATGGAGTGTGCAGCAATGGGCGTGCAGCTGCTCCAAGGACATATGGAAGCCGGCACTCTTTGCTTCCTCGACCTCTCCTTCCAGGCAGCTTTGGGCATCGACCTGGCCCGAGAAGTTTCCTTGACACTCGAAAAGTCCAACGACTCACAAGCATGGAGTTTCGTGATCAAAAGTTTTTCCAAAGCCGATCCAAAGTCAAGATCCTCAACGCATGCGAAAGGCAAAATTGTGCTGACCACGCAGCCTGATTTCAGAACATACGAGAGACTTATCGCTGACAGAATGAATGAGCTGGAAAGCAAGCCAAACACCGAGAAGCTGATGTCTAACCGGGCCTACGGGTTATTTTCCCAAGTTGTCCACTACGCTGACTTCCTCCAAGGAATTTCGTTCATCACACTGGACAAGGCTGAGGCAATAGCCAATATTGACCTCCCCAAAGAAGCCCAATTCGGTGCCGAGGAGAGTACAGTAACTCAATACTGCGATACCGTAGCCATAGACACGTTCATCCAAGTGGTGGGCCTCCTCATAAACAGCAGCGCCCTCGTGACCAGCGAAGACGTCTACGTCGCCACAGGAGTGGACCACGTCTCGATGTCCTCAGCCTGCGACTTCCACAACCGCTCGTCCTGGACCGTCTACACAAAGTACACAAGTACGGGCGAGGGTCAAGCAGCAGGCGATATCTTTGTTATGACACGCGAAGGGGCTCTGGCCATGACCATCACAGGGGCACAGTTCACCAAGCTCTTAATCTCGAAGCTCGAGAGATTTCTAGACTCTGCCAACGCAAAGCCGTCCCAAGGGACTGCCATGAGCAATAAGGGTCTCCCACAGGCACCGGTCAATTCCTCCAAGTCGACATCCACAGTAAAGTCCGTCGAAGAGACCGAGACCCCGCCAGGCATGGACAACAGCAGCAGGGCGACATCGATCAATAGCGATAGAGGAGCTGTAACGCCGGAGGCAGTGGATGAGGGCGCTGAGAAGAGCCTGCGAAACATTATTGCGACCTACACAGGGCTTTCTCCAGCGGAGATAGCGCATGATGCCAACATTGGCGATCTAGGCGTGGACTCTCTAGCCGCAGTTGAACTCGCAGATGAGCTCCAGACACAGTTCGGCAAGGACGTCGAAGCCGAGGATCTCCTTACAAGCAGCTACGGAGCTCTCTCTGAACTCCTTATTCCTTTCGCCTCGACCAAGAAAGCGACGTTGCTTATTTCCAGTAACTCAGGGCCCCAGGCCGCAATTCTTACTCCACCATCATCCTCATCCTCATCCTCGTCCTCGTCTAACGTCAACGCTAGCGCACAAAACACGCAAGGCCACCAAGTCGCTTTGAAATTACTTTCCGATACCTCAGGAGCCTCCATCGCCTCCATCAACGGCAAAGCCACCCTTCAGGAACTCGGTATCGATTCACTCTCCGCGGTCGAGCTCAAAAGCGACCTGGAGGACGCATTCGAAATCGAAATCGAAGACGATAGGTTTACCCTGGACTCCACCGTGAAGGAGGTCCTGGACTTCTTAGGAGTAGGAGGGGCATCCCAGGAGGCATATTCTTCGCCGGCAGGCGCTACAAAGTCCAAAGATCAGACAGGCCAAGAACAATCAAGCAGCTTCGAGAAGGAAATTCCTGCCGAGAAAGGACGAGGCAAAGAGGTTGAACTAGCCAGTCCCATGGAAGCGCTGATCCAATGTGAGGCGTCATTCGACCAAGCAGCTACCAAGCGTGGATTCTTAAATTACTGGACAGAAGTAGCTCCGAAGCAAGACGAGCTACTGCTGGCATATATATGCGAGGCATTTCAAGCGCTCGATTCAGACATTGGTCAAGTTCCAAAAGGCCAACAGATTCCCTCGATTTCTCATCAGCCGAAACATAAGAAGGTGGTGAACCGACTGCTTGAGATCCTCGAGAAGCATGACCTCTTGACGAGGCAGGGATCGGCTCTTATCCGCGGCAGCAGGAAGACACCATCCACGCCTTCTCAGCAACTCCATGAGCAGTTCCTTGCACAGTTTCCCCCCTACGCTGGTGAAGCTCGACTCATGGCCCTGACAGGCCCAAAGCTAGCGGACTGTCTGTCCGGCAAGACCGACGCCGTAGCCCTCATGTTTAAAGGCGCCACAGCCCAAAAAGTCATGGAAGACTACTATTGCGCCTCGCCAATGCTATCCACCTTAACTGAACAGATAGTAACCTTCCTCCGCGTCGTCATGACATCTAGCAGCACCACATCCAGTGACACCCCCATCCGAATCCTCGAAGTAGGTGCCGGCTTCGGCGGCACAACGACGAGGCTCGGCGAAGTAATTCAAGCGAGCGGGGTGCCCACCTCCTACACATTCACCGACATCTCGCCCTCGCTCGTGAAAGGCGCCAAGACCAAATTCGCAAAGTACCCCTGGATGGATTTCCAAGCCTTGAATCTTGAAAAGGACATGCCCGCCTCGCTCTTGAATACATACGATATTGTCATTGGCACCAATTGCGTGCACGCGACAACAAACAAGACGAAAACCATCAGCCGGCTGAAGACAACTCTGAACGCACAAGGCTTCATGGTGCTCTCAGAGGTGACACAGCTGGTTGACTGGTACGATATCGTCTTCGGGCTGCTGGATGGCTGGTGGCTCGCCAACGACGGGTCGACCTACCCCCTACAACCCCCAGAGTCTTGGGTAAGGTCCTTCGAACAAGCGGGCCTCAGCAGGATATCGTATTCTCAGGGCCCGAGTCCAGAATCCAATACGCAGCGACTGCTCGTAGCATCTAACGACCAGAAGGTAGCTGCACCCGTTCGTGCCGAAGGGAAGCAGCACGGCGTGCAGACAGTCGTGTATAAAGAGATAGACGACACTCAGATCGAGGCAGACATTTACGTGCCCGCTCAGGCTTCCGCAAAAGCCATGCCAGTCGGTACACACTCATCTCCCAACCAGCGATACACTAACCCCTAACATCCCACCACCGCATTCCTGCTAACTCATGCCTCTGCTGTTAGCACTCATGATCCACGGCGGCGGGCACATGACACTCTCTAGAAAAGCGATCCGACCCTACCAGACTGCCTCCCTCCTCGCCCGCAATATATTACCCGTCAGCATCGACTACCGGCTCTGTCCAGAGATAAATCTCATCGACGGGCCTATTGCGGATGTATGCGACGCGTATGCGTGGGCACAGACGGGCTTGCAGGCTGTCGTGAGAAGCAAAGGGATTTTGATTGATCAGAAGAGGATAGTGGTGATAGGATGGTCGACTGGTGGGCATTTGGCCATGACGACGGCGTGGAAGAGTAAAGAGGCAGGTTTGACACCTCCAGTGGCGATCTTGAGCTTCTATGGTCCTACTGATTTCGAGTCTGGAGGTGAGTTTGTTCCTCACTATGTCAGGATAAAGAAGACCGGCTAACTACTAGCCTCCGCCACTAACAGATCTCGATGTCCGCCGGGCCGAAATGTATCCGGAACGGCGGCTGTCAATGGATAAGATCATCTCCTCTCTGCCTACCAAACCTGTAAGCACTCTTTGCTCAGAAGAAACACCCTCTCCCCTACCCCTTCTATCCCCTTCTCCCTGCCCTCCCCTCTCCGCTCTTTCCTCGCACCATGAAACCTCCCAAATCCACGCCAACCCCCCCAACAGATAACAAGCTACACCACCACCCCTACCTCCACCGACAGCAGCCACCTGGGCTGGCTACGTCCCGGCGACCCCCGCTCAGAACTCGTCCTCTCCCTCTTCAAAGAAGGCCACGGCCTCCCCCTCCTCCTTAACGGTATCCGTCCCCCTAACGGCAGGTCCTGGTCCACCAAGCCGCCAGCCGACCTCATAGCTGCTATATCCCCCCTGTCTCATCTCCGTCGCGGCACTTACACGACGCCGACCTTTTTGATCCACGGGACGAACGACGAAATCGTGCCGTATCATACTGCGGTGGCGTTTAGTGAGGCGATACGGGAGATGGGGGTGAGGGGGGGGTTGGGGAAGGTGAAGGGGGTGAGGCATATTCATGATTTGGAACTTAGAGAGGGGAGGGAGGGGTGGTGGGAGGGTGTCGGAGTTGGGTATGCGTTTTTGTTTGGTGAGTTGGGGCTGTGAAGGGGAAGAGGAATAGGAGTTTTTGGGAACTTTGTTTGTTTGTGCTTCCTCTTTGGAAGGGGTTTTGGTGAGTGCGATAGACTTTCTCAGATCTTTCTATAGCATTCATAACGTCGTAATCTGATCTACTCTAATCAGGGGTATAATGAAAAGAATCTCAAGCGGCGCACTCCGCTCCCTACCAAATTTTGCCGCAAAGTCAAATGAGGGGGAAAAACCACCCCGTTCCATCACTAAAACTCATCGGCCCCCTTCAACACCCTCCTCAAACTCCTCAACTGCTCCTTCACACACTTTGTCCTCCCCTTCGTCAAAGACTCCACAAACCCCCCACTGACACTCGCCCCCAAAACCCCCCTCCCCTCCCCCTTCCTCTTCCCAACTCTGTATCCTTCCGGCAAGCCCAAGGCCACTTCAATTTCCCCAAGCACGTGCACACTTATCTGCAGCAGTATCTTGATCTGAAACGTTCCAAATCTATCCAACGAGACGCCCCCAACCTGCATGCCCGGGAAGACGAGGGGAATTAAATCGACGCGGTCGGTATTGTGGGGACGGAGGGCAAGCATGTACTCGAGTATGTGGGCGTACAAAATGCTGTGTAAGTGGATGATGCGAACGTAGCAGGTGAGGAGCTGAAGAATGGTCGCCGTGTCAGTAAGGGAAGGCGGCTTGGAGGCGTCAGAGTTGCCAGTGGGAAGCTTGTGTTGTGGATGTCGCATCGATCCGTCCATAGCAGGGTAATCATCATCCAGGGTTGAAGCTGAGGGCGAGGCGCCGCTGTCGCTGGAATTCCAGATAGAATTTTCGTGGGTCCTTGAAGACAGAGAAGGAGGAGGAGGGGTCAAAGGGGAGGAAGGAGTGGCTGGTGCGGAAAAGGAAGTCAGCAGCGTCAGGAAAGTATTGGAACTATTCAAGACGTTGCCCACCAGGTGGTTTTGGAAGACTGTCGCCGTGGCGCCGGACGTAGGCTGATGTTCCTCGGGATCGATGGCAGCCAATTGCGCGTACAAATCTATTGCTAAGTCAGAGAGCTCCTGCATGCGTCGATGTTGGTTTTTTGGCATCGAGGTGGTGTCTTCGTCGCACCTCATAAGGGTTCCCCGTTCGGCCAAGTCTCTGAAGAGAGCGGACTTGGCCGTCGAGCTAATGCCAAAGTTTGCGGATAGCTCCGCGCTTCCTCTGTCCCTGTCTCGAGCTCCACCCAGTCGAACGTTCAAAGCCTTTGTGTGCTTGAAAGGTGCTGCATGGGCGCTTCTACTCGGTAAATCAAGATCCATTGCCTCATCTGAAGTCCCAGGTATCTGCATATTGTTTGACCATGTTTGTGTACGCGCTCCATTTGCCTCGATACCCACCTCTCGAAATTTTTCGTCCTTACTACTTGGCGGAGCAATCGGTATCTGGATATCCATTGGCTGCGCTTGATACTGTTGAAAAGCCCAGCCGTACTCGGGATCAAAGGATTCAAGCCCCGAGGCTTCTCCTGCATCGTTGTTGTAAAACGTCGGTAACGTTTCGTCTGGCCAGGGCAAGGTTGCAGACGAAGATCCAGAACATGTGGAAAAGTCCAGGTTGTATCCAGGCAAGATGCTCGAGGTCTCATGCGCAGACGAAGGGTTTACTGCATGTACCGGAATCGTATCCTCGGACTCCCCTTCATTCTCCTGCTCCGCAGTATTCTCTTCTACCGACCAATCACTGCCCCGCTCTCCAATTCTACGCTGGCCCTGCCCTCCATTCCCCTTGCTGTTGATAAGGCTACCATGGGTGCTTGGATTGACGATAGCCCTCGAGGCCATCCCACTTTTTTTGCCATTCCCTCTCCGCTCCTTGCGAGGGGGGTCATTGGATGCGGGAAGTCTGCCGGCACGTTTTTGTATACCAAAGTTGCAAGTGGCACCTGCTCTGAAACACCGGACACACTCAGCTTGAGGGGAATCCTGGCTCACGTCCGCGCGTAGACATCTGAGTTTCTGGCCACGACAGCGATCACAAGCTCCACGTTTACCTCCACCAGAGTGTGGCTGCGAGAGCGCACTAGTCATATCGCCCTCAGGAGTCGACATAATGTATGATATATTTGAATCTAGGGCCAAGGCTACAATTGAAAGCAGTCCGTCTCGGCCTCATTACATCAGGTCGACAGCATTCCGTTGGTTCTTAAAGCGCAATACTGGCTTGGTGGTCAGAGGAGTGAGGGACTAGGGTCGACTTTAGGAGTGCACAAACTTGAACCCCCTTCGGAATCCTATGTACGACCTGCATGAATGAGATTGCCGAGCCCAGCGGATAGGTTGACGGAAAGCTAGGGCTCTGGCAGATTCGGGAGGATCGGGCCTTTGTCAAGGTTCTGCATCCACTTTCCGTTCCCGGTTTATATGTGACCCTGTGGGGTTCAACGCTTGAATCTTAAACACATTATCATAGGGATTCGCGGAGATGCGTCCTAATGTGCCATGTGCGATACTTGCAGGGTAATCGAGATTTCAGGTCCTCGAAGCGGATGGCGATCACTTCGATCATGTAGATCCGATCCGATCCGATCAATCGACTCCAGTAAAGTGCTTTAGCCTCGTTGACAGTGCATGGAAAAGTGGAAAAGTGTAAAGGTGTAAAAGTGTAGGCGGAGGTGGGCTTACCTGACCCATCCATTACCGAGTCCGAACAACCCCTCGTTCCAAAGGCAAGCAGTCGATCAGATCATCACCCATGTCGATAGTTGACGTGGTCGAATTAGAGGCACCGCGACGTCGATGGCGACTAAAGCCGTGGAGTCGAGATTACAAGGATCGGGGGTTCTTGGCTGAGATTTGAGTGGATTATTTCATCTAGCAATCAACTCCTCTCAGCTGCCGACAGGGCAAGCATTCCCTGTCGAATTCCTTCGCAAAGCGTCCCTACTTTTGTGGAGCAAATCGCTCGTCCACTTCTTTTTGCGGAAACGTGGAAAGAAAAACAGTGTTCGAACAGTACTAGTATGTATAGGGCTACTCTAGCCAGGCTCTTCACTAAATGCTAAGAGGGTTCTCATATATTCCCTGTGGAAAACGTGGATAATGAATTTATCATAGGGACAGAATCATGATGTTGATGAAGTGTGAATCTGATTAATTGCTGAAAGGTATGTTTTCTACCTTAGTTGATGCATTCCCCGTCGCAAAGGCAGCTCCTGTAAGCTATGCGACCGTTCTCACTAGCTATGTAGCAATGCAATGCCAGCTCCTGTTGGCCTCAAGGGGACAGAGAGAAGCATGGGTGCTCTAGCCTTTGGCAGACTTTTCCCGACGAAATAACAAACGGACATTAACTTCTGCGACCTTGTAGCCGCAGAAGGGTGTAGCATTCGATAGACCTCCAACCAAGGAGAAGGTCCAGGCTCTAGCCGTTGATCGATCTCATGCCAGCCGGGTGGTATCTGTCACCTGCCACTTCGCAAGTTGCAAGTATTTGGTCAATCTCCACCATTTCCTCCTCGTTTAGCTCGACGTCGCTCGCTTTCCCATTTTCAATGACGCGGTCGACTGTCGTGGCTCCTGGGATGGGAATGATCCTAGGCATCCCCTTCTGTTTCGACAGACTCATAATCCAGGCAAGTGCTAGCTGGGCTGAAGTGCACTTCTTCTTTTGGGCCATAGTCTCAAGTTTCTTAACAAGTCTCATGTTTTTTTCGAAGTTGGGTGGTTGAAAGCGTGGTAGCATTCTTCGAAGGTCGTTTTCGGGGATATCGTCGAAGGATTTGATCTGGCCGCTCAACATGCCGCGGCCCATTGGGCAATAGCTATTGAAAGAATATTAGCTACCCAAAGCGTGAGCGCTCAATGAACTTACGCAATAATTGGAATGCCCAGCTCGGCACACGCCTCAGTGATACCGTTGGACAAGGGCTCCGTAGAAAAGAGGGAGATTTCGACCTCCACGGCCACGATTTTCGTAACCTTGGCCGCTTCACGGATGGTATTCGCATTCACCTCGCTCAGAGCAACCCCTCCGATCTTGCCCTCCTTCACCAACTCCTCAAGCGTAGCTAACGTAGCCTCAAGCGGAGTGTTCGGGTCTCGACGTGCGCATTGAAACATGTCAATCTTTCCTTTCCCACCTAGCATATCCACACAACGCTCCACGCTCTGCCTCACAAATTTCGGGCTACCATCAGGAGTGAAGTCCGGCTTGAGAGCGCCCTTAATGTTCAATACCACTTTGTCGGCGTCTTCGGGATATTTGGTGAAATACTTCTTCAGCAAGGTAAGCGAATTGACATCGGGCGACGGCCCGTAGAATTCTCCGCCGTCCCAGAGGTTGCAATCTTGAGATAGAGCTGCGCGCATTGCGGCGAAGGATTGCTCTTCAGGTGGGATGGCGTTGCGCCTGGTCAGCCCTGCAAAGAGAGGTTAAGGTGGTTGAGCTGGCTGAAAGTGCGTGGGAAGCTAACCGAGAAGGCCGTAGCCGACGCTGCCGACTTTGCGGCCAAACATTTCAGCAGACATTGTTGCGGAGCTTGAGTATGAGATGCGAGAATCGAAGATAGCGGATGACAGCGAATGAAAGGCAAATTCTGAAGGGAGGATATGGGGGGAGGCAGGTCCGAACGAGTATGGTAAGCTCAATGACGCTCATGGATTGGGTGATGGAAAGGCTGGAGGAAGAGGATGGGGAGGAATACAGAGAAAAACAAGCGGAGATGCGGTGGGGGAAAAAAAAGCTGAAAGAAGAAGGCAGGGCTGAATTGACGAGACACACAACGGCGATAGGCAATAATTTTCACCGAGGCCGAAGAGCACGAGCGAGACCAGAGCCGGGTTAAGTGCGATAAATGATCGGAGTACGGAGTAGATCGACACCTCTCCATCTTGTTGCATATCATTCTCTATCTCCGTCCATAGAGCGACTCTTCCCTACTCAGAGCCAAAGAGAGGCTGCTTCGTCTGATCTAACTTTGCTCTACTCGAGCTCTAACGTATTCTTCCCGCTCGGCCCCCCCATGCCCCGTTCCGCGAAACCGTTGCTCTAGCTAGGTGCAGATCATATGTTTAGTATAGGTACATATGCCCGACAAATAACACACACACTTCCCCGGACGTATTTCATCATCTGCGAGATTAACTTGATGCAAGCACCTTGCTCGCTTCGGAAGCAAGCCAGATACATTCATCTACATACGGACCAATATGATGGACAACGATGATAGACAGCGCTAACAACCCCTTCCGGCCAATCTTCCTCTTCCTCTTCCTCTTCGTCTTCCTTTCCCTTGAGCGCAGCAAGCCAACTTCGGAACAGAATCGCTCTTTCGGCATTCGGCTGCAGTCGTCGCTGCAATGACATGCAAACATGCATATGGCTGTCTGGCACAGGCTGGTTCCACTCTTGTGAACGTGTGCCAAATCGGGGATTTGTGGATCACGAGCGGCCTTCTCCGAGTTGGCCGAGAAATCCCATGCAATGCCATGACGCGCTAGCATCGGGCTGAAGCTCTCTGCCGCTGGCCATGACGTTGGAATCCACCGAAGTCCGAAATTGTGTCCTTGTCACCTCCGAATCGAAGTATTGGAACATCTGAACCCTATTCAGTTGAGTATCCCATTCGAAGATAAGAAAAAGTAAATGAACCTTTCTTTTATTATCAAGCACTTAGTCAGCCAAAAAAATATGTTCAATTTTTAATAAATTTAAAATTACTTGTTATTTAATATTAAAAGAATTTTAAATTATGATCTACGTTTACTCTTTAATATCTATTTTTCATATAATTCTATATAACTTGCTGGTAAAATTTATTAGAATCGACGTTGCCAAGAATTATCAACAATGCTGCACCTCTAATCCCAAGGTGTGGCACTCCTCATCAACCAAGATCTACTACCCTTTAAAGTCTACCACCCACCCTCTCAAAGAAGCTTCTCCACCAGAAAGTCCTCCAGTGTCGCCGTCATTGATTCCTGTGCCGAGGAATAAGGTGTTAGCTGGAGAGATGTCTCGTAAGTGGCGCAAATGTACCGAGCTCCCACACCATTCGTGAAGATATGCCTGAAAGTCTTTCATTCGATGACGCCGTCGATAGGATCTGCTTTCCAGATCTTGCAGATCTCAAAACATAAAGCTGAGAAGATGAAGAGCAAGAGGCCTCTCACGCCCCACTGGAGAGGACCATTTCTCAAAAGTTCGAGTCCTGCGCAGCCATGATTTCGCGATTGTCAATCTTTACTCTTCTCTCCGTCGTTGCGACGGTCTTGGCTCAAACAGGTCCAGAAGTAGCCTCCTACTTCAGGGAAACTCTGTCCAATGCTTCTGCAGTTTATCTTCCCTCTAAGACCAACTATACGTTGGAGACTACACAGAGATGGAACGCCTTCAGCGCGCCAACATATCTTATTTCTGTGAAACCAACTACCGATCTTGATGTCCAGAAGATTGTCCGTCAATTCGTGTCAAGCATTGGCCCTCCTGGACAAGACTACAAGAACATGCCGCTAACAGTTCTGGGAACAGATCGAATATGCTTATCATCACAACATCTCATTCCTCGGCACAGGCGGTGGGCACGGCTACTCAGCAACTCTGGGTACAATCCAGAACGGGATTGAGATCGACCTTGGCCATTTCAACACCGTCTCCATTGACCAAAATGCTAACACCATGACAATTGGTGGATCTGTTCACTTCGCCAACGTTACAGGGCCATTGTACGATGCTGGAAAAGAATTCCGTACGTAAATTACATTTGAAATCTTTTGGACCGTAACCTTGCAAAGATCATGATCTAAGACTTTCATGTACAGAAGTTGGCTCGTGTTCCTGCGTCGGCATGGTCGGTGCTACACTCGGCGGCGGTGTCGGACCCTACGGAGGCTTGCACGGTCTTGAGATCGATGGACTCCAATCCGTCAGCCTAGTAACAGGTACTGGTTCCTTAATTAATGTTTCAGCGACCAGCCATCCCGATCTTTGGTGGGGCATGCTAGGGGCGGGCTTCAACTTCGGCATCGTAACATCAGCCACATATCAAGTCTATGATTTTACAAACAGCGGTCAAACCATGAACGCAGATTTCAGGTTCCATGCGAGGCAGAACGGATCCCTCTACGAGTTCGCGCACTCCTTTGCTGGCAGATTACCGGACGCCTTCTCAATAGATATAGCAATCGCCTACAACGAGGCGTTCGGAGGCGTAAGTCATCATCTACTGTTCAATTCCTGGCGGCGAAAAGTGCCTGCTGACATTACCTCCAGACATACATGTTCGCCAACTTCCTTTATGTTGGCCCATTGAAAGAGGGCATGGCGCTCATTCAGCCGTTAATAGATCTCGGGCCCTTCGACCAAAACATCACCATGATCCCCTGGAAAGACATCCAGACCTCTTCCAAATTCGGGATCGACGCTCTCGCTTGTATCAAAGGAAACTTCCACAGTGTCTGGGGCCTGAATCTTTACCAAATCGACGTCCCGACCCTCATCAACGCAGTGAACTACATGGACACCATCTACGCGCAGTACCCTGGCTTCCGCCGAGCATTCCTCGCCATAGACATGTACGCATCTCGAGTCATCGAGTCTGTCCCTGACGACGCAACCGCCTATCCTTACCGGAACGCCACCGCACGCTTGTAAGTCAGAAATTTACCCCCTGAAACCCCAGTCTCCACACCAAATATCTAACAATCACCTTCCAAATCCCCAGCCTCCTCGACGTCGGCTTCACAAACAGCTCCCTCGGCACCGCCGCTTCCCAAGTCGGCCGCGACGCGCGCAGTATCTTCATTCCGACGAGCGGCGCTAGCTCCAGCAACATCGAAGTTTATGTCAATTACGGGCACGGCGATGAAGGGCCGCTAGGGTGGTACTCTGAACGGAAGCTTCCGCGGCTGAATGCACTCAAGAACCAATATGATCCCAATAAGCTATTTTCACATTACAACGCGTTGGAAGCCACTTATGACGTACCCAAGTACTAGTGATGGAGAGGGCATAGAGGGATCGAGGGAAGAGCTTGGTGGGATTGTGTTGTCGGCTGCAATTTTGGTTAGATTTTGAGTGTTAAAGGTAATTTAATAAAGGAACGATATGGGTGAAGGGATGATACTGGTTGAGACCACTGCGTAAAAATAGACTTGTGATTGCTTTGTATATTCTCCAAGATATAGGCCTTAAAGAGGCGGCTGTCTCTTCCCCAAACCTTCCTCTCCCTCTCTCTCCTTTGGTCGCAAGCGTCCTCCCATGACCCCCCATTCATCATTGCTCAATCCATCACCCACAGTCAATCCCAATCCCATGCTCAACCTCTTCGTATCACCTTTCCGACCCAATAAAATACCCAGCCAACACCTAAAAACCCCATGTTTGCTACATCAACGAAGCCAGATCCCACGTTCCATCGCCCAAAGGTATTAACAACAAGTGAAGCTAAGAAGGACGAGAGTGGTGCTAGCTTTTGAGACGGGCTTGTCTGTACTCGAACGGTGATTCAGGTGAAACTGGTGATGCGAGGTATGATAGGGGCTTTTGGGGGACAAAAGGGGAATTGTTGGGGAGGTAGTACATTTGGGCCTTTCTGGTAATTGATGGTCTGTTCATTGAGTTTAGGCTTGATGCCCTTGACTATTCTTAAGGATTAACCAAGATTATTGCTATATAGAGAGAGTGTGGGCGAAGGGTGCAGGAAATCTGCGCCTCAATGAGAGAGGACAGTCATGGCTGAGATGTAAGACTTTGCGGAATCTGCTGCTTTGCTTTGGTCCCTTCAAACCAGTCGATAGTGGAACAGATGTTACAACCGAAAATCGATGTTCCCAAATCCATAGTAAGAAAACGATTCATCAAAAGTTACATACTTTTAAGATTTATACACTTTTCAATGAGAATGTTCATGAATTATCACCAAGATGTTTTGATTTGTTTTATGCACACCTCTGTCGGCGATTCCAATTTCGAAAATCTTATATCGATAGACTTATCGTACATGTCTACATGTTCTATCATCGGGCTAGCAGCCACTTAGTAACGAACGCGGTTAAGCGGAGCAAAACAGATTTAGATAAGCCGCGTTGAATATATTGGATGTGTCCGTCCAGTACATGACTGCAAGCTGGAAAACCATTTCGACTACGGCAGCCATGGCTTACACGTCAAACGTCCCAATAACATGGACTAAGTATCATCAAGAGTACGTCGGCTGTCTTACACTTCTTGAATTGCCTTCGTATGCTTTCGATCTCAAGGGGTATTGGTCACCTTATCATAAGGATCTCATCTCACCGGTAACCAGCAGTCAAATAGGTCGTGCGCCTACGGCAGTACCGGAGCAGAAACAGTTGCTAACGACTCGTCTTCAATACGTTGAGAAAGAGTCTTTTGAAGGTTACAGAATACCGGTTGGCTTTCATCCTACACTTCGGAGCCAATTTTATTCGATGCGATCTAAGGTCATTAGTCGATGGCACCGCAATCTGCCCTGCTAGGGTTTTTTTAAATCTACACCAATGCGAGAGGTGGCCAGGTCCCGGAATTGTCAGTATCGGACTTGATCATTACACATCCAGTAGTGGTTTCTGTCCGAAATTCCCAGCAGCTAATTGAGATTAACGCTGCCATGTCGTCGAAGAAAACCAGTGTTACAGCACAGGTTTCATCAATTCCTTATCAGGAGAGGCACTTCGGCAGAGTTGGAATTGGATCGCAGCTTTTGGATCCTTTATTGAAATTGGCATGAAAGACATCCTCAGTAATACTGGCCTCGAAATGCGGCCTTTCCTCCAAGACGCTAGCTTCACGTTCTTCAACTTGAAGCACGTCATGACCGAAAATCCAGTCTGATGGCTGGAATCATAGACGGCACATTCGATTATTTACGCCGCGGGATCATTAAGCCTGTCTCTCCCATAAACGTGTGTTCAATCTCAGAAGCCGAAAAACGCATTCCGATTACCGCAAACAGGTCATATGGGGCATATAGTATATGGGGTTGAAGCTGTATAGGAGTCTATCTAGGAGCGAGCAGGTGAAAACTCTACTAGCGGGCCCCAGCCCTATCAGCCTTATGAGGCGGAGGTTACCAACTCCCCTATTTCCAACACTCCCCCTTGGGAACCGGAGCCTCCATGGGCCAAGACTCGGAGCTCCAAGCTCCCCTCTTTATGGGAATCATAGCCAACCAGGGCCATATATGTTGAACATATGAAGCTATTCGGAGCTTCGTAACGTATGTCGGAGTTACTGACTCCCCCAGCCTAATGGCTTAGCAGTGATTGAAGCTATTCGGAGCTTCGTAACGTATGATCCACCGTTTCCCTCCGTCGAAGGCACATATCCACGGTATATAGAGTACCGCTTCCCTTCGTCGGAGGCACATATCCACGGTATATAGAGTACCGCTTCCCTTCGTCGGAGGCACATATCCACGGTATACTGGATCCACCGCTTCTCTTCGTCGAAGGCACATATCCACGGTATATTTGAATCCACCGTTTCCCTTCGTCGAAGACACATATCCACGGTGTTCTAATTGGCTCTATCGCGTAGAGGCTTTGCCGTTCTGCACTTGTTGCGTCGATTGACCTTATCGCGTAGGAGGTTCCAATTGATGACGACGACGACGACGATAGACATGGTGGCAGTGAGCTTGTCGTAGTCACTGAATACGGAGCAACAACCCAGGCGGTTTGCACTAACCCGGGCTCATAACCTGTTGGAATACGAGGTCATATGGGGCATATAGTATATGGGGTTGAAGCTGTATAGGAGTCTATCTAGAAGCGAGCAGGTGAAAACTCTACTAGCGGGGCCCAGCCCTATCAGCCTTATGAGGCGGAGGTTACCAACTCCCCTATTTCCAACACAACGACTTTTTGCACCCCCTGGTACCACTGGTGCAATGCACCTCTCATCACCGAGCTACAGTCTTTGATTGCCATCATCACTTCCATCTAGTTTTGTCCATTCTCTTTACGCTGCTTATTCTGATGATCTTACCGCCAATGTTCAAATACTGAAATTCCGGCTCTGTCAGATGATTGGTTAGTGAAAAGAAAGCTGACGCAGCCCGATGAGGTTCGCCGAAAATGCCCGCATGCCATCTCAGAAAGCAAAAAGCTCATTGGTAGCGTTCCCAATTGTATGAAAGATATCTTTGGTCCGAAGATCGGAAGAAGCTACACGACGATTGAGGGGCTTTCTCATGAACAAGAAGATTCTTCGTCGTACACCATAACCTACGGGTAAAACGGCTGAGCATGTCGTGCAGCCAGAGAACCAGGGCACCGAACTGTTAATTCTAGATGTGGTTCTATTGCAAGCATAAATTCGTAAATGCTCACTCTTCATGCATAAGGCAACAGGGCAGATGTCGAGTTGGGGGCTAAAACGTCGATGCTTTGCATATTGATTACCTTAAAGAGTTGCCTTCTGCACTTTGAGCCCAGCATTTCAACGACTATACGTATGGCCCCCACTATCAACTTGAGGCAACAATACCTTCTGTATCGCTATTCGATCGATCTAGACTAAACTCTGCAGTCGTTTAAATTGGGCTGCAGCCTTCCAATATTGCCTGCATGACGAAAACCCGAATTCTAACCGCCCTCCTATATTGTGCGTGCAGTCCAGGGACATGGTCTCTGATACGCAGACTGCTTGAGAGCGTTGCCACTCAAACATTGCGTCGACAAAGATCTGCGCATCTCACACCAACTTTGCTTAGCTATCAGTACCTGTGCAACAACTGCTGTCGTGGAATTGACTTTTCTTCAGTCCTGTATCTCTACAGAACTTTATCCCAGTTCGTCATGAGCTTTGACTGGTCCTTTTGATAGGCTGCCACATGGCCATATTACAACCGCATAAGGCGTAGCCCCCACATGTGCATCTGCATATTCGGACTCGATGGATGACATAGGATGGTCCCCGAATTGTATATATCTTTGAGGCTTGATCCAAAAAGATCATTAGGTCCGCTTAGTTGCCGCAAGTCTTTGAAAAATTTCGAGCCCACGGCTTTAGCTCACAAAATTGGAAACCTTCAAAACACCATGGAACTACATCAGAATACTTCCCGGTACCAGATATTAGGAGCATTGCCTCCACCACCTGGGGTAATCCCCAATTTTTCGAAGTCAAGTCTTGGTTATGTGGTTGCTACAGTTACAGTATGCCTGGTTGTTACTACCTTGGTCGTCTGGGCCCGTCTGTACACTGTATTTTGCATCCTCAAATCCCACGGATGGGCTGATTGTAGGTTTCCCTTCCTTAATAAGCTGGTCATACTGACTTTTTACTGCAAAACGATGTCTAGCCCATACTGACTTGCGCAGACACATCTTTCGTCGCGTGGGTTAGCTACTCTATGGTTTCCCAGTGTTCGCACCAAATACTAATCTTTGCCAGTTTGGCTTCACGGGCTTCCTTACTGTTGACGTCGTAGGAATGAAGCATGGTGGAGGACGTCATCAATGGAATGTTACATTAGAAGACTTTGTATTCTTGTTGAAGGTATCTCCCTCTTTGCGGCCCTTGAATTTTTGCACCCCAAAAAAAACAAAGCTAACTGTCTCAGTTGATCAACTCCAATGAGATAGCTTACGGCCCAATCATTTTTCTTACCAAACTCTCTATCTTGCTTCAGATGCGACGTCTGTTTACCACGAGAGGAAGGGACAGATTTCGAACCCTCATCGATGCGGTTATGTGGCTGAATGCTCTTTTCTACTTTGCAGATACGTTCATCGAAATCTTCCAATGTGTGCCAAGAAGTAAGATATTCAATCCTCAAGAGCATGGCCGGTGTGTCAACAACAACTACGCAATCATCATCACGGCCTGTATAAATATACTCTCCGACATGTCGATCTTCGTACTTCCACTGGTCAAGATATGGCGAATGCAGATGCCGGTAAGGCGAAAGGTTGGAATCTCTACAATTTTCGCCTTTGGGTTCCTGTGAGTAATTCCCTTACTCCTGCGGTTCGGAAGCTAGCTAAAATGGCGGCAGTGCCTGCCTCTCCGCCGTTGCCCGTTTAGTCGCAAGCATAAAGACAACCACCACTAAAGATTCCTCATACGAGATTATGAACCTAGCTTTGTGGTCGTATGTAATTCCAGATTATCTTCGACTCTCCCTCTGCGCATTGAGACTGAGTTTTTGACCAGAGATGCTGAGATTGGCTGTGGTATCGTTTGCGGCTGTTTGCCGATTTTGCCTGCCTTTTTCCGTCAGTTCAAAATGGGCAGTACCAAAGCTGCCTTCCATATGAACACACATCTTCGAAACAGGATACACGGTACACCAAGCAAAGATTCCACCAACTCTACGTATGATGGAAGCGTAACGGTTGTGGGGGATGCGTTTGGTCCACGTATGCTCAAGGGTCGATACCTCGAATTGGAAGAGCTTCCGGCGAAGCCAAGGGGCCTCCAACACTGCTGAAGGTGGGGTATTCACGTTTGCGATTCGATAAAAGGGCTTATACAAAGGGGTCGCTCTAGATAAGTACAATTTCACGAAGATAATCATACAACATGCGTTTTTGAGAGAGACGTTAGGAAGCATGAGATATGATTCGTGGTATTTTTATGAGGTTTAGAACTTGCGGTAATCAATAATGCGTTTCGCTGCCAACATGATATTTGTTCAGAGAATATTGAGATACACTAATAGTAGGAAAACGATTAGTATTGTTTATTTTGAAGGGTCGAGAGAATGCTTGCCCCTCTAATGATGTTCATACCACTAGCTTACTTACATAATGTCAATCTTAATCATTCTTGCAGATCGCTTTGATAGCTTCATCAATTCATCTTTTCTGTTGAAAACGACATTAACTTGACGAAGTGAGCAAACAGACAGCTTGTCAATTGCATTCGTGATCAGCGTTCGCTCAAACAGTTGACTACTTCTATTGAAACTTGACGATGAAAGTCAATCATTGAATCAATCAATGAGTCATCATACTGTCAGCGATCATATGCTTTTTCATAACACGTGAATGTAATGTTTTTGAATTTACAGCTAGCGAAGTGTGTGATCACATCAGAGACGACATGAAGCTCACAATCTGTGAAAATCACTCATTTGATATCATGATGAACTTGTGATTGTTCGAGTTCTTGAGTCACGACGTTGCTTGCACATCATATCTGAATACATTATCTCGACTAATCTTTCAAAATGCTTTTGACTCTTCAAGCTTCTATATATCAAGATATCATATGTCTTCTGTTGAAAATGAGATACATATGCAAATATGTATGCACATACATATGCTCATACATATATCTCGATGATTAGTTATTTTCGCTTCGATCGAAGCAACTTGACGCTAAAGATATTTATTCTTTCTCTCACTTCTTTCTTCATCTGTATGCTTTATCATATATGCTTTATTTACTAGATAGTCAATATATCTACATGCACATATTTGCTTTGATTCTCATATATCAATAAATTATGAGTTCAAATTAAATTTATTTCACTATTGCAAATAAATCTAAGAATAAAATTTGAAGCATTAAACTCACTGTCATCAAATTGATGAAAATTTCTCTATCAATCATATTTCACAAAATAATTCTCATATTTCAATCACAATGAAAAATTCAAAGAACTATCATGTCTTGAAGCTAAAGAAGAGTGAAAACTATGAATCATAAAAGAAAAATATAATTAATGTCTTGAAAGTTAATAATTTCTGAATGATTATCTCAAAAAAGCTGAAGAAATTAACATCACTGTCATTTAATGTCTTGATAGCAAATAAAAAGAAGTATATTACTGATGTTTAACATTGAAAAGATAAAAATGACAAAGTCAGCAATATAATTGACTTCAACTGCAAAAAAAAACTCAGAATATAATAATAATAAATTCATACATTCTTGTGATATTAATTGAGTTAACTCATGAAAGACTTTATGCTATTTGTATTAAGTGAACAAAACTCTTCAAGATAGAAAATCATTCACAGTTTATACAACTGCTTCACGCAGTTGAAACAGTAAGTTTTAAAACTATGTATCAAATTTGTTCACGTTGATTACACATTAAAGAATGAGTGTTTTAATCACTTTAAATTGCTTCAAAAGCTTCATTTTCATCATCATTTTCACTACTGCTTTGAAACTCTTCATGATGATGATGATTATTCAATAGTTTAAAAAGTCAACATTTTGTAGCATTTTTGATTGCAAATGCAATCAGTTTAAGCAATGCATGAATACATACTTTATCATCTGATGACTTTATTTGCAATCACATTGCAAGCTATTTGTTAGAAGTCTGTCTAAAGCGAGTCAGATAGAAATGTCATTTAACTAGAAGATAAATGCTAAGAAAGAAAGATAGTTACAGAAAAGAAGCTGATTACATATGTGTATTTCTCAGTTGACGCTAAACTCAATAGAAACTAATCAAGATGATGAAGTAAGAATAAATTTAACAAGACTAGAAGATTAAGTTTGACAAAACTAGAATCATGACATTATCTTTTCTCTTCAATGATTCATGTTTGCATGAATGTATTTTCTGCTTAACTCAATTGATTGCTTAATCATGATTTTACAGACTCAGATTTGTTAAATTGTGATTGATTGAATTGTTGATTAGTGCAATTTGTTCAAGTATTAAATATGAAAATCATTAATAATCTTCTGAGTGTTCATAAATTCATCATCATCAATGTTGTATCAATTGAGATCATTGTCATAATCATTTCATTTGACTTTATACTGAAGTTATCTTTGATATCGACGAGAATTTAATATATCATCAATTTCTCACTCATTTTCATCGTTTATCACTATTGAATCTGAAAGTTCATTCTTTTGATTAAACAAGAAATCATTGACAACAAAGCAAAGCAGATCAGAATGAAATACATCATGAACATGCATAGACTCTGATAATTTCAGTTTATATGAAGAGTCGATGAAATTTAAATTAATGAAAGAATTGAGCATTTTGTCATTTAGCTTCTTGAAAGATTTTGCTGTAATGATGTTTCTTTCATTCAAAAACATCTTTGATTCAATTTCATAATCAACTTCTTTTCTATGTTTATTGACTTGTTTCATCATTTGTTTTCATGTTTTGACTAGCGACTCATGAGCAAACTTCAATGTTTTGTTCATATGTTCAGATATATTCTTGACTTTAGTTGTCTGCAAGCGTTCATGAGAACTTTCATATTCAATGACATTGAATTCAAAGTTCATATGAGAATGAAAGTCTTTGTTTAGAAAGAAAAAGATTGAGAAGATGATTGAGAACAGAGCATTATTGTCAATGAACTTAATCATGAGTAGTAGCTTAGCTCAGTCATTCTACATGTATAAACAGAAGAATCAAAGATATCTTTCAACATTCTGATTAACTTATTCACTTTGATCATTGATCTGAAAGTGATAAATTGTGAAGAGTTAAAAATTAATGTTTAGTCTTTTGCAAAGTGACTTTCATAGAATGAAGATAAATTGAGAGTTTTGATTTGAAACAATGAAATTGAGTAAATCATGTATTCAATATATTCATTGAAGCATTAGCTCAGCTGTTTTTTCTGCTGTGATTCTCTCGTCATCAATGAAGCAAGAAATATAATGTTGTTTCTTTGATAGTTTACATATCACTGTTAGTATGATGTTTTTGTCTTTCAAAGTAAATAAGTTGATGATGAAATTCATGACTATGTTCTTTCATTGCTGTTTAAGTATGAGTAGAGAATGTAGTAGTTCATTGAATTTATCTTGAAAAATCTTTGATCATCAACAAATGTAGCAGTTTTGAATATATCAATTTATTGTCTTTCACATTGAAGATTAATAGTAGTATCTTCTTATGATCTTCATCGTTCTGAAAATTTCGAAATAATCAATAAAAGATTGATCATGAACTTCTTGAATTAATTTCATTTGAAGATGTTCATTGAAGAAAACTCATAAAAGATCATCTTGATATAGTATTTCATTTTAAACTCAGCAATTTCTTAATTTAATATCTTTGTATTGAGTTTCATCTTTTAATACAACTTCACAAAGTAGAATATAATTCTCATTGATTTTGTTAACTTTTAAAATCAATTGATAAATTGATTCATCATTCTTTTTCTCTTCTAGATCAGCAATTTTCATTTGATTCAATGTGAGAATTGTAGTTCGCTGATAGTGATATCATTCATTCTTGAAGTTTCTAGAAATTGAATTGACTCAACAAGTCAATGCATCGACTTTGATGTTTTATTTGTCTGAGCAATACATGATTTTAAAGTTGAAGTTAATGAGCTTTTGTACTCAATGCATTTAACGTCTACTTAACTCTTTATCTTTCATTAATGATGTTAAAGCTTGATTAAACTGATCGTTGAGTTGAGTTTCAAGTTGACATTTTGAACTTGAACTGAAATCAAGTCGAGTTGCTCACATTTTCAACTTGACGCGACTCAATTCGACTGAGAATTGAGTCAATTCAACTCAACTTGTCAAGAACTTAAGCTTGACATCAAGAAAGCTAAATATAGAAATTTGTTCAACTTTTGCATTATCTTTTTGCATTATCTTTTTGATAGAAAGTCATGAAGAAGAAACATGAAGATCGTTTGATAGAAAATTATGATAAGAAACATGAAGATCATTTGATAGAGAATCATGACGAGAAACATGAAGAGAAACATGAAGATTGTTTGATAGAGAAACATGAAGAAAAACATGAAGAGAAACATGAAGATCATTTAATAGAGAGTCATGATGAGAAACATGAAGAGAAACATGATGATTGCTTGATAGAGAAACATGAAGAGAAACATGAAGAAAAACATGAAAAGAAACATGAAGATCATTTGATAGAGAAACATGAAGAGAAACATGAAGAGAAACATGATGAGAAGCATGATGAAGAACATAAAGAAAAAACATGAAGATCATTTGACTTTGATAGAAAGTCATGACGAAAAAACATGATAGAAAGTCATGAAGAGAATCATGAAGACTGTTCAATCAAGCTATTTACATCTATTTAATATCTTGTTGAGTCAAGTTGAGTTTTCAAATTGAATTATTGAATCAAGCTTTTCAACTCGACTTGAGTTCTTGAATTCAACTTCTCAACTCGATTCAACACTTTTTCAAAAAAAATTCAATTCAACTTAATACTTTTTGAGTTGAATACTTGACTTGAACTCAAGTACTTGACTTGACGCGATCAGTCTAAGCTTGATGATCAGTGAACACTTTAATGAGTAGTTCAGTCAATTTCAGTTCAGATCATCAATGTTCAAAAACATGAATGATTGTTAGTAATTTCTTGTCATAGATCTTGTAATTGCACTCAGCGAGACTCAGATTCTTACTGTAGTAAATCATTAAATGCAATGTTTCTTCATCATCATATTGAGAAAGTATGTCATCATTGACGTAGTTGAATGAGTTTATTTCAAGAATAGTCTTTTTATTTTAATTAAAATGACGAAGAATAAAGACTTCAGTCATTCATTTCTTCATATGATCAAAGATCATTTGACAAGCTTAATTTCATTCAAATATCATCTTTTTTTGAGTTAGTTGAATCAGAGAATGAACAATCTTTGAAAAGTTCTTTATAAAATGTTGATAGAAATTGCAGAAGTTGACGAAGAACTGCATCTGAGTGAGATTTGTAGAAGTAGATCATTCAACTACTGCTTGTACTTTTCTGAGATTCATCTTTAGTTCTTCAATGAATAGCAATAGTTTCAGAAAGAAGATTTTCTGAACATGAAACTTGCATTTGTTTATATTCATCTGAAGATCAATCTCTTATAGTTTATGTAAAACTAATCATACATGTTGCTTATATTTTTTCAGTGTTTTGCTATAAATGATAATGTCATTTAGATAAATCTGACAAAACTGATAAAGATAGTTAAATAGCACGTCGTTCATATAATGTTGATAGAAAGTCGAGTCATTGATTATGTTAAAGATCAATCTAGAGCGAGTCATAGAAGTATCATTTAACTAATAGATAAATGCTAAGAAAGAAAAGTATCTACAGAAAGAAACTCAATTCTTATATGTGTATTTCTTAACTCTGTGCTAAACTTGATTGAGTTGATGTCTTATACATATGATGCAGAGTTTCAATGACATCATCTTTAAATCAGATTCTCGCTAAACTCGATTAGAATGAAATCAGACGAAGACTAAATGAAGAATAAACGAAAACTAGAATCGTAACATTACTTTTCTCTCTTTGACTATTCATGTTTGCATGAATGTTATTTCTTAATGCGCTTTTCTTGAATATTTGATATGAAAGTCATCAATCATCTCTTGAGCGTTCATAAACTCATCATAGTCAGCATTATATCAGTTGAAATCATTGTCATAATTCTTTCATTTGACTCAATATTGAAGTCGTCTTTGATATCATCAAGAGTTAAATATATCATCAATTTTTCATTCATCTTTATCGTTTATCATTATTGACTTCAAAGATTCATTCTTCTGATCAGACAGAGAATCATTAACAACAAGATGAAGAAGCTCTGAATGAAATACATCATGTATATGCATAGTTTCAAATAGTTTCAATTTATAGAATGAGTCAATGAAATCAATGATCTGAAAAGAATCAAGCATCTTGTCATTCAATTTTTTGAAGAGTCTCGCTGTAATGATGTTTCGTTCATTCAAAAACATCTTTGATTTGATCTTATAATTGATTTTCTTTCTATGTTTATTAGCTTGATTCATCATTTGTTTTCATGTTTTGATCAGAGCTTCGCGAGCGAAGATCAGTGTTTTATTCATGTGATTGAATATATCTTCAACTTGAGTGATCTGCAGACGTTTGCAAGTGCTTTCATACTCAATGATGTCAGAGTTGAAGCTCATATGAGAATGAAAGTTCTTGTTCATGAAGAAGAGAATCAAGAATATAATTGAGAACAAGATGTTATTGTTGACAAACTCAATCATAAGTAGTCACTTAGATCAGTCATTCTGCATATATGAACAGAAAGAACAAAGATATCGCTCAACATTCTGATTGACTTGTTTGCTTTGATCATCAATCTGAAAGTGATAAATGATGAATAATTGAAGAGAAATGCTAAGTCATTTGCAAAGAGACTTTCAAAGAATGAAGATGAACTGAGAATCTTGATTGAATACAATAAAGCTTGATAAATCGTGAGTTCAATATATTCATTGAAGCAACATTTCAGCTGTCTTTTCAACTGTGATATCTTCATCATCAATGATGCAAGAAATATAATGTCTTTCTTTCAACAATTTGCAGATGACAGTCAGAATAACGTTGTAATCGTACGAATTAAATAGATTAATAATGAAGTTCATGACTATGTTCTGTCATCGCTGTTCAGATATTAATAGAGATTGAAGCAAGTCATTTGATTTATTTCTAGATATTTTTGATCATTAATAAACATAGCAGTTTCAAATATATTGATCTACTGTCTTTTGCATGAACAATCAATAGTAGTTTCGTTTGATGATTTTCATCATTCTAAAAATATCAAAGTGATTTATTGAGAATTGATTGTGCATCTCATGAATCAGATTCATTTGCAAAAATTCATTGAATGAGACTCATAGCTGACTGTCTTTGTATAAGATTTTATTCTGAATTTGACAATTCTTCAGCTTAATATCTTCACATTGTGCTTCATTTCTGATCTTTGCTTCACGAAGTAAAGTGTTACGAGCGTATCAAGATTGATTAAAGCTAGTCAATGATCTAGTCGAGATCTGATCTAGATCTGACTCAGATTTGACTCAGATATGACTCAACACTTTTTTTCTTTCTCAACATTCTTTTCTTTCATCAACATCTTGTTCATCTACATCATCTTCTTTTCATGTTACAAACACATCTCTTTCGAGTCTAGCACAGTCTCTGAACATTACATAAATAAAAGCTCTTGTATCAATATTCTTCTGTATTCTTAATATTCAGTTATAGCTATCTTTAAAGATCAAGCACTATCAACTCTGATCTTCATTGATTGTATCATCTAGACACGATCTCAACATTATATTAAGAATTCGTTAATCACACGATACTGATCTCATTACTCATTCAATCAACTCGTACAGATGAATCGAGTCTAAAGAAATTTGTTTATCTGATGATTTGATCTTGAAAGACAAGAACAACATCAGAGAATTCATAGAATCAACGAGAACATAAGATCGTTGAATTGCTAGAAGATTTATCACTCATTCAGTATGCATTCATTCAAAATCGATTAATAGAATCTATGATAAAGAATCTTCGTGAATTGCTTCAAGATCAATCACTCTCAGAAACATCTTCTTTGTTGAACAAACATACATCTTTCTTTTTCAATCGTTGAGCATCATCATTCATTCAACTCTCTTTCAAACAACTCTCATCTTCTTCACTATGACATCTAAGAACACATCTGATAAAGATAAAGCTTTTGTTGATTTCTTGCAACAAACACGTTCACAAGCTCTCTCTTCTATCGTTGATTCACAACACGCTTCTTCATTCATTGCTTTCGACGAATCAAACGCTGAAATCATCATACAAGATGATATGAAAGTATGAAAGAAATGTATCTATGTTTTTAATAGAGAAACAGAATGTCTCGTCAAGATGAAACAACGAGACAAGAGCGAAATTCAACAGTTGAAAGCACAATTACAAGCTTTCACTGCTATCACAGTCAATGTAATCATCACTGCTTTCTCGATTGTCATCTACTTCGAACGATCTAAATATCACAAAATACTTGACTCTTCAATGTTCACTGATGAAAAGAACTCTACTTGAAAGAATTGATCTCTTGACATACGAGAGAAGCTAGCAATTAACGTCGACATCTTCTCAAATGAACTCTACAAGCTGAGTTACATTCACTCTCGACTAGCAGATGATGTCATCGAAGTCACTCAAGTCAGATGTGATCTCAACTGTGATAATTTTTATCTGACTGTCAATGAACTTCTAAAGAAACTAGCTCAATCATTTCATGATTCTGATAAGAAAGATAACTATCGTAGAAAATATATTAATCTGATTCAAGAATCAAAGAAATTCAGCGATTTCTTTAATCAGTTTCAACGACTATACATCTATCTGAAGTATCAGAAGAACGTACTAGTCATTAATCTAAAGAATAAAATAAATTCTTGTCTTTGAATCTTTTGAACAGCTCAGATGAAGTCACTCATCAAGTTATCAGATATTTGAAACTATCTGATTTGCTTGAACAATGAACATAGAGCAGTTCAAGAGATCAAGAACAAACTACTCAAACACAATGATTCAAAGATCATCATTTCTAGAGCAATTATTGCTGTTCAGTCTTCGACTTCGAAGTCTGACTGATCAAAGTCGCGCAGCGCAGTTTTGACTAGCGTCAAGAATGCAGACGTTCTAGTTGAAATCTGCTTCGTATGTCACAAATCAGATCATAGTTTCAGAGAATGCTTGAATCAATCTATCAAAGTCAATGCAGTTGACGAGAACTACGATCGTTCTGAACTCAATACTGAATCAGAGTTCAAGTCAAAAAACTAGTCATCTCTTCAACAATCACTGAAGTGAAGATTATATCTTTATGCAATCTAGATGAAATTCTATCGAAAGAGAATTACTTTGATAAGTCATTTCTAGTCAATGCTCTTCTCATCTTGCAGAATGAATCATTCAGTCTTCGCTCTTTGATAAACAGTGATTCAATCGTTTATATGATCATACATATCAATCTAGTCGACAGAGTATGTAAAAAGCTGAGAATTCAACCTATATCACTGGTAAAAAAGAAGTTAATAAAAAAATATGATGAAAAGATATTTAAAAAGACTATCACTCATAAAATTCTATTGAATCTCATCATTGAAAGTCATAAGAAATTGACTGTTTCTATGTTGATAGCTGACATCGATCATCACGAAGTCATATTAGAAAAATCTTGAATGAACAAAAATGAAATTGTTAGAAGTCAGCATAGAGCGAGTCATATGAGTGTAATGTAACGAGTATATAAATGCTAAGAAAGAAAAGTATCTAGAAGAAAAGAATCGACTATCTATATGACTCAGAAGAACATAAGCTAATTCTGAATAGAATTGATCTTGAAACAATTCTATAGTCTAGCGACGAGCGATCAACGATAGTCATCAACATAGTCATCAACATAGCTATCAACATAGATGCGTAGCTAGAATCGTAACATTATCTTTTCTCTTCAATGATTCATGTTTGCATGAATGTATTTTCTTAGTCTTGTGTAGAATCGAAATGTCTATTGTAGCAGACTCACTATGCGAGATAGAATGATGTCATTGTAGCAGACTCACTAGTTGCACATGAACGTTTGATCAGGTTCATTGATGAGTAGAGCGATGAGAGCGAGTAGATCATTGCATTGAGAATGTCATTGTAGCAGGCTCACTAGTTGCATGCGAACGAGTCGACAGATCGATTTACTGATAGATAGAGCGATGTGAATAGATGAATCATTGCATTGACGAAAGATGTCATTGTAGCAGACTCACTAGTTGCACATGAACGTTTGATCAGATTCACTGATGAGTAGAACGATGTGAATAGATAGATCATCACGTTGACGAAAGACGTCTTTGTAACAGACTCACTATTTGCACATGATCGAATTGACGAATCGATTCACTGATAGATAGAGCGATGAAGATGAATAGATCATCGCTTTGACGATGTCATTGAAGCAGACTCACTGATTGACTTGCTCATTGAAGAGATCGACTTTGAGCTCGTCATTGTAGCAGACTCACTAGTTGCATGTGAATGTATGATCAGATTCACTGATGAGTAGAGCGATGAGAGCGAGTAGATCATTGCATTGAGAATAGATGTCATTGAAGCAGACTCACTGAAGATTTGCTCATCAAGATAGAGACTTCACGCAGTTCTAGACTGATCTCTTTGATTGCTCTTTGAGATAGAGACTTCACGCAGTCATAGACTGACTTCGTTTGATTGTTCAACAAATTCGAAGAATCTCTTGCAAATCTGAATGAATGATTAATTCGCTGATCTTTGATCTAGTCGAATGATTTCGATCATTTATTTAACCTCGCTGATCAGCGCACGAGAGAAGAAGAAAGTGAGTGTTGCTGATGATTGCAAGTTGACTAGATCAAATGTCGATAGTGAGTTGAAGAATCGACAGAAGCACTCGAGAATCGATGCAGATTATTTCACTTCGTCTGTAACGAAGAAGCATTTATATAATGTTAGAGATCAGCATAGAGCGAGTCATATGAATGTAATGTAACGAGTATATAAATGCTAAGAAAGAAAAGTATCTAGAAGAGAAGAGTTGACTATCTATATGACTCAGAAGAACATAAGCTAACTCTGAATAGAGTTGATCTTGAAACAACTCTATAGTCTAGCGACGAGCGATCGACGATAGTCATCAACATAGTCATCAACATAGCTATCAACATAGATGCGTAGCTAGAATCGTAACAGAAATATTATTGAATATGCAAATCGACGTCATCGTTTTTTCGAATCAATTAGATACTTTCATTTCAATTTTTTCGATCTTTCTCAATTCAAAGCACTCAAGTTGATCGCGATCAACTTCGTTTACTTCTACTTCTCAGTCAAAGATTTCTAGAATGCTCAAACGATCTGTTTCAACTACAATTCAGAAAGAGTCATTCACAATTTGAAGCATAAACGTCGCTTTGTTCAAAACACTGTTGAATCGCTTAAAGAAGAATCAGACTGAAGTATTCGCTCTATTCATGAAGAATATCGATAGAAAAATCGCGTACAACACTCAGTGCAATTTGAACGCTCTGAACATCTCTTTCGTCAAGAAAACTATTCAGAATTTGAAAGCTATTAAAGTCAAGCTGTCTTCAGAATATCATGATTTTCTAGATGTTTTTGATCGAGTTCAATTGAATAAACTACTCTCTCATTGCTTCTATGATCATAAAATCGAGCTCATCAGTGATTCAACGCTCTCTCACTGTCGAGCATATCAAATGTTCTCTGTCAAACTTCTGAAAGTAAAGAAGTATCTGAACGAGAATCTGTCAAAGAAATTTATCACTTCTAGTCAGACTCTCTATTTCTCTTCTGTTCTATTCATTCTCAAAGCAAATGAAGATCTTCGATTCTGCGTGAACTATCAAAAGCTAAATATCATCTTCAAAAGAAATAGATATTCTCTATCACTGATAGACAAGATCATTGATAAAATAGTGAGTTGCAAGCATCTGACTAGATTGAACATCATATCAGCATTCAACAAACTGCGAATGCATCTCGATAGCAAGAATTACATCACTTTTATCACTGCTTTAGAAGCATATAAATACAAGATGTTATCATTCAAACTGATTAATAAATCGATCTCTTTTCAGCAATATATGAATGATGTTCTATGAAACTTTCTGAACGACTTTTGTCAAGTCTATCTAGATGACATTCTCATCTATAGCAAAATGAGAAAGAAACATAGAGATCACGTCAGACTAGTGCTGAGATGATTACGTGAAGCTGAACTACAGATAGATATTCGAAAGTGCAAATTCAATGTAGAGAAGACAGTCTTTCTAGAAGTCATTGTATCAGAACAAGATCTTCGCATGAATTCAAGCAAGATGATCATCATAGTCAACTGAACTACTTCGATCAATTTGAAAGAAATTCAGAGCTTCGTGAAATTTGTGAACTTCTATCATCGTTTTATTAGAAACTTCTTCAAACTAGTCAAATCATTCACTCAATTGACTAGAAAAGATATGTCTTTTGTCTGAAACGAAGTCTGCGTTCAAGCTTTCAGAAATTTGAAGAAACAGATCAGTTTCGCTTCAGTTGTTCATCATTTCAATCTCAAACATCAGACTATTTTGAAAATCAATGCATTGAACTATGTAAAAGATGAGATACTGTCTCAGTACAACGATGAGAATGTACTTCATTCAATGATCTTCTACAGCAAAAGCATGATTCTCGCTGAAATCAACTATCATATCTATGACAAGAAATTGCTGATCATTATTCGCTGTTTTGAACATTGATGATTTGAGCTGAAATGTACTGAATTACTCATTCAGATATTCATCGATCATCAAGCTCTGAAGATCTTCATGAAAAACAAACAGCTGAGTCGACATCAAGTCAACTATCTGAACATTCTATCGAAGTTCAATTTTCAGATCATCTTTAGATCAGACAAAATGAACATTAAAGTCGATGCGCTAACTTGAATGTCTCTAGCGAACGTCTCTGAATCAGCTAAATGATTTGAAGATTGCTTTCAAACTATTTTTATCTCTGATAGAGTCGATATTCTATCTATTGACTCGAAATCGAACGCAAATTCGAAATCAGAAGTCAATCTCTATCAGAAAGTATGATTAGTCAATCAAATGAATGAGCTTTGCAGCAAATATAAACAAGCTAAAAACGACAACAAGCTCAAGCTTTATAGCACTAAGATGAAGAACTGCGAAATCATTGACAACGTTCTATTTAGAAAAGATCTACTGTGAGTTTCTGAGAACATGCATACGAAATTACTACAAGAAGTGCATGATCAATCTTCAATCTCTCATCTCGACAATAGATGAATCATCAATCTAGTTCAGCGTTTCTACTATTGATCAGATCATCGAACTACTATCAGACAGTACATTTGAAACTGTCATATCTGTCAACGAAGCAAAGCTTTTAGAAATGCAATCAACGAACTTCATCAATCTCTATTTATCTCACTAGAACGATGAAAAGATATAGCTATGAACTTCATCACTGAACTATCTCTGTCAGAAGACTATAACGTCATTTGCACAATCATATGTCATTTCATCAAAGAACGTCACTATGTTCTTTGTCATTGAGAAGACGATGACATCTCAGTCGAAGAAATGATTTGAATCATGTTATGAAACGTCTATCGACTGCATGATCTACTCAGTTCTATTGTTTCGAACAGAGACTTTCAATTCATATCGACTATGTGAAAAAGTCTTTGCAAGCGACTGAGAATCACAGCTAGTCTATTCACAGTCTATCATTCTGAGATCAACGATCAATCGAAACGAGTCAATCAGAACGTCGAACGCGAACTTAGAATCTACTGCAATTACATGCAGAACGACTGAGTCAAATGAATATCTATGATGAAATTTAGCAACAATTTCAATATCTTCTCGATCACTTCAATGATTTTCTTCTACTTCAATAAAGAATTTCATCTTCGAATGAGTTTCAATTCAGATACGACTGACTATGAAACAACTCGTGAACGACTTGAAGCTAGAAAAGCAGATGATATTGTCATTTGAATGAAAGAACTACTGAGCTTCGATCATCAACAATTGAAAAAGACGAAGCTGATCATTGAAGTTCAGATCAATAAACATAGACGAGACGTCACATATGAAGTAGATAACTGAGTTTGACTATCTTTCAGAAACGTCAAGACAACGAGATTCTGCAAAGATTTGAAAGATAAACAGCTAGATCTTTATCAAATCACTGCTAAAATAAATATTTTTTATCATCTTCATCTATCAGTCAGCATGAAGCATCTGCATTCGATATTCAGCTTGAAGCTACTACAATTGTATTCAGAAAATTCTCTATCAGAACAACATTCAGAATCACTCAGATCAATCACTATTGAAGACGATGAACATTGAAAGATAGATGATATATTGAACTTCAGACGCTATCAAGATCGAATACAGTACAAAGTCAAATGAAAAGATCTAGATAGAAACAACGAATGATACTATGCAAATAAAGAAAAATTCAATGACTCAGAGAAAGTTTTGAACGAATTTCATAAGCTATATTCAAGCAAATCGCGCTAAATATCGAAATAACTATCAACAAAAGCGAGCAAAGAAACTACATTCATGTGAACATGAATTTTCGAAGAAAGAGATAATGTTACGAGCGTATCAAGACTGATTAAAACTAGTCAATGATTTAGTTGAGATCTGATCTAGATCTGACTCAGATTTGACTCAGATATGACTCAACACTCTTTTTCTTTCTCAACATCTTGTTCATCTACATCATCTTCTTTTTGTGTTACAAACACATTTCTTTCAAGTCTAGCACAGTCTCTGAACATTACATAAATAAAAGCTTTTGTATCAATCTTTTTCTGTATTTTTAATATTCAGTTATAGCTATCTTTAAAGATCAAGCACTATCAACTCTGATCTTCATTGATTGTATCATCTAGACATGATCTCAACATAAAGTACAATTCTTGTTGATTTCATTCACGTCAAGAACTTGATTATAAATTGACTTGCTGACATTCTTCTTTAAATCAGCAATCTTCATTCAATTCAACGTCAGAATAGTGATTTATTGATAATGAATGCGTTCATCATTGAAATCTCTGAGCATGAAGTCAGCTTGACGAGTTAATGCATTAATCTTAATGTTTTATTTGTCAGATTGATACATTATCTTGAAGTTGAAGTCAGTTAACTTCTGAACTTAATGCATCTGATATTTGTTCAGCTCTTTGTCTTTCATCAATGAGATGAATGCTTGATGATCAATGAACATCTTGATAAAAATGTTGATCAGCTTCAGTTTAAATCATCAATGTTCAAAAGCTTGAATTATGATCAGCAGTTTCTTATTGTATATCTTGTAGTTGCACTCAGCAAAAGACATATTCTTGCTATAGAAAGCAATTGAATGTAAAACATCTTCATCATCACATTTGTTATGATTCTAACTACGCATCTATGTTGATAGCTATGTTGATGACTATGTTGATGACTATGTTGATGACTATGTTTCTTACTATCGTTGATTGCTCATCACTAGACTATTGAGTTGTTTTGAAGTCAACTTTATTCAGAATTAGCTTATGTTCTTCTGAGTCATATAAATAGTCGATTCTTTTCTTCTAGATATTTTTCTTTCTTAGCATTTATATACTTGTTACATTACACTCATATGACTCGCTCTATGCTGATTTCTAACATTATATAAATGCTTCTTCATTACAGATGAAGTGAAATAATCTGCATTGATTTCTTCAAGTGCTTCTGCTAGTAGTTCTTCAACTCTTTATTGACTTTGATCTAGCAATTTGCATTCATGCAGCAGCACTCATCTTTCTTCTCTTGTGAGCTGATTTAGCGAGAATAAACAAAAGATTCAAACTCGTGCGCTGATCAGCGAGTATAAACAAATGATTGAAATCATTCAACTAGATCAAAGATCAGCGAATTAATCATTCATTCAGATTCGCAAGAGATTCTTTGAATTTGTTGAATAATCAAACAAGATCAGTCATAGAACTGCGTGAAGTCTCTATCTCGAGAAGCAAACTTTCAGTGAGTCTGCTTCAATGACATTGTCAATGCAATGATTTTCTCATCACTTTATCTATCAGTGAATCGATTCGTCTATCAGTTCACATGCAACTAGTGAGTCTGCTTCAAAAACATCGTCAATGCAATGATCTTCTCATCATTTTACTCATCAGTGAATTGATTTGTTTATCAGTTTACATGCAACTAGTGAGTCTGCTTCAATGATATTTATTCTCAATGCAATGATCTTCTTATCGCTTTATCTATCAGCGAATTGATCTATCTTGTGTTTCTGTGTCAACTAGTGAGTCTGCTACAATGACATGATAATGTTTTTAATAACAAGCAAATCTTTGAGCTTGTTTTTATATCAAAATCTCAATGAGTCTGCTTCAATGACACTCTCAATGCAATGATCTATTCACTTTCATCGCTTTATCTATCAATGAATCTGACTCGTCATCAAGTTCATGTGCAACTAGTGAGTCTGCTTTAATGACATCTTTCGTCAATGCAATGACTCAGCTACTCACATCGCTTTATCTATCAGTGAATCGATCTGTCGATTCATTCACATGCAACTAGTGAATCTGCTACAAAGACGTGTTTGATATTGATCTCATCATCAAGTCAGTCACTCAATAGTTAATCTGCTTGAACGACATTTAAAGTGAGTTTGCTACAAAGATGAACAATGATTGATCTCTTGATTGAGTTGATCAATGAACGAAAAAAGCTTTACTATGTAGTAGATCTGAATCAGCAGTGAGTTCGCTTCAATGACATGATCACAATTGATCTTTTCAATGAGCTAGTCAATTCTCTTCTAGTGAGTCTGCTTCAATGACATCAGTCAATAGTTAATCTCTTCGCTGAGCAAGTTAATTTCTCTCTACATAGCTAGTCTGTTACAATAAACATTTCGATTTTACACAAGATTAAGAAAATACATTCATGTGAACATGAATCATTGAAAAGAGAGAATACTGTTACAATTTTAGCTACACATCTATGTTGATAGTTATGTTGATGACTATATTGATGACTATGTTTCTGACTATCATTGATTGCTCATCACTAGACTATTGAGTTGTTTCAAAGTCAACTTTATTCAAAGTTAGCTTATGTTCTTCTGAGTCATATAAATAGTCAATTCTTTTCTTTTAGATACTTTTCTTTCTTAGCATTTATATACTCGTTACATTACATTCATATGACTTGCTCTATGCTGATCTCTAACAATATTGAAACAAAACTTCATCATTGACGTAGTTGAATGAGTTGATTTCAAGAATGAAATCGCAAGTCTGATCAAAGTGACGAAGTATAAAAGTCTCAGTCATACATCTCTTCATGTGATCAAATGCAGTTTAACAGACTTCATTTCATTCAAATATGATTTTCTTTGAAATGAGTTGAACTATTGAATGAATAATCTTTGAAAAGTTCTTGATGAAACATTAATAAAAATTGCAGAAGTCAATGAAAAACTGCATCTGAATGAGATTATTAAGTGTAAATCAATCAACTATTGTTTGTATCTTTTGTGAATTCATCTTAAGTTTCTTGATTGACATCAAAAGTTTTAAAAAGATAATTTTCTGAACATGAAACTTGCATTTATTGATGTCTATCTGTAGATCAGCTTCTTGTAGTTTATTCAAGATTAATTGTACATGTTGCTTGTGTTTCTTCAAGATCTTGCTGTAAATGATAATGTCATCTAAATAAATCTGACAAAATTGATGAAGATATTCAAACAGCATGTTGTTCATATAGTGTTGATAGAACGTTGATTCATTGATTAATTCAAAGAGCATTACATGATATTTATATGAGTCGAAGAAGATGATAAAGATAGTCAAATTTTCGTTATCTGAATGCATTTGCAGTTTATTGAACGCGACAATGATGTTCAATCAAGTCAGATATTTACTTTCTTATATATAAACGAAAGTCTCATTTATTAAGAGCAAAGAGTAGTGATTTCATTTGATTAAAGCATTGAGCTTTCTGTAGTCAATGCAGAAACACAGACTTTCGTCTTTCTTTTCAATGAACAAAATGAGCGAAACGTATGATGCAAAGCTGAAGAAAATGAATTCTTTGTTCAGATGTTCAATCAAATACTTCTTTATCTTCTGAAGCTTGTGATTGAACATCTGATACAGTCTGCTTTGAGAGAATATTCTCTTGTTGATCAACTCAATCTTGTGATCATAGAAATGATGAAATGATAGCTGATTGATCATTATTTAATCAAACACGTCTAGATAGTTGTGATATTCAAAGAAAAGCTTGATCTTGACTTGCTTAAAAATCTCAGTATGTGAAAGTTCATGTAGATTCACTTCTTTGAGCTTATTCTCAACTGTAGTTATGAGTCAATCAATTTTCAAGATGATAACAGCAAAGATTTTGATGTCTGATTGTTTGACTAACATTTTATAAACTGCTGTCTTTATTATTGATATGTTCATTGAACTGAAAGCTGATTTCAGACTGAACGTTGATTTAAAATTGATGTTAAACGAAACTGTGTCATGCAATTTTGACTGTTCAATTAGTTTAACTGACTTTTCATTGAACTGATTGAAAGAGAGTGATTCATGATTGAATTAAGATGTAACGAAAGTGAAAAATCTCTTCAATATATGAGTAAAAGTTAAACTTTTTCGTTTTGTGATTGAATTATTGCTTGTGAGTAGAACAATTGATTTTAAATTGAGAGTGAAATTCAAAAATCGAAGAAAATTGATTTGCATATCAATTACTAGATTGATTTTGTTCATTCATGTTTTTTCAAGAATCATTTGATGTTGATTTAATTGAGTGATCAACATAAAAGCAATGTTAATCATATGATCTTGAACAGTCAGATTTGAATAAATGACATGAGTAATGAGTTTTTTAACATAATGATCATCAAATTCTTGAATTGACTTTGCTTTGATCAAAGTCAAAGACTTGATTTGCAACTGATCACAAACAATCTGCGTGATCACTTCATCAATGAACGAATAGTTAGCAGCTTCGATGTTAATCAATAACTTCAATGAGTAACTAATTTCATTGCTAGAAAGTATACATTCAATAGTCAAAGATTCAGAAGCAAAAGAATCATCTGACATGCTCATCATTGAAGAAACTAACACATCTTTCATCACATCTTTGATGAAAGTCTTTAGTTTTTTGTCTTGCTATTCTTGAAAGACATTTTCTCATTCTCTTTATTCTTCAAAATGATGATTTCATGTAGATGAGAAATGAATGCACAAGATGTCAAAATATCAATCTTGTTCTGAAAACAGTTCTTGAATAAGTGATTTGAGATCTTGCAGATATAACAGATGATAGATGATCTGACTGATTTAAAGATAGAAAAGATAGTTGACTTGACATATTCAATTATTAAAGTCATCACTGCTGATAATGAAGTAGCAATGCATTTATCAGATACAACAATGACTTTGACGATGACAGTGCAAAGCTGACTGCGTAACTGATAGTTGACTCGCTGTTTATTATTCACACTCTGAAGAAAGATTTTTAAGCAAGTGAGTAAAGTAAAGTTCTCTGAACAGATTGATAAAGCATTCTGCAATCAATTATTGATTTTATTTTGAAAATCATTCATCAGAATGCAATCATTGTATTTAAGATAACTGAATAGCTTCATAAAGTTGAAGTAGAAGACATTAAAAGACTTGTCTGCTTGTCTCAAAGCATTGTATTCATAACGACACTTTCGATTTTTATTCTGATCATTGTATATTTCTTTCAGATGCTTAAATAGCTCGTAGATCAAGATGTAAGAATGCAAAGCATTATGAAAACATCAAGTGAAGATATGCTCAGCAGCATCATCTTCTAGTCTAGATATCACATAGATGATACAGATATTCTCATTATCAAAGTAATTGACATTTGTCTGAAGCTTGTTGTTTATCTTGATTCTTCAGCTGTTTCATGTCAATTCATCTTCATCAATGAATATAAATGAATTCAAAAATTTAAAGAACTTGTGATGATCATTGTTGAATAAAATAGATGATTCTCGTCAAGTATAATCTTTCATAGAAACTTGAGATTCAGTAGATTGACAAGATTATGACTGATTCATTGAATGCAATACTTCTTTGAATTTATTCTTGAGATTCAACATCTTCTTTCAATAGTGTTTGTTTATTTCTTCTAAAGTGTCTATGATCATCTGTTTAATCTCTAGTTGATTCAATCTCTTGTCATGTTTGACTTGAACAACAATTCACTGCTCATTCAGTTTCAAAGTCATGTTTCATTGATTTCTTAGCTCGATCAACATCTTGATAATTTTGTTCAACTGATCATAAGCTCATTGACAAACTTGTTGACTTATGTTGATGTTTCATGAGATAGTGACATTCTGAGATTCAGCTGAGACATTGAAAGAAATAATGAAAACGTGTTTGCTAGCAATACTTCTAAGCAGATGAGCTGTTCATGACTCAACTGATTCAAAGTTGTGTGTTATTGTGAGAAAGATAGATAAATAGATTTGATTAAGTGATTGATTTGATAAATTTGAGTAAATTTGCAAATGTATTTTGATGAAAGTAATTTAAAGAATTTCTTGCAAATTTTCTGAATAAACGAAGTAGATTATTTTGTATTATTTACACATTGATAGCAGAGTAGTTGATTAGCATTTATCTACTGTTAAAGATTGATTTAAAGCGAGTCATAAAGATGTCATTTAACTAATAGATAAATGCTAAGAAAGAAAAGTATCTACAGAAAGAAACTCAATTCTTATATGTATGTTTCTCAGTTCTGTGCTAAACTCAATTGAGTTGATGTTTTACACATATGATGCAGAGTTTCAATGACATTATCTTTAAATCAGATTTTTGCTAAACTCAATTAGAATGAAATCAGACGAAGACTAGATGAAGAATAGATGAAGACTAAAATCATAACAGATTAATTCAAAAGACATCACATGATATTTGTAAAAATTAAAAAAGATGATAAAGATAGTCAAATCTTCGCTGCTTGAATGCATATGCAGTTTGTTGAAAATAACAATGATGTTCAATTGAGTCAGATATCTGCTATCTTGAATACAAATGAAAGTTTCGTTTATTAGCAATAAAAGATAATGATTTCATTTGATTAAAGCATTGAGCTTTCTGTAGTTTATACAGAAACGCAAGCTATCATCTTTCTTTTCGATGAATAGTATGAATGAAGCATATGAAGCTGAGCTAGAAAATATAAAGTCTTTATTCAAATGCTTAATCAGATAATTCTTCATCTTTTGAAGCTTGTAATCAAACATATGATAAAAATGACTTCAAGAAGATGTTTTCTCGTCAATTAACTCAATTTTATGATCATAAAGATGATGAAAGAGTAGTTGATCAGTCATTGTTCAATCAAACATGTTTAAATAATCATGATATTTCAAAGAAAGTCTAGCTTTGACTTCTTTCAAGATTTCTTCATATAAAAGCTCTTGTAAATTTACATTTTCAAGTTTATTTCTAGCTGTTTTTAGAAGTTGATTGATTTTCGTGATGATGATCATGAAAGTAGTCACATTCAATCATTTGACTAGTGATTTATATGCTGCAATCTTTATCATTGCTATATTTATTAAATTGAAAAATGAAGTGAAGTTGATTGAATTATATGATTTCATGATTTTACTGAATGAAGATGACTTCTCGCTGAGTTGAATGATGACAGAAGAAATAAATCTTTTTAGTATTTGAATAAAGATTGAACTCTTCTGTTTTATTGCAATTTTTTTGTTTAAAATAACAATTGAATGAGCTTTAATAAAAGCTTTAATATAAGTCTTGAAACTAGAAAATTGAAGACAATCATCTTTCATATCAATAGTCACTTTGATTTTGTTCATTTATGTTTTTCTAAGAATCATCTGATGTTGATCTAATTGAATGATCAGCATAAAGACGAAATGCTTCATATGATCTTGAACAGTTAGATTTGAATAAATTGCATGAGTAATGAGCTTTTTTGCATAATGATCATTGAATTCTCTTATTGATTTGAGCTTGATTAAAAATAAAAATTCAATTTGCAAATAATCACAAACATTCTGCACAATTAATTCATTAATGAATGAATAGTCAGCTGCTTCAATGTCAATCAATGACTTTAATGAGTAATTAATTTCATTGCTAAATAATAAACATTCAATAGTCAAAGATTTTGAAGCAAAAAGATTATTTGAGCTGCTTATTATTGAAGAAATTAACACATTTTTCATCACATCTTTGATGAAAGTCACTAGTTTTTTATCTCATTCTTCAATTTTTCTGTAAATAATTTCTTCTCTTCTTTTAATATGATGATCTCATTGAGATGAGAAGTGAATGCATGAAATGTTGAAGTACTAGTTTTCAGCTGAGAACAATTCTTTGAAAGATGACTTGATACTTTGCAGTTGAAGCAAATGATTGACATTCTTGATCATTCAGATTCAAGAATGAAAAAAGTAATGAGTTAAACATAACTAGTAATTGAGATTGAAGCTGATGTTGATGAAGAAACAAAATGTTTTTTCAAAGCTGTTATCAATTTGACTGTTCATTATTCATCATGTAGCTGATAATTGACTTATTGTTTGTTATTTACATTTTGAAGAAAGATTTTGAGCTTATTAAGTGAGTTAAACTTTATGAGATAAACTGATAATACATTCTGAAAATGATTGTTGATTTTATTCTGAATGTTGTTCATCAGAATAACATCATTGTAGTTCAAAAAGCTGAATATTTAGGGTTAGGGTTAGGGTTAGGGTTAGGGTTAGGGTTAGGGTTAGGGTTAGGGTTAGGGTTAGGGTTAGGGTTAGGGTTAGGGTTAGGGTTAGGGTTAGGGTTAGGGTTAGGG
>JAABUU010000654.1_pt1 | contig 74634 bp, 94 predicted proteins | sample 5559301 | NCBI WGS metagenome assembly JAABUU01 (sample SAMN10711884, study PRJNA513360) | rock metagenome | isolation source: Antarctica rocks | place: Antarctica: Victoria Land, Richard Nunatak white
CTTGCCTCTGAGCCCCCCCCCCCCCCCCCCCGCACAACCAGGAAACTGCCTGCGGTCGAGTTGCTGGCACCGCATCCCTGTGTGCTAATTTTCTGTCGTCAAGCGGCAGCCGGGGCATGAGAGCATACCCTGCGCGTCCACGTCGGGCCGCCCGCGCTCGCACATGGCGCGCGCGCGCGCCGGCGATAGCGTCCCGCGCACGACGGACACGTTCACGGCCGCCTGCGAGGGAGTGCGCAGCGTGCTTAGAGGCTGCCGCAGAACCGCGCACCCTTCCCGGGACCAGCCAGTGTGCTCCTCCTCTGCTGGCTCCGAAGTCGGTAGGAGTGTGTAGGAACAGGAATGTGTAGGAACAGGAGAGTGCTCTATCAGCTCCCTGCATCAGCCCCTTGTAAGTGGGGCAGGGCTGGCTGGCAGGCAGGCAGGCAGCAGGGTAGGCACAGGGGTGCTCGCCTGCGACCGGGCCGCCCCACCTTCTCCAGCAGCGCGCCGCCCTCGAGCACAGCGGTGATGCCAAATCCGGCGTTTGCCTCGGCCGCGCCGCGCTGCCAGCGGTCGACGAGGAACCGGCGGCCGCTACCGTCCAGCTGCTCTGCCTCCTGCATGCGCGCTTGTCGACTCAAAGCAGCGCAAGGCTGGCTTATATGAGGAGCTGGCAGGCTCGGAGGCGCCTAAAAGGGGGCGGCAATTACTTGCAGTGAACAAGCTCTGTCGTTTTGGAGGGGGTCCAGCTTGTGTCTGGGCGCTCAGAAGTCTGCTATGGTGCCGCGTACCGTTATCATCGCAGCTTGCATTGCCAGCACGAAGCCCTCAAAGCTGTCCAGCTCGGTGCTTGGCAGCGTTGAGCTCGCGGGGGAGACGCTGGCTGCAGTGCAGCGAGGTGTGCAGCCGTGCACGGCGCTTGTGCGCCAGGCACGCAGTGCATTGTTACTGTGCCGATGCCTGCAGTGCTCGGTTTGCCCTCGCAGCCTTGTGTCTCCCTCCACTACGGAGAGCAGCCGCGGAGCGTGGGCGCGCATGTCATGTATGGTTCAGTCAGTACACGGACCACGTTTATGGCGGAGCACTTCCTGTCTGCCTGCGTGAAAGCATTCCATGCGTTGCTCTCCCATCGAACGCCTCGATGAGCTCATCAGAAAACCCCTGAGCTAGGGCTTGGCTGCACTCAAACTCTCCAAGCACAGCTTCCATGTGTTAGCGCCACCACAGAACAACTGCACTGCACGCCTTGCCATCTGCAGTTCACGGAGCACAGATAATCTTTGGCGCACAGTTTGCTTCACATACCTAACCAGGCACAAAGGTAGTAGGGGATGGTGAGGCGCACGCACGGAGACACAGACACAGCGCCGCGGAAAGGGCATGGCCACCTGGGCGCCAGGAAGGGCCTCAAGCGCACGCTCATGTTTGACGCTCGGGGCAAGGCCATCAGCGACGGCAGCATCAGGCGTCTTGCCCGGCGCGGAGGTGGGGCAGCTGCCCTGACATTGTCACACACCTCTTGCAGTCCACATGGCACTGTGTAAGAAGCGCCGCGTATTCACCTGGCACAGCACACCGCGGTAATGGCCACCGTGTGCGCTTCTGCAGAAGCCACTGTTGCCGCTTTGCAGGCGTCAAGCGCATGGGCACCGGCGTGTACCTGGAAAGCCGCACCGCACTTGATGCGTTCCTGCGGCCCATCCTGCACGACATTGTGGCAATTGTTGAGCACGGCAGGCGCATGACTGTGACTGTCACAGACGTGCTCCTGGCGCTTAAGCGCAACGGCCGGTGCGAGCTGATATTCCCCCCGTGCCACATCCACTTGCTACTGGTGTGGTAGTTCCTCACACAGCGGCCTGGCGTCGCGGCGGCTGGAGACACAACAGGGCCTGTGCCTGCTATCTGCCTGCGGTGCCCGGTAGTTTGCTGCTTGCCTGCCAGGACGTGAGCAAACCTACGCCCTTCATGCACTTTCTAAGGCAGGCTCACGACATCGCGCGCCCCGCGCAGCACACTGTTTGGCTTTGGCGAGGCGCTGCCGGCGCTGGGCGACCGCGTCGCGCGCCTGCGGCGCAGGCCCGCCGCTGCCGCGCGCCAGGTGCGCGCAAGCCGCACAGTCTTGTCAGCATCATGGCTTCAGCACGTCTGAGCTACAAAGACTTCCAACCTGCAGGTTGGATGTGCATTCGCATCTGCACAGTAGCTGCGCAGACAGTCAAGTTGGCGTTGTCTCTGCGCTCAGGCAGCCACGGGCGCACTGGCTGCCGAGGAGCGGGCAGCAGCGGGCGCAGCAGAACTGCGATCCAGGCACCACAGAGACAGCGCCGCCGCGCGCGACGGGCAGACGTCCCTGCCCCGGCGCGCAGCCGTTGCAGGGCTGCCGCCGCCCCCGGGCGCGGCTGCTGCGGGCCGCGCAGCCCAGGACAGGGCCGCGCCCTCCGAGGCGCTGGCGCGCCCCACCGCGCGGGACGCATCCGCTGCGGGCGCAGCGGCGCCGCGCGGGGCCGCCGCGGTCCAGGCGCCCGGGGAGTGCCGGGGCGGCAGCGATGAGGGGGCCGGCGGGCAGGGCCAAGAGCGCCGCATGCTGACCACGCCCGTGCCGCTGTGCACTCCCGGCGCATGCGTCGGCGGCGCGGCCGACGGCGACGGCGACCTGCCGGATGCGGTGTACGATACGCTGCAGGCGCGCGCTGGCTAAGGCAGGCCGTCGAGCAGGGACGGCGGTGTTGAGCGTGCATCACCCGAGGTCGAACTATACACCGGTATAGGCAATGGAGATTGACTCCACGATACAGGAAGAGTGGATCTGGATCTCAGCGTCCCGCCATGTGAAAGTGCAGACTTACAAAACATTGTAGCAGAGTTGCCACGGCAGGCGGTGGCGGAGTGCAGCACCGCTTGCGCCGGGGCGGTCGTGCTGTGCGTGCAAATGCTAATGATATGGGCGTCGCCCCGACGCCTCTGCATGTGTTCGCCCTGCTGAGTGTATGTAGGGGGCGGGCCGAGGTCTGCGCTTGCACCGCTGCAGCCGGCGCCGCTGACGGGGAATTGCTCTTGCTGCGCGCGCAGAAGGGGCTGGCGGACTTCCGTTTCAGCCCGGAGAACTGCCATCGGAGCATGTTCACGGTGTGCAGCCCCCGGGCCTGAGCTGCCGCAGCGCCTGTGAACAGCAGCCCTTGCATGCGTGAGCATGCGACCGGGTCCCATGCCGCCCCGCGCCTGCTCCCTGCCCACGCATGACCAGGGAATGCCCCTGGTGGCGCCGCTGTCAGAGCACCCTCCCCGCCGTGAGTGCCTGGCCGCCTTGGGCTGGCTGTGCGGGCCAACAGCCGTGCGACGCACAGAAGAGGGCATGCATGCGATACCCCTGCAGGGTATCCTGCAAATGATCCCCCGCGCGGGGCTGCCGCGCAGGTGGACGCGCTGGTCGCGGGCGTGGCCGCCCAGCTGCCGGGCGGCGCGCGCGCGCTGTGCACGCGGCGCGCGCTGCGCCACGTGCTGCTGGCGCTGCAGGCGGAGCGCGACGCGCTGCTGCTGGACGGCGACGACGTTGTCTTCTGCATCTGAGCGCGCTGCCCGGCGCAGTGCTTTCTACATTTGAGTGCGCCGCCCGGCGCCCGCGCCAGGCGTGCGGGGAGGCGCAGCGCGAGCGTGGCGCGGTCGTGCCAGCGCTGCTGACAAGCTGTGTGCGGCCCGGCGTTCGGCCGCCGCCAGCCAGGCTGCAACAGGCGTGGGCGCGCCGCCGGGGCTGCGTCCCTGTCGCCTCCTGTGACTGGGGTGGGGCTGCCTTCCTTGCTTGCTCCCTGGGTGGCGCTCGCTGCCAGTGCGCACCAAAAGGTGGCAGGTGAGCAGGTCACTCATGCGTACCTGCTTTTGGGGTCTAGTGAGGGCAGTGAACAAGCGGTGTGTGAAACCGAGTCTAAGTGCGCTTTCTGAACACAAAAATTTTGCGATAATTTGTGCTTGTGCTCGTGCTGTGCTGGCCAGTGTCGATGCGCCTGGGTGCGACTTGTGGCAATGCATGCTTGAAGGGACAAAGGGTCAGTGACGCCGCGTCACGTCTCAGGCGTGCCTGGATAAATGCGTACGGCGTACCTCGTACGTAGTTTTGTGGGCGGTGCTCAGTGCCTCCGTTAAGACTCCAGTGTCTTGGGGAGGCTGGCATGACGATGATGCTGCAAAGCTTTCATTGCAGGGCGCTCCTCAGATGCAACTCCCCGGTGGCCCAAGCCCCGTGCCATGTGGAAGGGTCTAGGGCGTGTTGCTGACTGGACCCTTTGGAAAGGCGGAGCTTGTTACATTGCACCTGCTTGCTTCACCTCACTCTCCTCCCTCCTCCGGCAAAACGACTGCCTCCAAGCTTTGCTGGACCGTAGAGCACCTGAGTAGGCTGGGCAGCGGTTTTCTGTCTGTTTGCAGAGAAGATGGACAGGAGGGTGGCTAACCGTCAGCGTGTGCTGCTGGGACACTTCAAGCAGGTGAGTCGCGGCTCTGTGCCGCCGTGTGATTCGCCCGTGAGGACAACACCTGAGCCAGTTCACGTTTGTGCCGCAGACTGAGGAGGTCACGGCCGCGATGAGCCGGGCTCAGCTCGAGGTGCGCTGCTCGGGTGCTATGGTGGGTCCATATAGCTGCTGTTCTGTCAGGAACTTGGTTGACGGTGAGGTGCTGTTGAGCAAGCTGCGCATTCACTGGGGTGCGCCGCGCGCATCCCTGGTGCTCAGTCCTTCCTGGAATACACCAGGGCAGTATGCTCTCTGCCTGACACCGCGCGTGACGGCATGTTCGCGTGCAGTCCCGCGCATGCTCCGCCGGCGACTCGTCTGGGTACGAGCGGCGCTCGTCCGGCTCGGACGACGTTGTCATCGTCAGCGCGCTGCGCACCCCTATCACAAAGGCGCGCCCGCGCGTCCCGCGCGCGTGCTCCGGCGAGCCCCGCTGCGTGCCGGCAGCGGCTGCTCCTGTGTTTCAGCAGTCTGGAAGCCTCACTGCGGGGGCTTCACCTGTGCACGCAGGCGAAGCGCGGCGGCTTGAAGGACACGCTGCCGGACGACCTGCTGCTGGCGGTGTTCAAGGCGACGCTGGAGCGCACTGGCATCAACCCGGCGGTGTGCCACTTCTCTGGGCGGAGTCCTGTGATGCTGGAGGCGTTCGGATGCTGACTGCGAGGTGGTGAGTCCGTGCTGGTAACTTTGCGCCGAGCACCATATGTCCGCCCTAAAGTGTGGATGCTGTTGTGCGCAGGACATTGGAGACATTGTCATTGGCAGTGTGCTGGGTGACAGCTCGCAGCGCGCGATCCAGTGCCGAGTTGCCTCGCTGCTGGCGGGCATTCCTGAGACCGTCCCGGTGCACACTGTCAACCGGTGCGACCCAGCACGGGCTGCGAGCGCCGAGTATACAGGAAATTTGTGTGTATGCTAGCCCACCTCCGTGACTCTATGTGCACATACATGCGCACGCAATGACGGGAGCCTGCGCGCCAGCACTGGCAGCCGCGTCAGTAGGGCCGGCCTGCGCTCGCAGGCAGTGCTCATCCGGCCTGCAGGCGATTGCGAGCGTGGCGGCCTCGATCAAGGCCGGTTTCTACACGATCGGCCTGGCGGGCGGCGTGGAGACGATGAGCCTGAACCCGATGGCGTGGGGCGGCGGCGTCAACTCCAAGCTGGACCAGAACCAGCAGGCGGCCGACTGCCTGCTGCCCATGGGTGCGCGGCCCGGGAGGCCGCGTCGCGCCTGGCTGGCCGCTGCGCAGCTGGGTCGAGCACGCATGTGGCCGGCCTGTATGTAAAGCGCGTGCTGGTGTGACGCTGCCGCGCTCACTTCAGGTGTGAATCAAGTCTAGTTCTGCTGCGGCTGGTCGAAGCCAGTGGAGGTCTGACTTGCCAACTGCCAGCCTTGCCCAGCGCCGCTCCCGGTCGCTTGGGCGGCCGCCCACCGGGCGCGCGCTGCGGCGCGCAGGCGTGACCTCCGAGAACGTGGCGGAGCGCTTCGGCGTGTCGCGCGCGCAGCAGGACGCGCACGCGGCGCGCAGCCACCAGCGCGCGGCCGCCGCGCAGGCGGCCGGCTTCTTCGACTCGCAGCTCGTGCCCGTGGACACCGTGTGGAAGGACCCCAAGACGGGCGAGGAGAAGCAGGTGCACGTGGACAAGGACGACGGCATTCGCCAGGGCGCCACGGCCAAGGCGCTGGGCGCGCTCAAGCCCGTGTTCAAGCGCAACGGCACCACCACGGCCGGCAACTCCTCGCAGGCGCGCGCGCCCCTGCGCGCCCATATCTCATCCGGTGGCAAGTGCTGGCTTGCAGGGCCGGTCTCGTATGCGTTGTTGCGTGAAGAATGTGCGTCATGGGGGCTGGCGCACTGCAAGTGTGCACAGGAAGACTCAGGGCTGCATAGCACGACGTCCGACGGCCACTCTACTCTTGTCGCAGTGGGGCGCAGCTGCTGCCACTGTTGCCTGCCTGCCTGTATGGCAACGAGGCTGACGCGGCGGGCGCGTGCGCGCAGGTCAGCGACGGCGCGGGCGCGGTGCTGCTCATGACGCGCGCGGAGGCCGCCAAGCGCGGCCTGCCCATCCTGGGCATCTTCCGCTCGTTCGCGGCCGTGGGCGTGGACCCAGCCGTGATGGGCGTCGGCCCCGCGGTCGCCATCCCGGCCGCCGTGGCTATGGCCGGCCTGACGCTGGACGACATCGACGTCATTGAGCTCAACGAGGCGTTCTCCTCGCAGGTGCTGCGGGCGCCCCCGCCTGCAGCGCTAGGGTAGATGTAGGGTGTACGGTTCGGCCTGCAGCGCACGTCGGGCCGCGGCGCCTGACCGGGCGGACGGGCGTGGCCTGCCAGGACAAGTCGCGTGTGCAGCGAGCGCGCTTTGCAGCCCAGCTGCGCAGGCCGTCCTCGCTGCCGACCAGCAGAGCATCGGCAAGCAGGGGAAGCAGCAGGACCTTGCACACCGTAGCGGCCCCAGCCATGCATGCTGTGGCTGCCTGCCGGTGCAGCTTTGCCGGCTGCTGGGCACCTGCCGCGCGCGGCTGCCGCGCGCGGCTGCCCGTGTGGTGCCCTGCGCGGCCGCCCGGCGCCCTGGGGCGCGCGCTGAGCGTGGGCGCTGCGGCGGCAGGCGACTTACTGCATCAAGAAGCTGGGCCTGGACGAGGAGCGCGTCAACCCCAACGGCGGCGTGGTCGCGCTGGGCCACCCGCTCGGCTGCACCGGTGCGCGGCGCGCCCGCCGCCCGCCGCGCCACGCCTTGCCCTGCATGTGACCGCTCGGATCTGGATGGTCTCGCGATCTTGGTAGCAGCGCACTGAGGCGGCGGAGCCTGGCGGTGGCGAAGGCTCATGGGCTTTGCCGTGCAGCGCGCGCTGCGCGCAAGGGCTCGCGATGTCACAGAGCATGGGCCAGGAGCTCCAGCTGCAGGCTTGCGTGTCCTGAGCTCGGGCCACGAGCTGGACCCAGCCGTCAAGTGTGCGTGTTGCCGTCTGCTGAGCATGTTGCCGTCTGCTGGGCTGCGCAGTTTTAAGCGCGCATCGATGCGCTGTATCCGGCAAACGCATGCCAGTTGTACGCGTCTGAGCAGTCATCCCAGATTTCAGCGCGCGCGTCCGCCTGTGCGCGCAGGCGCGCGGTGTACGGCGACGCTGCTGCACGAAATGAAGCGCCGCGGCAAGGGCGCGCGCTTCGGCGTGGTGTCCATGTGCATCGGCTCCGGCATGGGCGCGGCCGCGGTGTTCGAGCAGGGCAGCGAGGCGGATGCGCTGGCCAACGCGGGCGCCGTGGACCGCCAGGAGTACCTGTCGCCCGACGCGGTGGTCTAGGCGTGCGGAGCAGGGTAGGGTGGGGCGGAGCAGGGCTGGCCTCGCGCTGGCCAGCGCAAGGTTGGGTAGCGTCCATGCGCGCCAACTGCCCCTTGTGACGCATGGCGTGTACAGCCGCGCGCGGTGAAACGCTGCTGTGGGGGCTGCTGTGGGCGTCACATCGCACAGTACTGCATAGCAGGCAGCACCGCGGTGTGTGTTTGTTGGGCGGTGGCATGTCCGGCCCTGGGGCAGCGACGCCCTTAGCTCACTTGGATCTGCTGCAGGCAATGCTTTGAACTTAGTCAGGAGGGTGGTTAGCTAGGAAGGGTGTTATTTAGGAGTTGTCAGGCATGTGAGGCGGGTGTGCATCAGGCGGCGCATATACACAGGCTCTGTGCTTTCAGTGAGGCAGCGCAACAGCGTGTTGCGCTGCACTGCAGGGGCACCGGCGGGAAACAAGCACCTGTGAGTTTATGGTATCAGGAATTTTATGGCTGAGACGGAATGTGCAGGTTACAGGCAGCATCGCTCGCATATGCGGTCTGTAAAAGCTCGTATCACCGCACTAGCAGCCATGCGGCATGTTGTGTTGCCGCATCTCGTTGTGATGGTGCATCTAATACAGCCTATGGCATGTGCTACACATCAGCACCCAGCCCCGCTCCATGCTCAGCCGCTCTCGACAAAGAACACTGAAAATCACACGGTTCAAGCTGAAACATGCCCACGTCCGAGCTGGAAAGAGCCAGAGCTAGAGCCACCCCGCACATGCTGCCATGCGCTGATTATTGGCGGCACATGCTTATTGGCCCGCCCGTCCGCCCTGGACGTCGTCGCGATGAAATAATCCAACCCACCCGCTGCTGTATATCTGTACAGGGCTGATGGCTGCAGAAACAGGGCTTCAATGCAGGCAGCATGCCAGTGCGTTCACCCATCCAATACCGGCGCAGCCAGCGCCCGTCGCGCAGCACACGCGGCAGGCCTCGACCGAGCGCCCCCAATGACGATGGCGGATGCCTGCAGGGACCCCGGACCGACCCTGTGCCCAACTGCGCGCGCCGCCTCACCCCCAAAGACCTTCACGACCGTCATACGGCGCAGTCCCGACGACCCCCTCCACGGCCCCCTCCACTGCCTGATGTCCCACCCCGTCTGGCAACCTGGAGAAGTAGGCTAGTGGCTGGGCTGTGACCTGGTTGCGGCCGCAGGAGGCCCGCTGCGGCAGCAGCTAGCTGCCCCCGGCTGGAGCACTCAGCTGGGGCACGCGCCTCCCGCAGTGCTGGCCCCGGGTGGTCTCCGAGTCGCAAATGAATGGCAAGTCGCTCAAACGGCAGGTCGCTCGACGCCCCTCACCGGGGCGGAGCCGACCTAGGCGGAGCTGCTGGGGCTGCTGCCCTCGGCGATGCCGCCGGCCAGCGCGCGCGTGCCCGGCCAGCCGTTGAGTGGCAGGCCCTTCTTGTACCGCACGCCGCACGCGTTGCACACCGAGCGTGGGCCCTCCGGCCCGCAGCGCCACTGCGGCGTGTGGTGCGTGCCGCAGTTGCGGCAGCTCATGCGCGCGCCCTTCTTCAGGCCTGCGCGGCTCGGCGCGCCGCCCCATCAATTACATGCGGGCAACCGTCGTTCAGCTGGGTTGGCAGCTCACCATGTGTGCAGCCCACATGGTGGCCGAGTGAATTCAACAAACGAAAAAATCGCTGCGTGTACCCGCCTGCTGCGAGCAGCAGATGCTGACTCCCGCATGAGCCATGACCCCGCATAAGCCGCCAAGCCGAGCGGGCAGCCTGGCAAAGCAACCAAGCTCCGTGTATATAACTTGCCGAAGCTGCCTGCAGGGCATGTATCTCAGACGTGCTGGCAAGCCTGGGCCTGCTTCACTTTACAGCGGTGACAACCATGAGCCAGCAGGCGAACATGCCAGGGGGCGAGGGGGGCACAGAGGGTGGCGCAGGCGTACAGCGGCGGCGCGACTTGCGCTTGCGAGTGCCGCACTCGCCGGAGCCCTCCGACTCGGAGTCGGAGCCGCTGGCGCCGCCTGCGCGCGAGCCGCTAGCCTTGCTGTCGCCTGCCGGCGCCAGGCCCGCGCGCCGTCGCCCCGCCGCGCGCGCTCCCGCCTGCAGGCACCGCGCGTGACACACCCTTGTCAGCATTCAGTGAAATGCAATGGCTCAGGGAGCAGACAGATTAGCCCAGAGCCCTTGCCTGTTGCGGCACAGAAGGCACTGGAGTTGACAGTGTACAGAAAATGCAAGCTGTCACAGAGCGTGCAAACGCAAAGTGTCCAATGCGCGGGTCTCTTGGCTGCTGGCCCAGGCCCGCACGACCACAGCCTCCGCTCAGCACATGTATCTATGCAACAGGGTGGCATGCACTGCATAATTCATGCAAAGCATCTCCGCGAGCGTTCTAGTGTACTCCCTGCTCAGAACACCCAACACAACCAGCTCTGTGGTCTTTAAGAAAGCGTGCTGGCCGTATTTTGGGAAGCGCACCTTGCGCACACCCGCCTGGCGCGGGCCCAGCGCAGTGTCTGCTGCCTCCATCGGCAGCGATGTGCGGATCGTCGGGTAGCCATACGGCTCTGCTCCAAACGGCAGCGGCATTGACACCGTGCGGCTATGCAGATGCCCCAACACCTGCGCGCCCAGGCTCAGGGATCAGCGCATCTGGCCTGCTTAGCCAACAGCACAGACACACTGGGTGGTACCGGATCTGTTCTCACGGACGGTCCTGATCGCTGAGCAAGACATGGCAAAGGGTATGCGCTTCAGACGATGGCGGGCGCGCCTGCTGCGCACAGTGCGCGCCGACCCGCGGCGACGGCATGTGCATCACAGGCATGCTGTGCGCCGCGTGCAGGCCCGCGCCCCGCGCCTCGCCCGGGGAGCCCGGCGAGTGCTGCACGTGGAACGGGCCGCCCCGCAGCGGCGGCGTCGGCGTCGACTGCACCCCGCACAGCCACGCTCAGGTTGCTGCAATCGCAGCCATGCTCTGCAACCCTGGCTGCGCACTGCAAGACGACATGGTGCTGGCTGTGCAGCGCCAAGACCAGGGCACGCCGCGACAGGGCTGTGGCGCCACGCCCGGGCCCACGGCCAGCGCTGCTGCAGCAGCGCAGGCCGGTGCGCGGCTGGGGTAGAGCACGCGGTTGGGGACGCGCCTGCCGCGGCGTGGCCGCCGCCTCCGTCGGGAACAGCTGCCCAAACGGCCCAGCGGCCAGATAGAGCTCTGCGGGCGTGGGCGGCATGTATGGCGCCGCAGCGCCCGCGCCCTCGCAGCCGCGCCCGCCCGCCCCCAGGTCCTCGAACAGTGGCTCCATGCCCTGCAGCTGCAGCTGCGCGCCCCCGACCACGCTCGCGTCAGCGAGCGTGGCCAGAGCGGCGCTGCGGCTCGGACTCCCCGCTGGCGGCGCGGCGGCGCCTCAACCACCCTACCAGCGCTTGCTCCCGCGCCCTGTTATGAAGGGAGCGCCCATGCCTGCAGCTGCAGCTGCGCGGCCCCATGCGCCCCCAACCGGTTGCAGAGCGACACTGTCACACGCAGACGGTGTGCTGGGGTGTGCGTGCTGCGCACAAACGCCCACCACCAGGGTGTAGTTGCAAACACATGTCAGTGGCAGAGCTACGTGAACGGCACTGGTGAAAGGGCACCAGACAGCCATGCCACCAGGTTGCTACACCTCCCGCGCCGCTGAGTGGCGCCGAGGCCCCCTTCCAAGGCTCCACCCTGGTCGTGTCGCGGCAGTTGCCCAGGGCGCGCGAGGGTACCCCTTCTGCGCGGGGTGCGCCGAGAGCGCACCATTGCGCGCGGCGAGGCGCCGCCGTGGCCAGGGTCGAAGTCCACTTGGCCCAGCACGTCCGAGAACAAGGCGGAGCGCTCTGCTGCGTTTGGCAGAGGCTGCACGCCTGCCCGGGCATCCGCAGCAACTGTGAACACGGACGGCGGCGTGGCTGCCTTCTTGCCGCCCAAGCCGGCCTGGCAGGTGTCCACCGTCACGCTGACGCCCTCCGGCAGCGGCAGCGGGTTGCTGTGGCACTGGTGCAGCTCCAGGACTCCCCCCTCCCCAGCCAGCTCGCCGGCCTCCCCCGCCAGCCTGTGGCGCTGCACCTGCGTCCGGGGCGGTCGCTTGCGGCCAAGAGGGGGACAGGGTGGTGGGAGGGTAAGAATGCAGACCCCACCAACCTCCTGGCATGCAAAGTTGGAGTGGCTCCGCCCTTCAGCAGGGCGCCCTGTGTATGCACTGGTAGAAGGAGCGAGAACATAGCGACGCCGGGACTCGCAGTGTTCCCAAGCGCTGCGACTGGCATATCTCATGCACGCTCCAGCGGTTACGCACCCCGTTCACGGCGTCCACAGCCATTCCGTAGTTGCCTGAGCTGGTCGTCCTGAGCAAGGGACCGCCTGGCACCTGCAGGGTGCCGAGCGGTCTCATACAAGCCCCGGGCGCCCTGTCCTGCAGGTGGGCCTGCATGCAGCCTTGCCAGGCTACCTACCGGGAAGTTCCAGCTGTCATTGCGAAAGAGGCTGCCCAGCGCGCTCGCCATGGCACCCGCTGCTCCGCGCGCTGCTCAGCAGCGTGCCACTGGCCTGCACCCGCTGCACGCCGCTCCTTGCGCACCGCACGCCGCACTGTGCGAGCTCTGCGCCGCGCTCTGCAGACAGCTTCTCCCTTGTCAGTACTCTGCCAGCTAAAAGTGGAGAGCAAGGAGAGCTCATCTCCCTGTTCCGCAAGACCTGTGTTTATCGCCTGCCCCAGCAGGTTTCATGCTTGGGGAGCTAGCTGGAGGAGGTCAGTTTTCAGTCCAAGTACGTGCAGACTACCACTGAACTGCTCTGCTGGCTGCAATCCAAGCTTGCCAGCTGCTGCTGCTCATGAGTTTGGCGCTGCGCGGAGCCGTGCTGGCATCCGTTCCACTGCGCTGTTGCCCAGGCGCGCTAGAGTATATCTGTGTACACGCATCGAGCGGCGGCACCTCCTGTTACTTTTGTAAACGTGAAGACCGGATACTACTCACGTTCATGTGCCACACTTATGTGCTGCAAGGCTGCCGAGCCTGCATGCACAAACACTGGTTGTTGACCTCGCAGGCCCGTTGAGGCTTCTGCCAAGCGCGGTCCAGCCAGCGCAGCTCTGCGCTGCGTTCCCCGCGCCTCGTCACGGCCCGGCGCTGCGGACGCCCGCACAGCCCGTGACGTGCAGCGCAGCCCGGCAGATGACCGCCTCGGCAGACACCACGACGAGTCTGCCCTCGCTCACCGTGGACCGCGTACCTTGCCTGTCGGCACGCCGCCCGCTCCTGGGTCGCTCCCAAGCACTGAGCGTTTAGCGCCTTCGGTCTGGCCTGTCCTGCCTTAGCTATGACTCCTGCCTGTACTCAACGCACGCACATTTGCAACGACTGGACGGCGTTCCTCTGCTGGGCGGTAGCGCACGTGCTGAACTTGCGCTGGCTGCGCGCCTCAGCAATTGCAACCGAACGAGGGGGCGCCTGGGCGGTGCAGGACAACTACGCTTGGCTGCTGCGCGAGGGCAGCGGCAAGGTCGCCGTCGTGGACCCGTCGGAGGCGGCGCCCGTCGTGCAGGCCCTGGAGAGCAGGTGAACGCCAGTGCTGCGAACAGCCATTTTGAGTCCCAGTGCAGCCTCGCTAGTAAGACAGCTTATGCCGGCGCGGTGTGCATGGCCAGAGCTTATGCGGCGCGCATGCCGGCGGGTCTCACCACGGTGCCGGCGGCCGCGCAGGGGCCTCAAGCTGGACTACATCCTCAACACGCACCATCACTGGCGCGCTTGGCCCGCCCCGCTCCTCAAACTGCCTTGGCAGCAGCAGCACGCTTGCCTGGGCGCATACGCGCCTGTGTGCAGGAGCCTGCCCCGCATGCGAGCGGAACGACGCGGGTTGTTACGCCTCTCGTCGTGCTGCAGCGCATCACTCATGCAGTGAAGCACAGCCGAGCGTCCGCTAGGTTGGAAAGCTGAACAAGAGCGGCAGGGACCATGTGGGCGGCAATGAGGAGCTGAAGCGGCGGTATGGCGCCACGGTCGTCGGCCCCGCGGCCGACCGCGCGCGCATCCCCGCGATCGACGTGGCCCTCGCAGACGGTGAGAGCTGGCGCCTGGGCAGCCTCGAGATGCGCGTCATCGATGTGCCCGGCGCGCCGCCCGCCCAGGATGCGGTGTGTGTGCGCTGCAGCATGTCCTGCACGCCCCAAGGTGTTGTGGTGCCTCTGGGAGCTTGCCCTGTCTGCATTGGCACGTGTTTGCTGACAGGGCCAGCTGTTGACACTGGCATTTGCTGATGGTGCCTGGCTGGCCAAGCAGACAAGCTGCATGACTTGCATGAGGCCGTCCCTGCACCCACGTGCCGCGACTCACTAATTGTGAAGGACGTGTGTCAACTCCCTGAGTCTTCCCAGACGCCTGGCTGGCGTTTCAAAGATTGGGGGCGGTCCGGCAGGGCACACGCGCGGCCATGTGGCGCTCTGGTTCCCGGACGCCGAGGCGCTGTTTTCTGGTGCGCTCCACGGGCGTGAGCTGTGAAGGCTGCTGCCGCCGCACGTGTTGCTTGACATTGTGGGAGCTAGTTAGTAGAGGGTCTATATCTGATAACCTCGCCAGGCTTGTAAGACGCAGGCGGCATGCGAGTGCCGTATGCGCGCGCGTTGAGCACTTACCATGCTTGTTTGGGCAGACGTCGCCGCGCGCTTCGAGACCGTGAGTGATGATGGCTGCCTGCGCAGGGGATACGCTCTTTGCGCTGGGCTGCGGACGCCTTTTTGAGGGCTCGCCGGAGCAGATGTGGCGGGTGCGCCTGCTGCCATGTTGCGCGATGCTGCCCTTGCTGGGCACACCCCTGCACGCCTCGCTCACAGGCACGACGCCGAGTGAGGCTGGTGCAGACGTGCAGGCATGCAAGCGTTGTCAAGCAATGGTGCTGCTCCGGCGGGCGGGCGGGGCCCCGGCTGTGCGGCCCATGGCTGTCGCCGCCCAAACACTGTGAAGCCCACACCAGCATGGTGCTGCGTCGGCGGTGCCTGACACGCGCGCGGGGCTGGCGGCAGTCGCTGTCCAAGCTGCGCGAGCTTCCGCCCAGCGCGTGGGTCTTCTGCGGCCACGAGTACACGCAGAGCAACGCCAAGTTCGCCTCGAAGGTCGACCCGGACAACGCCGTGCTCGCCGCGCGCGCGGCGGAGATCAAGGAGCTGCGGGCGCAGGCGCGGGGCCCTGCGCGCTCTACTCTTTTTTGTGTGCAGGCATCGCGGTCCTGGCTCTGCTGTTGCCGAGAGAGTCTGAGCAAGCGCGCACAATGCGCTTGCAACCGGACGCCGCGCAGTGCTTTGCCGTGCACAGGGCTGCTGTGCTAACCGGCTGCTCGCCCGCCGGCTCCGTCGCCGCGCCGGGGCCTTGTCTGAGCGCTGCTCATGTGGCACCCGTCCACGTCTGTCAGCCTGAGGTGGCATCCAGGGCAAGGCGACGGTGCCGAGCCGGCTGGGCGCCGAGCTGGAGACCAACCCCTTCCTGCGCCCGTCGAGCGCCGCCATACGCTCCGCGCTCGGTGCGGCAAGCGCGCGCTGGCCCGCACACGCTGCCATGCCGGGGCTGCGCCTGCGCAGGGCGCCGCAGCGGCTTGCAGAGGGTCATGAAGGGTTGCAGGGGGTTGCAGAGGGTTGCTGAGGGTCGCAGGGGGTCGCGGAGCGTTAATCGACCGGCATGCAGCACAGGGCTGCATGCCAGTGTTGCATGCATGTAGACCTGCCATCTTGATGCGTGACGCGTCTGCTGTGCTTTCCGCGGGGCGCGCAAAAGCCCATGTGTGTGTGCGGAAGGGTGTGCACGTGAGTGGCGCATGGAGGCTTGCCGCTCCCACGGCGTGAACCCCATAACTGCACACCTGTGGTGACAATCTGATGCAGATGTGGGTGGAGTGCGTGGCACTGAGCTGGCCTAGTGCGCACAGGTGTCGCGAAGGGAGCCAGCGATGTGGAGGCATTCACGGCCATCCGCGCCGCCAAAGATAAGGCATAAGGCACACGGATGATCCGGCCGTGGCAGCGCAGCGGCTGCCATGCCTGTGATCCTGCAACGCACGTCGTGTCTATGTGCACATGCGTTTGCTCTTGCGCCGCAGGCCTTGCATAATAAGTCTCAGGCTGTGCAGAGTGCTCGACAAACTCGCCATCCTGTTGGCCCGCACAGTGAAGGGTATGTGGACCACTTGAGTATTTGTTGAACCAGTTAGCCTGAAATGCACTGCAGCATGATGACTGGAACAGCGTGCGCAGCTGATTTCAGCCTGGCACCTGACCACAGTCTCCACTTCTTTTCGTCAAGCGCCTTCGTGCGAGGCACCCCTGGCTGCTGCCCGCAGCCCACAACAAGCGGCGTTGTGACTCTGCTTTTCCTCAAATGCACGCACCCTCGTGCATGGGGCACCTCATGCAGTGCCACCAGCAGTGCTCGCGAACTGGCACTTGCGGCAATGATAGATCCGCAGCTCGGGCCGCACAGAGCGGACTCGCTGCCAGGCAGGGGCCAGCCCCAAGCCTCACGCCCTCCGCAGCACACTGCATACGGATTCCGGGCATGGCCTCAGGCGGCGACTTCGTCAGCGTCCATGGCGCCACCCTCGTCGCCTTGGCCCTCAGCGTAGAGCCCCATCTGCTCGGCAACCGCGGCTTGCCGCGCCGTGAGCTCCTGCTTCACGATGTTGCCATACCCGCCGCGCCCCGCGTCCCAGTCGGTGCGGTACTCGTCGCGCACCTGCACGCGGCCACACGCGCGCGCGTCCTAACCCCAGAGCCAGCGCCTCTCTGCCCCGGAGCCAGCGCCACCTTTCAACCAGGGAGATGATGTGTGCGCGCCCGCGCTGGTCACACTTCGCGCACCTAACAGGAGCAGTGAGCACACGCCCAGCCAGTCGTGTGCCGCACGCACGTGATGGACACGTCACGATGTCGGAAGTCGCTTTGTAGAAAACCACCAATCACACCACGCCTGTATCTACTTGATGCATCATGCAGGCAAGCACATGATGTGCCCCCGAACCTATGAAGGGGCAAGGCTCGCCCACCGGTGCGCCCGTCAACTGTGTAAGCGACCCCCCACACAGTCAGCCCTATGGGCCAGGCGCCTGTATGCCTGCGGCGCGCCTGCCCGCCGGAGCGCCCGCGCCCGAACTGGCGCCCCTCCTTGAAGCCCCAGTCGAAGTCGGCGCGCACGGGCCGGTCGTCAAGCACGGTTCCGCTGATGTACTTGACCGCGTCCTCCGCGTCATCGCGCGTGTAATACACCACGAACGCAAACCCACAGGGCGTCATGCGATGCTTGTCCAGGCCCATGATGATGCGCCTGACGTCGCCGGCGCGCGAAAACACCTGGGAGCCACGGCCGCAGGCTTTCCTTCAGCGTGGCTGCTGACGTCAACGTGCTTGCAGCTGACTCCGCCCCACGTCTGTGCCCTGACTGACCGCGCACAGGAGCGCTGTTGTGCCACTGCAGCACTCTGTTTAGTGCTGCTGCCCGGGGCGCGCCTCATATATCTGCTCCTCAGTGGTGTAGAAGGACAGGTTGCCGACATACAGCGTGGTGGACGACTTCAGGCACTCCTCAAACTGCTCCTGACTGCCGTCGAAGCGGCGGTCGCGGTACTGCGAGATGACTGGGTCAAGTTGCTGCACGCGGACGCGGGGGGCGTCAGTAGGCGTGCTGCATTGCCGCGGCCTGCCGCCCGCGCAAGCCTGGCAGACAGGCAGGGCTGCCGGGGAAGAGCCGGCGCGCCTTGAGCAAGCGCGCCATCAGGAGAGGAGCAGGTCGCCAGCGGCAGCCTGCAGCTCACCCATGTTCGCCGCAGGCCGCCGCTGCTGCAACGGGAGCAGGCAGCAGTGCAGCTCCAATTCTGCTGAGCAGCTGCGGCACTGCTTACGTGAGAGAGTGAGTCTTTTCTCTGTGCACTCCACTTGGTCAGCCTGCAGAGCGCGACACAGTCCTGGGCCTCTTTTTTCTTGCCAAGTTGGTGACCCTGTGATGACCTGACTTGCACAGCACGCAGCAGGCTGCCCCGCCAATTGGCTTGCAAGCCTGGCTCCAAACTCGCCCTACTTATTTGTATTACCACTGTCTCCAGAAGCTGCAGGTGCACTTTTTGTGACCACCCTTCTGTGGTGATGCGGCCTTCAGACATCTAGTGCTGCCTGACCGTTGGCTGCAACAGCTGGAACTGGCTGCGCCCAGAACTGTAGCTTGCTGGCTGTGTGAGGTGCGACTGGCTCCTGTGCAGCACAGGTGTCACCAGCTCCCTGTAACCAACCATGGCTCAAGCGCCTCGAGCCAACGTCGCTCTCTGGATGCAGGACGGAACAGCAAGGCGCCGAGCCCAGTGGTGGCAGTCTGCCGCAGGCGCGCAGCACCTGCAGGGGAGCGCGGAGCTGCGGCATTGGCATGCGCAAGGCATGGCCCCGTACCCAACGACGCAGGCCGGCGCGGGCGCCTGCGCGGGCGTGCAGGACTGCGCCCCGCCGGCGGCGAGCCGCCCAGGCAGCGCGCACGGCCGCGGCGGCGCGGCCGAGCCGGCCGGCAAGCCCGGCGCCGGGGACCTGCGGGGGCCGCGCTTCCGCTGCAGCCGCTGCGCGCGCGACCTCAGCGCGGCCGGCTTTGCGCAGCGCGTGCTGCACGTGAAGAAGTGCGCCGCCGCGGGTGCGCGGCCCGGGCTGCAAGCATACCCTAACCCTACAGCTGCGCTGCGGCGCCGCCAGCCCTGCGCCCCCAAGCTGCCTGGCCTGTCCTCAATACCTCTTGTGACGGGCTGCGTGGGCCGCGCCCCCAGTGTACCTAGAGGCCCACGCCGCATATGCCCAGCGGGCGCTGCAAGCTGTGGAGCGGCAACCTCCAGCAGCGCAGCTGCAGGCGCACCACACATGGCCTCGCTCACGCTGCGTCCAAAGCCCTTTACCCATCGAGGGCGTGCGGGTGCGCGGGGGCGCAGCGGCTGCGGCCCAGGCGGCGAGCGAGGCGCCCCTGCCCTCGGCGTTTCGGCCGTTCGTGGCGCAGGCGCCGGCCGCGTGCGCGGGCGCGCCGCGCGCGCCGCCGCCGGCGCCGCCACCGGCCAGCGTGCGCGCGTGGCTGGGCGGCCTGCAGCTGGAGCGCCATGCGGCCGCGTTCGAGGCGGTGCGCGGGCTGGGCCGCCGGCTTGAGGTCGCAGCTGCTCAGGGATTTTGTAGCGGCGTGTGCACTCGGCCCCGCAGCGCAGCAATGGGTGTGCTGTGTAACCCTCCCGAGCGTGGCTATTGCGAGGCACATGCAATGGGGCTCGCCCGCTCACCCAGCTCTCTTGAGCCCACGCTTGCTCAGTAAACACAACGACTGTGTCTCACGCTCTCCAGCACAGCGACATTTAGCTGTCGATTCCCTCCGTCTGTCTGCCGTGCTGCGGAACGGCGCATGTGCGGGTGGGGCCCTGCTCGCCGCTCGCCATGGCCTCAGACCCGACGCGCTCTGCAGAGCCGGGCGCGATCGAGGCTGTGAGAGGCGCCGGACGCCCTGCCGCACCCGGGCAGGGCTGCTGCCCGGCGCCACAGCGCGCGGCGGCTGCCGCCCCATCCCCGCTCGTGCGCCGCGCAAGAGCAAGTCAACCTGGGGCCACGCCCAACCCCATACCCTAATCCCACACCTGCTCGCGCGCTGTGCAGGAGCAGGTCGACCTGGCGTGCCTGCCCCTGCTCAGCGGCGCGGACCTGGCAAGCCTAGGGCTCGCATGCCCCGCCGAGCGCCGCCGCGCGCTCGCGGCCGCCGCCGCGCTGCGCGCGCCGCGACAGGCAAACCCTCTTTCCGCCAGTGACCCTGGCAGCAGGGCGGCGGCGCCGCGTGGCGCACCATGGGTCGCGTGCGCCCCTGCAGCGCCTCACCAGCCGCGGCAGCCAGTGCCCTCAGCGAGCGTGGCGCCTGATCAGGCTCCCAGTGGGCCTGGAGTCGCGCCGCGCGACGCTCATGACACAGCGCTGAGCGGTGGGGGGCCCCCTCCGCGCGCGGCTGCGCCTGTGTCGCGCTCAGCCGCAGCGGCCGCTGCACACGGCAATGGGCGCGCTGCCGCCGTTGCGCACGCTCACAGGGATGCTCCGCGCGGGTGCGCTCCGGCGGCCAGCCACAGCTGGGAGACGCGGCCTGCCGCCGCGCCCGCCCCGCGCCCCGGGCCTGCCTCGGGCAAGGGCGGCGGCTGCGGGGGCACCCGCGCGCGGCCGCCCGGCGCAGCTGCGGCGCGCCAGCCGGCGCCCGCGCAGCCTGACCAGGCGCCCCGGCAGGCGCCCAGCCTGGCGCCCCGGTGCGCGGCGGAGGAGGCCGCGCAGCTGGCGGCAGCGCTGTCGGCCTCGCTGGCGCCTGGCCAGGCCGCCTGCGCGCCCGCTGCTGCGCCGGCGCGCGCACAGGCTCCGCAGGCGCCGGCCGCGCCGCCGCCGCCTGCAGGCCGGGCACGCTGCGGGCGCGCTGCCAGGCGCGCGCCTGATCAGGCTGCGTGCGCACCGCCGGCCGTGCTGACGCCTGAGCAGGCGCTGGCCCGGGGCCCCGTCGCCGCGGCGGGGCCAGCGTCCGCCGCCATGCCATGTGCAGGCCCGACCGGGACAGCTGCAGACAGCAAGCCCGCAGCGCGCATATTCCTCAGCGCCGGAGACAGCTGCGCTCGCACTGCGGCGGCCGGCGGCGACGGCTCTGCAGCCGCCGCGTCGGGCGGCGGTGGCGCGGCGGCCCGGCGGGCGCTGGACGCGCTGGGTCAGCTCATGGCAGGCAGCCGGCGCCAGCGCGCGGCCGGCGCAGCGCATGGCCTCAGACCCAGGCCCACTGGCTACTGCCGCGACGCTGAGCGCGCAGTGCTTGAGCAGCTCTTCCCGCCGCCGCGCGCCAGCGCGGCCGGCCCGCCGGGGACGGGTGGGGTCTATGAGGAGGACCCCTGGGAGCATGAGCCGTGCTCGCTGCACGCGTGCGCGCGCGGGGCGTGCACGCGCATGGACTGCGCACCGCCCGGGGAGAGCGGTCTGGCGAAGCGCGTGCGCAAGCGCAAAGCCGCGGCGGCCGCAGCCGATGTGGCGGCAGCTGTCTATGGGGACGGCGAGCGCGGCGGCGGCGGTGGCCGCGGCGGCGGCGCTGACGCGCTCGACCGCAGCCAGGCGGCCGCAGCGCCCTGCACGCTTCCGCAGGTGCGAGCTGTGGGTACTTGTGTGCTTGAACGTAGAGCGGCGCGGCAGCAGGCTGCGCCAGGCACGCCTGTGTGGCCCCGCAGGCGTGCCCTGCTGAGAACGGGCGACTGACGTTGCTCCCCTTCGAGGCCCTCGCTGTGACAGCGCTCCGAGAGCCTCACATTTTCTACATGCATGCGTGCGTGCACCTGCGAACGCCCAGCAGCGGCGGCAGCGCAGCGCGGCCCGCGGCCCGCATATCCCGGGCGCCCGTGCCGGCGCGGCCGGTGCCCTGAGCGAGGGGCGCCCGGCGCACAGGTGCGCCTGCAGGCGCTGCGGCAGGAGCTGGCGGCCGCGCAGGACGTGGTCGCGCAGCTGCGCCGCATGGTGGCGGACGCCGAGGCGGAGGCGCGCGCGTGACGCGGGCGCGGCGGGCTGGGGCTCCCGGGCAGCCTGCTTCTGCCGCGAGCGGACCTGCCTGACACCGGCGCGCTGCCAGGCTATTGCCTCGTGCTGCCTGGCGCGTCGTGTCGTGCGGGCTGCATGGCATGTCTGCTGATGCTGGCACCATGCACTCTGTCGTCCGAACCGGACGATTTATACCGAGAAACCGGTTTATAGATGGACAGGGCTGCTCAGGGGCCTGTTAGGCTCAGGGCCTTCCATAACGCATGAAGCATGACCGCGATGTTAGCATAACACGACGAAGACGAACCCAGCTGCAGCGAGCTGTTGGTTGCCCGCCATGAACGGCTCCGCAGCAGGCGAAGCAGCCAACGCCGGTGAGCAGCCTCCCGGCGACACCCAGCTGTCCAAGGCGGACAAGGCGCGCAGGTATCGCACCAAGCTCAAGGCATCCCTGGATGCGGCGCAGCTCGAGGAGTGCCGCAGGAAGAACCGGTGCGCACAGTGAGTCGGGCGCCTCCGCACGCCTGCAGAGCTGAAAAGCTGTTTGGAGGTGCTCACTGGTCGTGAGTGCCGTGCCGCAGTGTGACCAGTGCACGGGGCTGAGCGCGACGCTGCTGTGGCAGAATCCCTGCTGACGCCTCGTGCAATCCGTGCGCAGGGAGCGCCAGAAGCGCTTCCGCGACCGGCAGAAGGCGGCGCGAAACGATTCTACGCGCGTGGCGCAGTCGGCGCTGCACGCCGCGGCGTCCGGCGCCTTCGACACCGCGGCCGTGCTGCAGCACGCGCACGGCCTGGCCGCGCAGGGCGTGTCCGACCACGCCGCGATCGCGCACGCACTCCTGGCCTCCTCGGCTGCCGCCGCCGCCGCCGCCGCGGCTGGCCTGCGGCCGCAGAGCGCCGGTGCCAGTGCGCTCGAGCTGCTCAATGCCGGCCTGGCCGCTATGCCCAGCCGCAGCAACGGCAGCCTCGGAGCCGGCGCGACCGCGCCGCCGAGCGTGTCCGGCTCGGACGTGGCTGTGGTGGCTATGGGCGGCGGCGTCGGCGCGAGCGCGGGGCAGAGCGCCCCAGGTGACGCCGGCGCGCAGGGACGGGCGCCTGCGATGGCCGAGCACGCTGCAGCCGGGGGCCGCGGCGGCGCCCGCGCAGGGCCGCCGGCCCCGGAGCCCGACCAAGCGCCTGCGGCCGTGGAAAGAGCAGGCGCGCGCGCACAGCGCGCCCCAACAGAGCCGGGCGGCGAGCGGGCTCTGGCCAGGGTCGAGAGCGCGATCGCCGGCAGCACCGGGCAGGGCGGCGCGGGCAGCGCGGCGGGGCGCGCGGACAAGCAGGAGCTGGCCGAGGGCCTGGCGGCGCTGTTCTGCAAGGCGGTCGCGGGCCTGGGCGCGCGCGAGCGCGTCGCGGTGCTGCGCGCCTTCCTGGCGTCGGTGCGCGGGGCCGTCGGGGACGAGGCGCGCCCGCGCGCTGGTCGACCTGCCGCGGGTTTCGGCAGCGGCCGCGGAACCCGGGGACACTATGCTGCGTTGGGCAGAATGTCTCCCGGCGGCGCGGCCGTGTGGCCGCGCCACGCGCGACCACCCAAGCATGCGTGCTCGCGGTCGGTGCCTAGACGCGCACACTGTCCTCACGGGGACAGAGTCAGAGAGTGTGCTGGCGCGACGCAGCTCCGAACAGGTCGTCTCGACAACTGTGGGCGAGTGGGTGGTGTGTTCGCTCGCCCAGCGTTGCAGCGCCCTAGCTTCTCCTCAGCCAGGAGGAGCGGCAGGGAACACATGGGTTTCCATCTGCGCGCAGGTGTGCTCGCAGGCGTGCCTGCCGGCGGGCGGCGCGCCGCGCTACCTGCAGTTTGACGCGGTCGGCAACCGCGTGGCGACGACGACCGGCGAGGCGGGGCCCCAGCTGGCCGCGGTGCCGCTGGCTCCCACGGTGCCCACGCCTCCAGCGCCGGGCGGCATGCTGCTGCTGTGATTAGGGGAGGTGGGAGCCGGGCGTCAACCGCGCTGCGCCGTCAAGTGCTGTCATACGCTGCCTGTCCCTGGTCACAGTGTGCCAGTCCATTGGGTCCGCCAGCGCGCCGTCCGTGACACCCGTGACGTCCGCCGAGCTGCCTCGGTGCTGCTGACGCCTGCCAGGCAGCATGCCGACGCTGCGAGGCAGAGCGCGGCAGGCGGGAGGGAGCCCTGCCGGGCGTTGCGGCACCCGCCGCATGCTAGCAGCGCTGTTCGGGCTGGGCGCGTGCTGCGCTAGCGCACGTCCTGCTTTACCGCAGCATGGTCACACGTCTAGTTGTCATGGTGCTGAGCACGCACAGTGGTTTTTCCGTGGCGCTGGTCCCCATAGTGTAGGAGCGCCCAAGTCTGGCTTTTCAAATAAGCATGTATTTGGTACTGTGTGGAATGGTGTGCTGGGGTGGAGTCCACCCTCTTATGCTAGACTAGTGGCGCGCGGAGGAGCCGGGCGTTTGTGAAGGATCAGATGCACTGCTCACGTTTTCCGCATGTTCATCAGCCCGCTTTGCGTCAGTGTCCTTATGTATGCGTCTGCTGTAGCGATTGGCGCACGTGCCTGTAGACTACATGGCAGCGCTTGTGGCAGGGAGCTTGTAAGCTGCCTCAATGTAAGCTCATTGGATGCTAATCAGGCCAGCACTGATGTCATGACAATCTCTTGCATGTTGACATCAGCGCACTAGCAAGGGCTATGCATGACGGCTGAAAGCTAGCAGCAAGCAGAGCGCCAGCACGCGCGTGCGACGAAGCAGCTGTCAACACAGTGCTGCACATCCTGCCAGCACTTTGAACCCGAGCACAGGAAACCGCTACCTCTCTCATGCAGAGCACTCTGAAGAAGGGATGTTTGCGCCCAGCAGACTGCCAGCCACGAAATACATTGCTTGCACAGCAAGCCATGCAGCTACACATGCTCCGGCCGCCTCGCATCTGCGCGACCATAGCATCCTCCACTGCTCCTCACCACTGCCCGACCTCACTACACCGGACCTCACTACACGTATCAGACATCTGCAAATGAGAGTGCACACCCACGTGCTTAACGACACATACACTCAGCTCAGAAAGAAAGAAGTCACGCGCGATCCTCGCACGACCAGACGACGCCCTCCGCAATGCCCCAGCCACGTCTGTGCACCCCCGCGCCCTCCTGCCTCCCCAAGATGCGCACAGAGCCTGCCTGCAAATAGGGCAGGATTCGCGCCCGCTCCCGGCCCAGCCACCGGTGCGGGTCACGGCGCAGTCCACACGCGCGCGGGCTTGGAGCGCGCGGGCTCAGCCGCCGATGCGGATCATGGCGCGGTTCTTCGTGCGCGCGAGCTCGAACATGCCGGCGTGCGCGGCGCGCTTGCGCGACACGGCCGCGCCGATGATCGCGCGCAGGTCGCCGTCGCTCGCGCCGTCGCGCATCGCGTCGCGCAGGCTCACCTCGTTCGCGCCAAACAGGCACACCTGGGGGACGGCGCATTTCAGCCTCAGCGGGTTGTGTCAGCTCTGTTTGCTGTGATGCCTGCTTGCAAGTAATACAAGCAACTGTGCCGTGCAAGACTGCTCATACTGCGACAGGTTACGTTTCTCCACATTCTATCAATGTTCACATTACAGCCTCCGCCGAACCCTGCTTGCAGACCTCACAACTGCACAGCCCGAGCAGCACACACCGCATGCAGCCCGCGGGCGCGGGCGGCGCGCCTTGAGGTTGCCGTCGGCCATGAGGCGCAGGCGGTTGCAGTCGCCGCAGAAGGCCTGCGTCATGGACGTCACGAACGACACGCTGCCGCGGTGGCCGCGCACGCGGAAGTTCTTCGCCACCTCGCCGGCAGGGTCCTGTGCCGCGCAACTCCGTACCTTGACAACCTCTCCAACTGATTCCCAATTTACACACTCTATGACAAGACAGACCCCATCGACTGAGTAGACCATGTGCCATGCGTCAAGGGTCAAGGAGTCGTGACACAGCGGTCCTCTGCAGGTCAGTGCGGGTGGTGTGCTGCTCTGCTCTGACAAACCCTGGCTGGTTGTCTGTGGTGCAGCCCTAAACCTAACCCCGCCAGCGGGCCGGCCCGTGCGCGCGCCTGCAGACGCTCCAGGCCCTGCGGGAAGCGGGCCTCCACGGCAGCGCGCATCTCGCGGAAGGGCACCATCTTGGCGTCGCTCCACACGTTGCCGTCGAAGGGCATGTACTCAATGAAGCGCACGTTCACCGGCAGGTCCGCGGCCAGCGCCGCAAAGTCGCCCAGCTCGTCGCAGTTGGCGCCGCGCATCACCACCACATTGATCTGCCGCGCGCGCCGCGGCGTAAGCCGCCGACCCGCTCCTGCCCCGGCGCCATGTGGAGCGGCACATGGCCACCATGCCCACATGCATGACAGGGTTAGGGCCCCTGACCACCACACCCACATGCGCGATAGGCTTGAAGTACTAAGCCACCACACCCACATGCGCATTCAGAATAGGCCACTTGGCCACCCCACCCACATGCACGACAGCTCCGAGGTCGGCCCCCGCAACGCACGCGCGGCGAGAGCCCCCGCGCGCCTTCACGGGGTCGTAGCCGAGCTCCACGGCCCGCAGGATGGCGGCCATGACGCGCTCGTGGCCCCGCCGGCGCGTCATGCGCTCGAAGCGCTCCGGGCGCAGCGTGTCCAGGCTGATGTTCAGCAGGCTCAGGCCTGCCGGGCGGCCACGCCTGAAGGGTTTAGCGGGGCCGCCATACCCTGGCATACGCCGACCCCCCACAGGCGCGGCGCGTCTGCGCTCCTCCCCACAGGCCTGTGCTCGGAGCAGGTGCACCACCGCAGCACATCGCTCACGGGCGGACAGCGAGCAAGCCTGATCTGCCTGACAGAGAGGGTGCACGCGCCGCTCGGCCGGCGCAAAAGCGGGCGCAAGCCTGTTGGGTGGCAGGTTAAGGGTAGCCCTTATGCCTGCCGCTGCGGCCAGACGAGCGACCCGCCACACATCTGTGCCTTTACCCCTACAGCATACCCGTGCATCAAGCATGACTGGAACCATGTCCGCTGCGGCAGCCACCACGACCCCGCTGCAGCGTCGAGCCCAGCGCGTGCGCACCCGCGGCGCGCAGCTCGGGCAGCTGGCGCGCGAGCGCGATGCCGTTGGTGGTTATGCCGACGCCGCGCAGGCCCGGCAGCGCGGCCAGGCGGCCCACGAGAGCGGGCAGGTCGCGGCGCAGCGTCGGCTCGCCGCCCGTCAGCCGCACCTTGTCCACGCCCGCCTCCACGAACAGAGCCGCCTGCCGGAGCGGCAGCCAGGGCGTCAGGGCACTTCCACACCCGCGTCCCATGAACAGCGTTGCCTGTGTAAAAGGCGATAAGGTTATTTAAACGTTTTGCACGCCGCCTGCATCAAACTGCGCCGCCTGCGCAAGTGACAGTCGGGGACATAGAGCAGATCCATGCAAACATCCACTGTAGCGCGGCTGTGGCACTTGACGCAGCTAGCACTGCCGCGCAGGGCGGAGCGCTCGCAGGCAGGCCCGGGCGCTCACGAGGCGCATGATCTCTTCCGTGGTCAGCAGCGCCTCGCGCGGCGACAGCTCAATGCCCTCCGCCGGCATGCAATAGGAGCAGCGCAGGTTGCACCGCTCGGTCAGCGAGATGCGCAGGTATGTGTGCATCCGCCTGCGCGCCACGGCCGGCTCGCTTGGCTGCTCGGATCGGTGCTGTCACGGGTGCAGTGGAGGCTGGTGAAGGACGCATCCAGGAAGCAAGGCAGCGCCATGCTCAAGCAAGCCCTGCACTTTTCCCTTGCCACCGAACCGGGCACGCGGATAGCCCAGTGACAGGTGACAAGTACTAGCCCCTGCCCACCATCCCTAGCACCCGCGCGGCCTTGCCACAACTCGCAACAATCCCTGTGTCTGCACATAGCCCCGTCCATGCATATGCTGGCGGGGTGGTCTCTGTTCGGCCACTCTCCAGCAATAGGTCAGCGAGGCGCACCCGAACGTGTCAGTGAGCACGGCGTTGCCCTCCGGCGCGGCGGCTTGCGCCGCCCGCAGCGCCGCCACCACGTCCCGCCAGTCAAGCGCGGGCGCCTCCGCCGGCGCCGCGCCTGCCCCGCCGGCCGGCTTGCCCGGCCCTGCCGCTGCCGCCCCGGAGCAGCTCGCCGCACCGTGCGAGCGCAGCCGCTCGCGCGCCTCCTCCGCGCTCGGCAGGCCGCGCGCGTACAGCGATGCAGCCGCGGCGTGCACCTTCGGCCCGCCGCCAGTGGCTGCGCCCGGTGCGCTGGGCGTGGTCTGTGGCCTGGGCGCAGCGTGGGGCTGGGACGCCGCGGCGGGCCCCGCGCCGCGCACGCCGGCAGCCTGCATTTCCCGCCAGCGCCGCAGCGCCGCTGCGTCGGTATCGAACGCGTCTCGCGGCGCATCCTCGGCGGCCGGCGTCGGCAGCGACTCATGCTGGTAAGCAGGCTTCACAAAGGCGCGCATGCCCTCGCGACACGTCATGTTACCGCCGCGCAGCAAGCAGCTGAGCCGCTGCGCCACGGCGCTCCGCATGGCTGCGCGGCGGGCGCAGCAGAGGCAACCTGAGCGGCGAGCCCTCGTCCGGCAGGCGTGAAAGCTTGCCCAGCTTTCCTGCCCGTACAATAGTGTGTTTGTGCGCTGGTCTATCTGTGTCTGTCTACCAGGTCTCAAGCCGCGTACAGTATATCGTGACAGCAATGCCTTGCTTGTGCAAGCGCAAGTGTATGGTGGCAGCCCTTGAATGCTATAAAGGAGCCTCCCCTACTTCACAGGTGTGCTGCCTGTAGGTGCAAGATGCTAGAGCGGCCCCAAGCCCTCAATCTGAGGAGTCCCGTGGTCAGGATGCCCTATTGAGTGAAATCTCGTAATGCATCAAGTTTAAGAATGGGGCACGTACCAGTACAAGCACTTGCACTGTGGCGGCCGATCGATCAATCGAGGGCATTTTTCCGGTTTGATGGTGGAATATGCCCAACAGCACATGCGTGCTCCGAGCCGCATTCCATGCCGCACGCTGATTTACCTGTCACAACCATAGGCCGCAGGCCATACTTTCAACACCGCATGGCACCAAATGAGACCAAACATGCTGACCAGCCCTTCTAGCTACATATAGGCACACAATGTAGCACTCAATAGCTGCTGTTCAGGTGCGAGCACACTGACCGCAGCTTGCTGTACACCTTGCCCGGCGGGGAGCCCATGATGAGCGCACAGATGGCGTCCCTGCACGCACGCACAGCACTCAGGCAGGCAGGGCACGGCAGCGCTATGCGATGCGAAACACGTGTCTGTGCGTCGTAGGACCCGATGCCAGAACAAACGCGCGCGTCTCACGTTCAAGCCTCTGCAAGAATGCTGGCGGAAATGAGGGCTGGCACACACACGCCGGGCCGCGCCTGCAGATGCGGATGTTCTGGAAGGAGCCCAGGATGTGGATGCGCGTGTCGGCCAGCACGACTCGCGTCTTCGTCGCGTTCTCGATCGTGAACTTGGTCTTTCCGCTCTACGAGCGGCGCGCCGCGCGCGTCAGCCGCGGCATTGCTGCAGAAGCAGCCAGCGCCTATGCGCCCCAGCAGGCGACAGGCAGCGGAGCAACAGGCTGCGGCAGGCGCGCTGCGCCAGGCGCAAAAAGCGCTCCACAAACGCAAGCGCGACGCCGCCCGCGCAGGCAACCCCTTGCATCGCCCAGCATGCCAGCCCGGGCCAGGCACGCACGCCCCGCACGCGGGCCGCCCGCCGCACCTTGCCCGCCAGGCGCCCGATGCACCGCGACAAGTGCTCTCCGCGCAGCGTCTGCACCCAGTCACCCGCGGCCGTCAGCTACACACGCAGGCGGGCGGGCGCCCTGCTGCAGCGCTCCGCTTAAAGAGGCTCCCGCACATGGGCCTCGCCCGCGGCGGCGCAGAGCGCATGCGCTCAAGCGGCGCACGTGCGCGCAGCCTCCGCAAGCGGGTCACGGCATCGTGCCGCTGCAAAGCGGCTGCCCAGCAACATCCAGGGCACAGGACAGAGCAGGCCTCCAGACTGAGTGCCGAGCGCCCCAGCACGTCGCGGACACGAGCGGAGCACGTCCCCTCGAGTCGGCAGGCAGGCAGATCACCACCCCAACACGGCGGCCTGCCCTCAGACACGCGTGCTGGCGAAACGGCGACGCGGCGACGCAAGCAACCGAGGCTTGGCGGCACGCAAGGCTTGGCGGCGCGCGGGCGCGCGCCTTGACGTCCTTGATCTCGAAGCACTCGATGTACAGGTCGTCCAGCCGCAGCAGCGCAACCGCATCCGCCACCTCGAAGCCTGCCGCGCGGCCGCACGCTTGAGCGCCTGCTGCCCCGGCTGCGCTCTGCCGGCGCCCTGCTGCCGCCCTCGTGGCCGCTCGCGCGCGTCCACACCGCGAGCACTGGCCGGCCTCCCCCGCCCCGGCCCTGCGGCAAGCCTGACCCGCGCAAGCCCGCCGCCCACCGCCGGCAAGGGCAATGCCAGCAAACGCAAGCCGGACACAGCGCGCGCCGCGCCGGCAGCGCGACCGCCCCGGCGGCGGCGCGCACCCAGGATGTAGGCGTGCACAAAGTCGGCGGCCTTCTGCAGGTGGCCCACGTCCGCCGTGTCCTTTGTCGTCTTTATCTCCACCTGCTGGCCAGGCCGCGGTCAGCCCTCCAAGCGGGCAAGAGTGAAGCGGGGAACGCAGTGCGCGGGAGGGAGTGCCGGCGCGCACCTTGCGCGTCTTCAGGTTCATGCGCATGTCCAGCCGCAGGTTCTCGGTGACCGGCTTGTACAGCGCCAGCCACACGTTCTTCAGCGGCGTCATCCGGTGCGCCGGCACAGTGACCTGCGGCGCGTGCGCGCGCCGGCGTCAAGGCCACCGCGAACGCGCCGTCCGGCAGCAGTCGCGACCACGCCAGGGCGCTGTCTGCACGAAGCGCTTGCAGGTGGCTCCTGCACCACAGCGCAGCGCCGCGCCGCAGGCAGAGGCCGCCGGCGCGCACCCGCCGGAACTCCACGCGCCGCCCGCTCTGGTCGAACGCGCTCAGCGGCGCAAAGCTGGGCCGGTGCGGCGCGCCCGACGTGGACGGCTGCCCGCCGCGCGCGCCGGCGTCCCCCGCCGCCTCGCCGCGGCCGCCGGTGGGCTCGCCCGCGGCGGCGCCGCCCGCGCGGCTGGGCTCGCCGCCGGCGCCCGGCTCTGCGTGCGGCGGCTCGTCCGCACCGCTATCCATCGGCAGCGGCGGCGCCGCGGCGAGCGGCGCGCCGGCCTCGGCGCGCGCCTCCTTCTTGCTGACCTTTGGCATCCTGGCGGTGGCGGCGACTGAGGCGGCCTGCCCCTACTTGAGACAGGTGCGCTGGTGCGGGCAAAGCAGCGACGCACGAGGACAAGCGGTCGCCAATAGAGAGCTAAGCGCAGCTGGGAGCCTAACGGTCTCTTCGCTGTCTGTCGGTGTCTGAGTCTTCGCTGCACTTGCACAGCTTCGGTCAGCCACCGACGCACTGCGGGCAGCTCTTCAGGTTTAGGACGGTCCGCTCTAGGGCTGGCCCCCACCATCCAGCCGCTCAGCTGCAGGTGCAGCGGGCATACGCAAAAGTGGAAAGGGGGGCCGTTGGGCGGCCGGCGATGGACCTGGCGGCCTTCACTGAAGGCCTGGCGGCGCTGCCGCTCGCCGCCCTGGTTGCCGTGGGCACGCTGGTGTTCTTGTTGGCCGTCGTGGTGCTGCGGGCGGCGGGCAATCAGCTCAACACCAAGGCGCCGCCGGTGTTCGAGGGCGTGCCCTTTGTTGGCGGCATCATCAAGTTTGTGCAGGCGCGCCCATCACCAGGACCAGGGCTAGAGTTCAGCACCGCGCTGGCATGTATGTCAAAACTGCTCAAGCACTTTGTGGAGCAGCCTCGGAAAGGCAGCAGTGGCTGCAGCAGCAAGCAAGTCAGCACGGCAGTCGCATGCAGAGCGTCATTGTGGCAGCGCATGCGCTCCGGCGCCGAACGTGGCCGCATGCGCAGGGGCCGATGAAGCTGATGGCGCAAGGCTATGCGCGCCACGGCGAGGTGTTCACCGTGCCGGTGCTGCACAAGAAGATCACGTTCCTGCTCGGGCCCAAGGTGTCGGGCCACTTCTTCAAGGCCAACGATGAGGAGATGAGCCAGAAGGAGGTGTGCGCGTGCCGCCGGGGCGCAAGAGCGCTCAATTGAGCTCAGCCCATGCTGCCCATGCTCTGCTGCCCCAGCCAGCTGCCCGTGCTCTGCTGCGCAGCGGGCCGTGCCGCAACTAGTGCAAGCTGCCAGGCGCCCTTGGCAGAGCGCTATACTACAGGCATACCTTTATTTGTGGCGTTGAAAAGTGTGAGTTCAACCGGAGCGCTGGCTGCACAGGCGCGCGCTGGTCAGTAGGCGGCAGGGACGGGTCGCTGCGGGCCGCTGCACGCCGTCGACCAAACCGCGCTCCGCAGCCTCTGCCAGAGGCATGGCAAGCAGTTTGTTTATTGGCCGCGCAGGTGTACGAGTTCAACGTGCCCACGTTCGGCAAGGGCGTCGTGTTTGACGTGGACCACAAGGTGGGCACCCCTTGCTGCTGGTTGATCTATGAGGACTTGCTCTTTGCCAGTGTGTGGTGCAGGCAGCTCATACGGCAGCTGCGGCGCAGGTCTGCGCTCATAGATCTATCGTCTGCCAGTGTTTGGTGCAGGCAGCTGATGCGGCGGCTGCGGCGCAGGTGCGCGCGGAGCAGTTCCGCTTCTTCGCCGAGGCGCTCAAGACGGCCAAGCTGAAGCTGTACGTGCCGCACTTTGTCAGCGAGGCGGAGGTGCCGCCCGCCTCCTGGGCCTGCCTCGCGGCGAGCGCTGTTATAAGCAGGGCCAGGACAGGCCCCTGCTGCCCCCCTGATGCTGCCAGCCCGTCAGGCAGCTGAAGGGGTCAACCAGCAGCACACTAGGAAGTCGTTGGCGCTCGAACATCAGTCTGCTAGCGACATGGCCATGGTGCATGGGGCCGGCATCGCCGCCGTCCCTGTTCGCGACGCGAGCGCGCGCGCGCGCAGGCATACTTTGCGCGCTGGGGCGACGAGGGCGAGGTCGACCTGAGCAAGGCGTTCGCGGAGCTCATCATCCTCACGGCCTCGCGCACGCTCATGGGTGCGCGCCGGGCCGCCGCGGCGCGCCGCGCGCGCGCAGGGGCCCGCATGCGGCGCGGCTGCACGCGCGCGCCCGCCCGCATGTATGCAGTGGGAAGGAGGGGCGCACTTGCGGAGGGTTGGGCCGGGATGGGGCCAAGGAGGGGCGCACTTGCGGAGGGTTGGGCCGGGATGGGGCCAAGACTGAGCTAAGGTAATGTCGGGCGGGGACTTGACGAGCGCCTCATTGTGGCGCTGCGCCGAGGCGTACACACATATGGGGCGCGTCACCACCGACCTGATAATGCCGCTTGCGCGTGGCGCTGCTTCAATGATGGAAGAGTCAGGAGGGGCAAAAATATGGCAGATAGTGGTGCTGGCGCACAAGACCCTGTCCCGGCACCGCGCCTCTGTTAATCCCTCGCCGCGGCCGTGGCCAGGCCGGGTGAGTTTCAGATGAGGCGCACATCGAGCCGCGGGAGTTTCGCTGACAGCACTCGGGGCGGCCCGCCGCCCAGTGAGTGTTCTCTGATAGTAGCTCCGGCACATGCCACAGGGCCTCTGCGCGCCCCCTGTCCCATTGCGCCCAGGGCGGGCGGCGCAGCGGCCGTGCTGCGGCGCCTGGCGGGGCTTTGCAGCTGCTGCAGAGTCATGGCCACATGGAAAACGGCCTTATTGTTTCGGCCGAGGTGGTCTGCGTGTGCTGCCACTGCCGCCGCTGCTGCGCCCGGCCCGCTCGGCCGAGGCGGTCTGCCTGCACCGATGCCGCCTGCTGCTGCGGGCGGGGCCAGGGCGGGAGGTGCGCGAGAGCATGTTCGAGCAGGTCTCGGAGCTGTTCCATGACCTGGACGCCGGCATGCTGCCCGTCTCTGTGCTCTTCCCCTACCTGCCCATCCCGCAGCACCGCCGGCGCGACCGGTGCGCTCTCGCCGCTGCTAGCATCGTGCGCTAACTGGGCATGGCTCGGACCGTACCCCGCCCGCGCCGTTTGCAGCGCCGCCGCTGCGAACAGTGCGCGCATGGCGGCGCCGCGTGATGCCTGATCTGGCACCCTGACCTGGCGTGGGGCGTCATGGGGCGGGTCCCACAGGCAGCCGCTTCATGGCAGACGCAACGCATGCACTTCCGGCAGTGTTTACACGCTCTGGCGAAAAAAAAAAATAAAAAAAAAAAAAACGACGCGTCGGCGATGAGGTACTGGGGACAAGTTGCAGGGCATGGGAGAAGGTGTCGTCTTTGTAGGGCGAGTGACAGGGTAGTCTGCTGGGCCGTCGAGAGGGCGCGCCTGCGCGCGGGCGCCGCGCAGGGCGCGCGAGGAGCTGTCCAGGATATTCAGCAAGGTGATCCGCGCGCGGCGCGCGAGCGGCGCGCGCGAGGACGACATCCTGCAATGCTTCATCGACTCGCGCTACGAGAAGGCGCGGCGCTGTCCGCGCTGGGCCCAGGGTCCAGGGGAGGGCAGGCTGCGTCTTGGTGCTAGGTGCAGTCGTTCAGCTGTCCATTTGCGCAGGATGGCCCTGCTCTGGCAGCCGCTGGGGCCAAGCGGCGTGGCTGGGCATGCGCTGGCAGCCCGTGAAGGTCTGGCATCAAGGTCTGTGGTGCAGGCTTTCAGTAACGGCTGGGCCGCTTTCAATCGACCGCAGCCAGGCACAGAGGGCGCAGCAGGAGACTGTTCAGGCGCTGCCGCCCGCCTGGGGCTGCCCGAGAGCGCGCGCGCGCGGCGGCAGGTGTACGGCGGGCGCGCGCTGACCGACGACGAGATCACCGGCCTGCTCATCGCGACGCTGTTCGCGGGGCAGCACACGTCGTCCATCACATCCGCGTGGACCGGCTACCTCATGATCGCCAACAAGGCGCGCCGCCGCGCGCGCGCGCTGCCTGCTGCGCGGCGCGCCTCGCGCCCCTGCATCGAGCTGGTGGACCTGGGCTGCTCACGAGGGCCGCCTCGGGGCTCTGCAAAGCATTTTGGTCGCATGTGCCCGTGATGGCACCGCGCTGAGGATCCGCCTCCTTTTTGCAGTCAGGTTGGGACAGCTGTGCAACTTTAGTGCTGCATCTAGCATGCTGCACATTGCATCGGCCGACCGGGCGCACGGACGGGGCAGGGCACCGCATGGGCCGCCGCGGAGGCGGAGCAGCGGCGCGTGCTGGCCGAGCGCGGGCCGGGCATCGACCTCGACGCGCTCGGCGACATGGACGCGCTGCAGCGCTGCGTGACCGAGGCGCTGCGGCTCTTCCCGCCGCTCATCATGCTGCTGCGCCAGGCCAAGGCGGCGTTCGCGGTCGAGACGAGCGCCGGCCGGCAGCACGTGGTACCCAGGGCGCGCCCCTGCTTCGGCCGCCCTGGCCTGCGCCACATCATCTCGTGCGGCTGGCCACACTGCGGCGTCCGGCCACGCGCAGACCCTGGTGGTGCAGACGTGGCCTTCCGCCATGGTCATTGAAGGCGCTCTGTTGTAAAGCTGCGCCGCTCATACAAGCGTGAGCCATGCGCAGGCGGCAGCCCACTGTGCGCGTGCGGGGCATGACCGCAGACCGGGGCATACCCGCGCTCCTGCCGGTGCACTAGGCGCGCGCGCGCGCGGGCGCGCAGGGGCACATCGTGTTTGCGTCGCCGGCCTTCGCGCACCGGCTGCCGCAGGTCTTCCCGCGGCCGGACGCGTTCGAGCCGGACCGCTTCGCGCCGCCGCGCGAGGAGGACAAGGCCGCGCCGTTCTCTTTCATCGGCTTTGGCGGCGGGCGGCACGGCTGCATGGGCAGCAATTTTGCCTACCTGCAGGCGCGGGCCTGACCCGAGCGGCCTGCTGATGAGAGCACCGTTGCTGGGCGGCCCGCTGTCACGCAGCTGTGCCGCTTGCATGCAGAGTTGATCATTGCGGCAGTGGCTGGTCAGCGTGGAGGGCACCTTTGCATGTGCTTGAAATTGGCACTGGGTGAAGTTGGCACAGCATCCGCATCCTGCTGCGGAGCAGTAGATGATGCTTGCTGGTTTTTTTAGCATGACAGTGGAAAGAGAGGAAAGGGTTGACAACTTTTGTGCCAGGAACATCTCTCTGCTGGCTCGTTGCAAGGTCTTTGTACGTCGGGCGCGGCAGATAAAGACGATCTGGAGCCTGCTGCTGCGCAGCTTCGAGTTTGAGCTGCTGGACCCCTTCCCGGAGCCCGACTACGACTCGCTGGTGGTCGGGCCCAAGCCCTGCCGCGTGCGCTACCGCCGGCGCGCGCTGCAGGCGCAGGCAGCATGACGCATGCAGAATTTGTTTTACAAGTGCTAGCATGGCCGCCTTTCTGCGCGGGTGGAAGCGAATCAAGCGCACGGCAGAAAGCACTGTGGGACGCGCGGCGTGCATGCGGGGTGTTCCTTTGGGGTTCCCAGGTGTCCCGCATGACCCCGCAGACGCGTGTGTTGTCTGCGCAAGGCCCTCGTGCCGGGGCCTATTTTAGCGGCCGCCATGTTTGTGGCATGCATGCGCGGCTGCAAACGAGTGAACACAGAGAGGTGGTGAGGTAATTGTGCTGAGCTACGTCCGGTCTGACAGCGTTTGGTTCAGGCGCCAGCGATGCCTGCATGTGTGAGGCGCAGAGTGTGGAGAGCTGCGGACAGAGTGCAGACACTCTGCTCTTGTGGCATGCTGACACAGGTGGCCTCTCCGCACATACGTGACTGCCATATTTATAGACTCTGGTCACCTAGCCACCATTGCAACCTCAGCACCAATGGGGCGTGCACATGGTCCGGGGTGTGCCAGTTGCAGAGTGAACTGCAAAATTGCACTGGCTGGACTAGCGGGTGGTGGAGCACGTAACGCAAATGGCACTTGCATCTCGCATGATTGGCTTGAATGCTAGGTGCTGCATGCGGCGTGAGGAGTCACCGACGCTCCGACGCGGTGCTGGCACCAGCAGATGCATCACACATGGCTTCCTCGCCAGGCAGCTACAGTACTACGCAGTCCCAGACGCCAACCAAAACCACACCATGAATGGCTCTAGCACCCTGCCTGCAGACTCCAAGCGACGGAGGGTCGGCGCCGTCAAGTCACATCAGGACTTGTGCACTACGCTCAGGCAGCGGTCCGCTATGCTGGGCCATGCAAGCTCAGGAGGCAACCTGTTATGCCAAGGCATATCACCGGATGCCGCCTGAGCTTGCATGACCAAGGCCGTGCATGCCCTCTCACATTTGACAAGATGATCATCTTGGAAAGAGACCAGCGAGGGTGGCGCAGACGCCCCACATGGACGCGGGCCAGGCACATCAGGGGTGACGCTAGGTGCCTGGCCCAGTCGCATGCGGCTCATCATAGGCACCAGGGCTTGTGCAAAGCTGCAGGGACCGCTCGTGCAGCCACAGTGGGTGGCTGCATGACATGGCGGTCGCCGGCGCTCCAGAGGCGCCCTCCACCCGGGCGCAGGCCGGCGTCGGGAGCGGGTGGGGCAGGGCGGCGCCCCGCTCGTCACCGCCGGCGCATGGCGAGCGAGCCAGGGCGCACGGCGGCTGTGAATGGGGCCTCGCCCGCCGCCACCCGCCCCCACCCGCGCCTCTTCACACTCTAATAAGCTCAGGAGGAGAACCCCGTGGGGTTGGGGCAGGCGGGCAGCGGCGGCTGGATGATGGTGGCCGCGCCCAGCTGCGGGATGGCGCCGTCGAAGGGGTACACGACGGAGCCCATGGTGACCTGGCTGCCAGTCGTGACCGGGTTGCACACGGCCACGGCGCCGCCGAACTGCGTGCTGGGGTTGACCTGCGCGCGGGCGCCCAATGATGTCTGCTGAGCACCGCCACCGATCGGGCGCTCTGCGCCCCGGGCGGCCACAAGGGCTTCTGCAGCGCATGGCCGCTTGCTGTCCGGCATGTCTCTGGTTCAACTGTGCAGCGACGGCTGCCCAGCACGGCACCTGGAGGCCTCTGCAGTGCACAGATACTTCGGCTGTGCTCTGGCCCACATCCACTGACCGCCTGCATGCAACCCCACCAGCCCTGCTGGGCCGCAGCACCGGCGCCGAAGCAGCCGCAGCGCGGCAGCACCGGCGTGCACTCGGCAGGGTAGGGTTAGGGTTAGGCATGTGGATAGGGTAAGGGACAGGACCTGGTACGTGGACGGCAGCAGGTTCTGCGGCGGTGGCACGTCGAAGAAGGTGGACAGGAACTGCGCGCCGCCGATGGCCTGGAACTCGGCCGCGCGGCGCGTGTAGTTGAACTGCGCCTCGACCGCGGTGCTGTCCACGCCGCCGCGCAGGTAGAAGCCCTGCAGGTTCATCGCCTGCGTCCCATAGGCGCCCGCGTCCACCTGGCGCGGGGCGCAGCAGGGCCGGTCAGCGCGCGCGCGCCCCAGGGACGGTGCGAGCGCGCGCGCGCTGGCATGCAGGCAGGCGCCACGTTTGTGTGCATGCTGCGCTTTGCCTGCAGGGCGAGGGCTGGCCCTTGACAGGGCTGACTTGACAGGCTGACTGCGTATGCACGCATGGTGACGCGACCCGTCCTGGATCCCCATCAAGCGTAGGAGCTGATGCGTCATCACCTGAATATTTATGTTGACATCAAGCATCCCCTGAAAGGGTTCCTTCTTCTGCCTGGAACAGGAGAGTGTCCAGCACAGGCTGCGGCGCAGAGCCGCCGGGGTGGCACCGAGGCGTTGGCGTTGAGGTCGAGGCTGTAGGGCGTGGTGGTGTAGTTGGCGAGATCCAGGTCCACCTCCGCGTCCAGCACCACCTGGCGCCGCGCGCGCGCCGGGGCTGAGGACATACCCTGCCATCCAGTCTAGGGCCATGGGCGGCTCCGCCACGAGGACTGCCGGATTCGCGCATGCGCTCTGACAGCACGCCCTGCCCTCCGGGACCGGGCGGGGCGCAGCTCGCGCAGGCGCCTGCAACCCAGGCCGCCTCTGCTGTTTACAGCCCCTGGAGTAAGACATGCTGCGCTGCAAGGGCTGCCTGCACCGGGTCTGCACTCGTCACTGCATTTAGCCATCTTGGTCTGGGGGCCTCACCACGTTCGGGTCAGAGTCGCCGTTGTCATCGCTCGGCCAGAGCAGCGAGTTGACCGCGCCCGGGGACCTGCGCACGCGGGCGCGCCTGACCGCAGGCACGCGAGCACTGCCCGCCGCCTTGCGCCACGGCCAGACACGGGCATGTTGTTTGCGCTACATGCATGCTCTGCCGCCAGGACCGCATGTTGTTTGCGCTAGATGCGTGCTCTGCCGCCAGGACCGCATTATATTAGCGTGACATGCATGCTCTGCCGCCAGGACCGCATGTTGTTGCGCAACATGCAGGCTCTGCCGCTAGGACAGCATGTTGAACGCGCGAAATGCGCGTTCTGCCGCCAGGGACGCGAGCCGCGCGCGGGCGGCGCACACGCTCTCCAGCTCGGTGTTGTAGTCCGGGTCGGCGAAGAACAGGATCTTGCCGCGCAGGCGCGCGATGGTGGGCCAGGAGCCGTTGGCGGCGCCGCCGGGGAGCACGATGTCGCGCAGCGCGACCGACGCGTTGGCGCCATTGTCCACGCGCAGGTTGTCCGGCGTGTAGATCTGGGCCAGCGAGAACACCTGCGGGCGCGTGGTCGCTTGTCGGGCTTGCGCGAGGGGCCGAGCCGCATGTAGAAGTGCTGACTTCTAGCCCAGGCTGTTTGCCCCGCGCATGTTAACCCAGCGAGGTGCCCGCGGCCGCCGCGCGCAGGCGCCGCGCCTCTCACCGCGCCCCTGGCGCGTGTCTGCCATGCACGCAGATCAGTGGAGGGCGTGCGACAAGGGTGCCGCGGAGCACGGCAGGCGCGCCGCTCGCGCGCGCGCACCGAGAGGATCTCGGCCTTGATGTCCACGATGGCCGCGTTGGCGCCGCGCGTGAAGTTGGTCGGCTGCACGTTGGGGTTGGCCTGCATGCATAGGAAAGGGTACGGTTGGGTAGGGCGCACAGCTCAGGCCACCCCCCAGCAGCATGTGCTTGCAATGGTGCTCGCACTGGCCTCCGTTCACGCATGCATGGCGGCACTGTGCAGCATGTTCATGGTGAGGCGCACAGCTCAGGCCGCCCTCAGCAGCATGTGCTTGCAATGGTGCTCGCACTGGCCTCTGTTCACGCATGCATGGCGGCACTGTGTAGCATGTTCATGGTGAGTGGCTGCATCGGATGGAGGGCGCAGCCGGACGCGCTGGGGAGCCTGCGCACTGCGTCATGCAGGCAATACTCGCAATCGCCTGGCAGCCTGTCGGCGGCCGGGCGGGCCGCGCGCGCGCCTGCAGCTGCGCGAGCGCGGGCGCGTACTGCGCGCCCAGGAAGCTCTGCGGCGCGGTGGTGCCGGGGTGGTGGATGAAGATGACGATGGGGAAGTGGCCGGGGTGCGCCGCCGACCAGGCCGCGATCTCGCCCAGGCAGCCCTTGAACAGGTAGCAGCTGGACGCAAAGTCAAAGTCCGGCAGCCGCAGCACCTGCGCGGCGGCGCGGCCGCGCCGGGGCTCGCGCACTACTGGTGCTCATGTAGGAGGGTTCATGCCCTGTCTGCAGCAGCCTGGCGCGGCAAGCCCCCAGCCATACTGATTATGGGCCGATGCTCTTTGATCAGCCAAGCATGTGGGTGAGAGGGTGTCAGCACATGCTAGTCATGACATACGTCTGGCGCTGTGAGATGTGTGCTCTCCTCGTGGCGCGCGGTCTCTGCTCAAGTACGGAGCATGCCGGGCCATGCAGCGCCTGCATGCGCCCCTGCCACCTGTCAGGCGCGCCGCACGCGCCTTGATGCCCGGCTGGAGCAGGTCGGGGCTGATGAGCGTGTTGTTCGCGCCGGCCAGCTTCAGCCCGGCGCTGTAGGCGTACTTGCCGCCCGCGCCCGGGTCGGCCTGCGTGTCGATCTCGAAGCCGCGGATGCCTGCGCGCGCCGCGCGCCTGAGCTCCGGTGGGGCGACGCGCAGGCCCCCATGCAGAACGCGCGTTCAGCGCACCGGCGTTCAGCTGCTGCGTGAGCGTCTGGTGCGTGAACGCCAGACGCGTGGGGATGTTCTGCTTGTTGGCGGTGAACACGGCCTGGTACGGCGCGCTCGCCAGCAGGCTGAACACGCTCTGCGGCGGCGCCTGGTGGTACGATTGGAACGTGCCGACGACCTGCGGCCCCGCCCCCTGGCTTCGGCCTCGACTGCCGCTGCATCATCGGCTTCTGCGGCACATATCTACCACCTGAAGCTGGGTGGGCTTTGACGACTCACGGCAGGGATACGGCATGATGCCATCGGCGCCAGCGCCACAATGCCGCAAACTTGAGCGCTCGAGAGCCGATGTACATGGTGAATTGTCGCTGCGACAATACAATAAGTTTGCAGTCGGCAGCGTGCGCCCAGGCGCGCCTGCGTCTGTGTGAGTGTCAGGTTGTCGCCCTGGCCGGGGGGCGTCGGCGCCACAGACGGCCGCGGCGTCGAGGTCGGCGCAGCGCTCGTTGTCGGCGCGGGGCTGGTGCTCGGCCGCGGCGTCGTGGTTGGCGCGGCGCTCGTGGTCGGGGTGGCGCCGGTGGTCGGCGCGGGGCTGGTGCTCGGTGCTGCGGTTGGCGTGGGCGGCGGCGGCGGGCAGTGCTGCGCGCGCCCCGCACACGCTCAGGGAGCTGCCAGGCTTGGTGGCGCGTGCGGCGGCCGGGCTTGCGCCAGGGCCAGCATCACACATGCTCTGTGAGTTTTTTGGCACGGCAGCTGCCAGTGCTTGGGCAGGTGGTGCACACTGGTGAACTGGCATCACAGCGGATCTCTGGAATGTGGTGCGTAAGCTTCGCCTGGAGCCGGTGTACATGAAGTAACACTGGATGTCTGCGCGCACACAAGGGTGCCGTGCGTCGAGTGAAAGAAGTGGAGCAGCAGGCATGGCGTATGGCTCGTCGGGGCGCACATGCAGGCTCGTTCAGGCGCAAGTGGGTACGCATAGGGCCCAGTGCGCTCGTTTCACTGGGAGCCACTGCTGCACAGGTGCACGGGCCGCCGGAAAGGGGAGCCTACCAGGCCAGCCAGACCGCACGCCACGGCATCCAGCTGGTCGTGAACGGTGCTGGCCTGCGCGCGCGCGCACACCACCAGCAGGGCCGCGACAAGCGCGACAGCCGCGTTGGGCGCCATGCTGGCTGCGGCGCGCTCGCCCTGTCGAAGCACCTGCGCGCAGGCGCGGCGGTAGTTACACAGCGGTCTGCTGTCTATGCAGGGCTCTCGCACGCTCAGCGGCGGCGTCAGGCTCGGAACAGAGGGCCCCTGCTTGTGCTGACAGAGCTCAAAGGCTGCAGCGCGCTTCCCAGCCGGGGCTCCTCATGCAGCAGCGGCAGTACTTGTGTACACGCTTATTTTTGCTTGTGTGGCAGTGCTGGAGGACAGTGCTGGAGGACTGTGAGCACCTGTGCAGTCCTTGGCGAAGGGGCAGCCCTGCGCTCTGGGTCTTGCTGCCCTGGCGCCTGCTTCCCCTTGTTTAGCACGACATTGCAGAGGATGCTGCTCACCCATCCCAGCGCCTCGCGATGATCGGATATTCCTTAGAATTTCGTCTGAGCTATGGGAACTGTCTGAAGCCTTTTTGGATGGCACAGGTTTTGGGTGTCAAGACCTAGGTGCCGGGCAGGTGTCAGTGGGTAGGTGGCAGCGCCATCATGAGCCCCACTTGAGGCCAGTTAGCAATTGCTTTGAGCAGCGTGATGCGCCAGGGACTGGGAGGAGCCTGACGCTCTTAATGAGCGATACCCGGCGCCGCCCACCCCAACATACATGGCAGCAGGCGACCAAGGGCGCTTGGTATACAGAGACTGGGAGGACGAGGCAGCCTGCGCTTCACAGAAGCACAGAAACGTGTCCGGGCCAGCGCCCTTGGACAGCGCCAACCCGAGCAGCGACCGTGAAACAGCCGCGACGCGCTCTGGCGGCGCGGGAAGCAGCGGCGTGGACAGCGCCGACGCGCTACGCGCGCCAGACGCCCCAAACCATGAGGTGCCACGCAGCCCATGCCAGGCACACGCGTGTTACTAAGCACGCAAGCGCGCTCGCTTTACTAAGCACACGACTCAGATGCACACAAAGCATCAACGGGCAGACGCCCGTGCAACACAGGAAGTCAGCTCTTGCGATGGCACGCAGGTGCCGTGGCGCGGCGCGGGCGCCTGCAGCACCCCGCAAGGCAGCGTAGCGGAGCTCGTAGATGAGTTCAACTGCTTAGTCCATGAGTACCAGGTGCCGGGCAGGCCACACTGCAGGCTCCAACCACGGCCACCTGTGAAAGCAGTGTTGTATGAGCAATTGCGCAACAGGCGCTCGATACGCAGTCTTACTGTTGCCCGCTGCACTTCTGCGTAGGTTGCTGCCTAAATGGTCGCCGGGTACAATTCTGCGTTGCTGCCTGCGCACCTCAGCACACCGGGCGGCTGATGGTCGATGTATCACCCTGGTATCTGACACCAGGCCGTGTCGGCGCTGGTCAGGTGCAGTACGTGGAGCGGTTCCTGCAGTATCAGGCGCAGCGCGGCTCGGAGGGCGGAGCAGCCGGCGAGCGTGACGGCCAGCCCGGGCAGGCCTGGCAGGGTGTGGGGCCGGCGGCCGTGGCACAGCGGTGTCCCGGTGCGCGGCAGCGTGAGAGCAAGCCATGGAGGCCTGGAAGAGGGTGAAGGCAGCGGGCTGTTGCACAGCGCCGCCGCGCACGGAGGCGCAGGGAATTTGCGGCAGCAGCGGGTGGTCAACACATGAAGCGCCGCCTGTGACCCTGAACATGGCCTGACTTGCAGACCTGCACCACGCCCCAGCGCAGCGCTGGGCAGTGGTTTGCCTGCGGGCTGTCGCTCAGCACATCAGCGCTGTGGAACAGCATGCGCTCATGTCTTGTAGGCATGCACCTGGCCCCTTTACAGACTTTCAAGTCATAGGGCATGCCAGTGCTGGCTCTGACTGCATGACAGCATGAAGTACCTACTTCTACTCTGCTCTACGAGCCTGCACACTCCAACCACTGGGCGCCCTGGCAGCCCCGCACATGGAGGTCCCGACAGCGGACTCACAGGAGCTCGGACACCTCCACTTCGCGCAAGCACACCACTCTGACAGCCTCCACGCGCCTCACCACTGCCTGTACACATTGCTTCGCCTCCACACTGCGTCTCGTCCGCGCCATGCCTACGACGCATCCCTACGCATCCCTGCATTGTGTCCGCATGCCAGCTAGCCTGAGGTGCATGCTAGGGCTCTGGCTCAATACCCCTGATCGGCTACCAATGAAGAGGAGGGCGCTCGCGTGCGAACACCGTCTGACATGCATGTCATGTTCGTGGCTGACATGCAGTCTGCCAAAGGGTCCGCTCCAAAGTGTGTGATTGGGCCGTTGCAGTGGCGGCCCCACCACGCAGCATGCAGGCACCTGTCCCTTTACACTGCGCTGCACGCACTGGCAGCATGTGCCTTTCACCCCGTGCTTGCCCCTTGAGCCTGGCGGGCGCGCTGCCAGTGCCTGCGCTCCTATGCCTGAGCCTGGTCACGCGCACACATCTGCGCTACCGCGCGTCTCTCTTGCGCGCCGACGCGACGTGCTGGGCCGCTGGGCGTCATGTGCATGCCTGTTTCCAGGATGCGCTGCTGAAAACATAGAGCAGGCATGGTAATTCCAGTAGTGCCAGGTGCTTCCAGCAGCACGGCGTGCCCCGCCTACTGCCTGGCTCCAAGACTTACAGACCTGCCCGCAATCTTGCCCCACAGCATGCTCGAGCGCGCACCAACGCCGCGCCTGTGCATTCCTCATGTGCAACCCCCAGGCGTCAGCTTGCCCGCCTTGTGATCCATGTGCGGTCGCACGCTGGCACGCCGCACTGGCGCACCCGCGCGTGTCCTGCTGTCTGGCACGGCCGCAGCGGTGCCAGTGGCGCGCAGCGGGTTGTGCGCTCCCCGGCACTGCTCCACTCTAAACCCACCACAGCTGCCGCTGCTGCCTAGTTTGGCACATAGTCAAACGCCGGCGGCCCGCTCTCCGCCGCCGCCGCCGGCAGCTGCCCCACGCGCGCCTTGGACGCGCTGGTTGGCTTGAGGTACGTCGGCGCGGCGCCGGCGCCGCCCCCGGCCGCCGCCTGCAGCGGCGTGTCCGGCGGCAGCGCCGGGGCGGCGGCCGGCGCCGGCGCGACAGGCGCGGCCGCCTTGGCGCGCGGGACCGCTGCGGCGCCGACGGCGCGGCCGCCGCCGGCGCCGCGCGCGGCCGCCTGCGCTTCCCAGAGCATGCTTGTTGGCGGAGTAACCAGCACATCACAGGGATCCGGCAACAAATGCACTGATGCGTTCGGATGCACAACCCGTGTGCACGCGTCCCCGCTCCGCATGGATTCCCGCTTCGCTACAGGGGCCGCACCTGCGCCCAGGCCGCGCGCTCGCGCTCCAGGCGGCTGCGGTGCACCTTCATGTCGCCCAGGCCGCCGCCGCCGCCGGCCGCCGATGCCGCCGCGGCGCTCCTGTGTTGGCGGCATGGCAGGTCACGTGCTGTCTGGAGACAGGTGGCCCATGGCGCTGTGCCAGTGCACTGGGTGCCTGGGGCGGGACGTGGCAGGGTGCAGCCTGGGGCCACGGCATGCAGCGCCCTGGGCAGCACTGCTGCTGGCAGGTACCCAGGCCTCCGGCCTCGCTTGGCGGACTATCAGTAACACTAGCAGGGCCGGGAACGGGCACGCAAGGGCATTAAGAGACCGAGGCCCAGCGGTGAGGCCCAGGCGCGGCGGCGCACCTGCCGCGGCCGCGCGCAAACGGGTGCGGCGTGCGCGGGTGGCCGCCGCCGCCGCCCGCGCCGGCAGCCGCGGCGGCCGCCGCTGCCTCCTTCTCGAGCTCTAGGCGCGACTTGCGCACGCGCGCGTCGCCGAGGCCGCCGCCCGGGGCGGCCGGCGCAGTTGCGCCGCGCCTGCGCCCAGAGGCAGGCGCTGATTGCAGCCGCGGGCACACCGCAGCGGCCTGCGCTGCGCGGGCTCAGGCGGCGCGAACAGAGCGTGTTTGCTGCCGGCGACGGCGCACTGGCAGCGCGATCCCTGCATGTGGCCGCGGCATACCACGCGTACTGGACACGCATGCGCAGGGCGCCCGAAGCGGCCACTCGAAGCACGCAACATCGCTCGCCCGTGTGCACACACTATCAACGTCTCACACGTCTTGCAAACCCGTCACGAGACAACCGATGGCTGCATGAACATTTGCTGCATGGCCCAGGGCTCGCGCGCCTGGCGGCGGCAGCACCGGAGCGCGGCGTGGCGGGCGCGCCCGCGGCCACGCGCGCAGCGGCGGCCGCGTCGCGCTCGCGCTCCAGCCGCGACCTGTGCACGGGCAGCTCCGCCAGCCCGGGCTCCACGGCCTGTTGCAGCAGTGATAGGTTGAGGTAAACATAGGGTGGTCGCGCTCGTGCTCCAGCTCCAGCCGCAATCTGTGATCCAGCGGATTTGCCAGCCCGTGCTTCGCGGCTACGCAGCAGCGACGGGGACCTGGGCAGAGCGGGCATGCTGACAAGCGAGTGCCCTGGCCGCTGAACCCGCTGTTGTTCGCAAGCCCTGCAAACCCAGGGTTTGCCGCCTGCGCAGGAGTCCATGGCGCTGTGCTGGTGTCGGTGTCGACCAGCTCATGCAGTCGGACCCGCGCCCACGCCCGCTGTGAGGACGCGCCGCAGGTCTGCCAGCTCGGGGCGCCTGCATGCGTGCAGGGCATGCAGTCCCCGGACCAGGCAAGGTGCTGGACACCCCGCCCGCGCTCCCAGCTCAGCGCTGCGCCGCTGCGCCAAAGTGCAGTCCCCGGGCAGGCAGGCGCGGCAGCCCGTGGCGCGCGCGTGCGGCCGCTGGCGCACCGCGGCCTGGCGCTTGGACGCGAAGGCCGACGTGGCGCGCATGTAGCCGGGCACGCCGCCGCGGCCGCCGGCGCCCTTGGCGGCCGCCGCGGCCGCCTCCTTGTCGCGCTCCAGGCGGCTCTTGTGCACAACCATGGACTGCGCGCACGCAACACTTGGTAGGGTATTGGCCTAGGGTAGCGCGCCGGGCAGCAGCCGCGGAGCAGCGTGGGCGCATCACAGAGCAGGAGGCAGCTTTGGCAGGGCGCCGCGGCCGGGCCTGCTTGCGGCAGCCGGGGCAGGCGGTCCGTGTTCCATGACCAAGCTGCACGCACCAACCCCGATGCGGCAGGCACGGCAGGGACTGTCCAACTTTCTTGAGCCTTTCTCACGTTTGGGCGATGCAGCGCGACATGGACATACCGCACTCACGCCGGCACCGGGGGAAGCAACGCCCGAGCGCGCCCACCGAGCCAGTGCCTCGGGCCAGGGCGCGCTGGAAGGGCGGGGCGCTGACATGGCGCCATGCGGGGGCGCGCCTCGCGCAGGTCCTTGCCCTCGGATGCGACCACGTTGGCCATGACGCCGCGCACCAGCTTGTGCACGGCCAGCCGGTCCGCGTCGCTGCGCCTGCGCAGCGTGCGCGGCCCTCTTGTATCCCACCCGCTACCTCACCGCATCTGGCACAGAGCTTGTGCATGGCCAGCCGGTCTGCGTCGCTGCGCCTGCGCGCGTGTTGCCGGGGCGGGCCAGTTTGCATCCTATCCGCGACCTCACCGCATCCTTATCGTCACAGTACCGCACAACCTGCCAGGGGTGTCTCTCCACTGAGCTTGCTCATGCATGCCTGCCTCTGACACAGCACATGCGCTAACACATGCATGCGCATGCCCCGAAATCTGGCTCCAAGCGCTCGCGCGCAGCTCCCAGCAAGGGCGCCGCCCAATGCGCCTCAGCCTACGTGTCGGGCGCCCCCGTGCGCAGACCGTGCGGCCAGGGCCCCCGGGCGGCTAGATGGCTGCCAGCCGCTCGCTGCGGGGGGCCTGGGACCCCCGCGCCCATCGGGGCCTGCGGGGCGCCTGCAGCCGCGCTGGGCGCGCACCGGCTGGCGGCCGCCGCCTCCTTGGCCAGCTGCACCTTGCTCTTGTGCAGCTTGGCGCGCGCGCCTGCCGCGGGCCCCCACTCCCGATCCTGCCGCCAGGGGGCGCGCCCGAGGGCTGTCAGCGGCCCGCGCGCGGGGCGCCAGCGGCCCCGGGCAGCGGCCACGGCAGTGCATGACGGCAGGCCCCCTGCCAGGGTGGGTCTGCGCTCCCGCACCCGCACTCCAGGGGCTGCCCCTGGCGTCTGAGTCTCAATCATGTCACGATGTCAACGAGTCTGTGTAAGCAGCTCAGTGAGGCGCGTGGGGCCACAGGAACAGAAAGCAACCCAAGGCTCTGACCGAGCCGCATCACAGCCTGTTGAATGCGGCTTGGGGCTCATGGGGCCCGGCGCCGCGCCTGGAGCGCCTTGAGCTTCTTGTCCATGTAGGGCGTGGCCCGCGCGCGCGGCACGTAGCCCGGCGGCGTGTCCTCACGTGCGCTCGCGCCCGCGCCGGCGCCCGCGCCCGACCCTGGCCCGCCCCCGCACCCGCTGCTGGCGCCCGCGGCCGCCGCCTGCGCCGGCGGGGCAGCCGCTGCATCGCCCGGGCCGCCGCCCGTCCCAGCGGCGGCGGCCGCCACGGCGGCGGGCGCGCGGGCCGGCCCGTCACGCTCGGCGTCCTTTGCAGCGGCGGCGGCCTCCGCCGCGGCACCCGCCGGCGCGTCGGCCGGGGCCGGCGCATCTGTCAGGGTCAGGGCGGCGCCCAGCTGCTCCGCGGCGGCGTCCATGACGCCGCTCAGGCGCCGCGCGCCGCCGTCGGTGGCGGGCGCCTCGTCGGCGGGCGACCCGCCGCGCGAGGCAGCCTCGCCGTCGGAGCCCACCAGCGCGCCAAAGTGCTGCGCGCCCGCGCCGGCGGCCGCGCTGGTAGGCGGCTCGACGGCCACGGACGAAACCGGGCTGCCGCCCGCGGGCTCGCCCTGCTCGGGCGTCGCCGCCGCGCCGCCCCCGCTGGGGCTCGCCGCCGGGCCCACCTGCCGCCGCGGCGTGCGCTGCACTGTCAGCGCCGGCCCTTCTCAGGCGTCGCCACGAAACCTCGTCCACAAGGCGCGCATGAAGTGTTGTGGCAGGAGGCCTCGCAGGAGCGCCGGCCGGTTCAGCAGGCGCGCCCGGCAGGCGCCGCGCGCACCGCGGGCGCCTTGAGCGCGGGCGTGTTGGCGGGCGTGCGCAGGCGCGACGGCGTCCCGGCGCTGAAGCCGGCCGCTGCGGCCGCGGCCGCTGCCGCGCGGCCATCGTGCCACGGCCCCGGCGGGCGGACGTTGACGGGGCGCAACTCCTGGGCGCACGCACAGGCGGGATGCAGGCACAGCATGCGGCGCGTGGAGCGCTGATAGGCGTGCCCCATTGCGCTCCTGCTTGCAGAGCAGCGCGTCCAGCACGGCGCATCGGACCAAGGCGCCCACATTGCGAGTAGCACAGCGCTTCGGACAGCGCGGACTGGGTGGACCGCGGCCCGTCAGTACGCTGGCACCGGCAGCTTTTGGGCCGTATATCTGCAGGCGCGCTGACGGCGGCCGACGCTGGCGCGGCCAGGTGCGGGCGCCCTGCTTCAGCGCAAGGCCGGGCCCACGCTCTTTCACCGCGCTGTGCCATGAGCGCAGCGCTCGGGCGTCCTTGCTCGGCGTCCTTGCTCCGCTGCTAACCACACAGGTGCCCTGCCACCCGTCGCAGCATGCTGGTGCACCACGTACTGCTCGGCCCTCCCAGCTCTGCGATGCTGATCCAGCAGCGTCCCCGAGCGAGCGGAGCGGGCGCCCGCACCTGCGCGATCGCGTCCAGCGCGCCGGGCTCCGGCGAGGCGCCGCCGCTGCCGGACCCGGGGGTGCCCATCGGCGTGCCAAGCGCCAGCGCGAGCCCGCGCACGAGCGGCGCCGGGCCGGCGTCCGCGCCGGCCGGCGACGCCAGCGCGCGCCATGCGCCCGCCGCTGACGCGGGCGTGGCCATGGCGGCGGGGTTCGGTGTGGCTGCCGCTCCACGCGTGAGCCCCACCATGGGGCTGGCGCCTGCGTCCGCCGCGCCCCCCAGCGCCAGGCTTGCATCGGCGTCTGCTGCAGGCCCCGGCTCCGGGTTGGCGCCGTGGTCGGCGACGGTCGGCGCATGCGCGGTCGGGGCCGCGACGGGTGCGCCCACAGGCGCCACGCCCGTGCGCTCGTCGACGAGGCCCATCACCGGGCTAGTGTCCATGCCGGGCGGGGCCGCCTCGGCCGCGCGGCCGCCGCCGCCGTTGCCAGCGTGCGCAGCAGCAGCATCGACGGGCTCGCCGGGCGCGGGCGGCGTGTGCGCCGCGGCTGCGCCGTCGCCGACCTTGACCGGGGTCGGGCGCGCCGTGGCGCTTTCTTCCGGCGCGACCGCTTCGGCGGTCAGCGGCGGCGGCGCGTGCCGGGCGGGCGCGTCTGCGGCCTGTGCCGCCAGGCTGGCAGGCGCGGCCGCGTCTGCGGCAGGCGCGGCCGTGGCGGCTGCAGGCAGCTGCGCCGCCACACCGCTGTCGTGCGCGGCCACGCTGTCGTAACCGGCGGTGTGCGGCGGGCCCCCGGCGTCCTGCGCGCCGGCATCCTCTGTGGCAGGCCAGCTCATGGCAGCGCGCCCGGAGCAGCTATCTAGCAGCCTGCAACAACACACACAATGCACAGACGGCCTGGGCCTGGTTCAACTCCCGATGTCACACCAGCGCGGCTGGCAAGAGCGAGTGCAGAGCTGGCATAGCCGAGAAAGTGTGGGCATATGCACTCATGGCGCATGCTGACAGTGCAGCGCTCCGCAGACGCCCACGACAAGCACGCGGGAGGCAAATTAACAGGGTTATGCCACGTGCGAGTGTGCGACGTGGTGGCGCGCGTGCTGTGTGCACCAAAGGAAGGGAGGCAGCTCGCGCACCGGTGCACTGAGGTTGCCCGCCCCCGCCGCCTTGAGCGCGCTGCCGGCAGGCCGGGCGCCCTTGGCGGCCGGCGTGGCCGCGATGCGCTTGCCGCTCCGCAGCACCTGCGGCCGTGGCCGCGCTCAATGTTGCAAAAGGGCCACACGCGCCAAAGGCATGCCTTGAAGGCGGGCAAGAGAGCAGTAGCAGGCGCGGCGCACCTTGGACGGGGTCGTGCTCATGACGGAGGTGGCCTCCAGCTGCAGCGCCGCCCCGCGCGCAGGTTTGGCGTCGGACGGCTGCGCCTGCGCGGCAGCGCCTGGCTCAGCGCTTCGGGCGGGGGGAAGCAGCGGCCGGGATCAGTGGGAAGCAGGGCGGGCGAGGCGGCGCACCGCGCCGCGCGGCGACTGCGCCTCCTCGTTGCTGATCGATGTCAGCGCGGCGCGGGTGCGGGCGGCTGCGGGCCCCTCCATGGCACGGTGCGCACGGCGCGCTCGTCAGGAGTGCACACCGCCTGGCGAGCCGTCGCGACCTTGCAAAGGCGGTGAGAGCTCGATGCGCGCTCAGGTCAGCATTGCCCGTGGGGGAAATGCGGAGAGCTCTTTCAAACCGCTAGGGTGGGGTGCATGACCGGGTGTTGCACAGTAACGCCTAGAGTCCTGAGAGAGCCGTTGGACAACGGCTACCTTGTGCACTGGACCTCTAGCGGACTGCTCCTGAAACCACGACAGGCCTGCACCTACCTCAGTTTTTTTAGTCACAGGCTGATGTAAGCCAAATCAAGGATTTATTGCCACATTGATGCCATCTACGGAGAAAAGCATCTCTGCAGAGCAAAGGCTTGGGCCCGTGTGAAGGCAGCAGGCAAGGAGGAGGTGAGCACCAGTGGCACAGCTGTGGTGGGTGGCGCTGGGCGGGCGGCAGGGGCACACGCCGATCGGCATAACCTAGACTGGCGTCACACCGTCGCCGAGGCCAATGCAGCTCGAGGCCGCCCACGCCTGGCAGTCGGCCTGGTCGCCCGCCGACAGCTGGGGCCTGGCCACCTCCTCACGCTTAGGCGCGCCTGGCCACTCGCAATGCCGCCCAGCAACCCTCGTGCATGTGCATGCCTCACAAGGGGCCAGATTGCTGCCGGCTCTGGACACCAGACCGGCCTGAGGTTGGGGGACGCTGCTGCCAGTCGGCAGCAGCAGCGTCCGAGCCGCACGTGTCCGATGCCTGGTCCGGCATGCGCGCAGGGCCCTGCGCTGCGGTCCGGGCTATGCTGAACGTGGACAGCTGGGGCGATCTGGACACGCCCCAGGGCTTTGCGGTCGACCTGCCAGCCGTGGACTGCGATGGAGCAGAGCCCGCCATGTTAATAGACGTGCCGTGGCCAGGCTTCCATGCTCCCGGCCTTGAGGCCCTGTCGGGCAGCCTGGACAGCTCGTCTACGGGTGAGACCCTGAGGGCGCGCGCGGCTGCGGCCGCGGCATTAGGCATGCGCTCTCTGGTGCCGCTCCCGCGTCAAAAAGCTGTGGGGCACGCCAGGGCACCGATCGCCGCCAGACGCTGGCACTGCACGCTGACTGCTGGCGATGTGGGGTTGCGCGCCACCAGGTACCAGCGATGGCAGCAGCGTGCTATCTGACGTCATGGTGCTATCTGACGCCGTGGCGCAGCAGGGCGCCGGGCCTGAGCTGCGCGAGCAGCAGAGCCTCAACTCCACGCACCCGCCGTGCGCCCCGCAGCTTCATAGACAGCTTCCAGTCCCCTGCATAGATCAGCGGCGAGACGGCCTGTGCTATGCACGTGCGCGCAGGGATGACAGCGGTGGCGCCAAGCAGCCGCTGAGCTGGGAGCAGCTGGTGCAGTGCAGCCTGGGCCCGCGTAGCGCGCCCGGCAGCACGCAGGCCAGCGCACGCGCGCAGCCGGGCCTGGCGGTGGCCGTACCGCAGGTGCTCACCGGTCGAGAGCTGTCTCTGGAGTGCGCCGGCTGGCTGACGGTCGCTGCAACGTCCCGAACGTGCCTGGTTCCCGTAGTTGCCAGACGCGAGGAAGAGAGATGCGAGGAATAACAAACTGCGCACGCTGGGTACCGGCGGTGCCCAGGCCTGGCGGCGCGCGCAGGTAAAGAAGAAGGGCGGGCGCCGGCCGCCGGAGAGCGCGCTGACCACCGAGGTGCTGCTGGCCGGCGAGTTCTTCGACAAGCCCGTTGAGGTACGCCGGCCCTGCCGCTTGCATTTTTTTAAAAAATGGCTTGTCAAATGTTTTACGAGATACGCACTGCGCTCACCGTGTGGGCGGGCCCAGTGCTGGGGCCCTGCTACGAGCGGGACCCACCATGCCCGAGCACTCTGGTGGAGGCATCGTTGTGTGGGAAGCGGCGGCACTTCTGCAGGTCGCTGCGGCCAGACGCCGTGCCTGGATGCATGCGCATCAGCAGGGCGCCCGTGCAGCCTGCACGCTCGCGCTTCACATGCGTCGCGAGCGTTGGGCTAGGATTAGGGTTAGGGTGCAGGAATGGTGCGTGATGTCCAAGGCCCGCGCGCAGGAGGCGTGCGAGCAGCTCAAGCTGAGCAAGACGACCTTCAACAAGCAGATCCGCGCGCTGCGGATCCTGCGCTGGCCGTACCGCAAGCGCAGCTCGCTCAACAAGCTCGCTGACATCCTGCGCGCGACCCTGGCGCGCCCCTGGGCCGCCCGCAGCCCCGGCCTCTCTTTGCCCGGCGTGGCGCGGGATGCTGGCCTGCCGGCGGGCTTGCCGCACTGGCCGGGGCCGGTGTCCCGGTGCTGCAGTCACTGCATGCCTGCCCAAGCCTGCCCGTGGTGGCGGGGGACACAGCCTGCGCACGGCCGCAGGAGCCCGAGCAGCCGCAGCACGAGCGCAAGATGCTGACCGCCTTCCTGACGACCATCGAGTGCGAGCTCGCAGACCATGCGGTGCCGCCCGCTCCCCTGAGCCGTGTCGCCGGCTGCCACAGCCCCAACTGCGTGCACCTGTTGACGGTGCACTGTTGTCAAGTCGTTCCATGCCCATCGCGTCACGGTCAAGCTGGGTGCGTGTGCTTCATTGTGTGAGAGATGGGCTGTCTGGCCGCGTGCGTGCTGCATGTCAGGGGTGGCAGATCATGATTACGGCTGCATCGCCTGGCGGTGGACCCCCGTGAAACGGTGACAAAGTTTTTTGTGGTTGAGCCTGAGCACATTTCCGCTTACCGCCGCCTGAGCATGGAGACACACCGTGTCAGGAGCATGAGCCTGCCAGCCAGGCGACGTGCAGCGCGCCTGAGGCTTTTGATCGCTGTGCGCAGACCGCCAAGCTCTCGCCGAAGCTGTCGATCTTCCGCCAGAAGATGTTCAAGTTTGAGCACGCCAACGGCCAGGTGCGCGCAGCTGCCCGTGGCCTCGCCTAATTGGTGTTCAGCCCTGGGCCCACTTGCCAGCTGTCACATCTCTGCTCCGTAGGCAGCCCAGCATTCGGGGGCTGGAGCCAGCATGTTGAGATGCTTGATGGCGTTGGTGCTCCTTGCCTGCTAGACGGCTTGGCCACATACGGCCCAGCCCCACAGACGGCCCAGCCACAGGCAAGAGTTTAGCAAGCACCCCACGTCGATGGCGTAAAGTGTGCTCAAGCTTGTCTGCATGCTCGCATGCCTGGAACTGCCGTCCTGAGGCCTGTGCTGTGGATGGGAACAGGGCACCGACGTCAGCACGGCGGCACGCAGGCACGCCCCCCCAAGCAGCAGCAGGGTCCTGCATAGGTGCAGGTGACTTGGTTGTCACGTCCAGCCGGGGTTGCTGCAAGCGCTGTACGGCCTGCCACTGTGCACACATTGCTCCCGTCGACACCGCGTGCCCCCGGTCGAAGCTCTGCGAGCGCTTCTGAGGCGGCTGCGCGGGCGCAGGCTTGCCGTGCTGGGCGCCATCACGGCGACCGAGGCAGCCGTGGGCGACGGCCGCGCGTGCGGCCCCGCGACGTCGCGCACGCCTGCGACGCGCGGCAGCACGACGCGCGACCTGGGTCCTGGCGCGAGCGCCTGATGGAGCCCAAGAGCTCGAGCCAAGAGGCCTTCGGACGTCCCTGGCCGCGTCGCCTGCGACGCGCGGCCTGGTTGGCTGCGCGCGTCACTGGCCCGGGGGACGAGCCTGCAGGCGCGCTCAGCAGCGACAGCGAGCATGGTGGGCAGGCGCGCAAGACGCGGCTGCGCCTAACGAACGAGCGGCGGCACTGCTTGTGGGTGGCTTGCTGAGGGTTACAGGTTTTGGCGACGCGTCGCCGGGGGCCCTCGGTCTGTGCCGCTCTCCACAAGCAGCCCCCCCGTTCTGCGGGAGGGTGGGGGTGCGGTGGTGAGGGCGTTAGCGGTCAGTCTGGCGGTTCTCTGGCAAGGATGGGACTGGGCGCGAGGTGACATAGGTTTTCAGAGGAGCTGCCCCGCATCCAGCTCTGGCTGCTGCAAGCACGGGTTTTGAAGGCCAGCGGATCATAGGGACACGCCCTCTGCTTGTAGCGCACCCATTTTTTCATTCCCTTATGCCCTAGGTGTGGCCGCTGGCGGCCCATGTCACTCCCGCGCGCGCGCGCGCGCGCGCGCCCGCAGCCCAGCTCCTGCACCCGGGGGCTGGAGCAGGCGGCGCGGTGTTACCTGGCGCCACTTCTCGATCAAGAGCTTGCAGCCTGGCGCGCAGGGCGCCAGCGCGCTGAGTGGCCTGCCAGGGCGCCATGTTTTTCCCCCCTCGGTAGCCAATCTGCCTGCGATGTGTGTGTTTCAGCTTCGTGCCTAGTGCGTGCCCCACTGTTTCCTGCAAAGTTTCCTGCGAGGCTGCCTGTCAGGTTCGTTTCCTTTTTTTTGGCACACGGGGGCTGGGTCTCAGCTCATCTCAGCCGGAGGGTGTGGTCCGGGGTGGCTTGCCCCGTGCGCACACCAGACCTCAGTGTGCCTGCATGTCAGACAGGCGACCGCATCAGACGAGCCAGTATTGGTAGGACCCGCTGGCAGCTGCGGCTGCATTTCATGTTATTGGAGACCGGGGTTTGTCAGGCTTGGAGCTTGTCTGGGGAGGGGCTGGTGTGGGAACTCGCATGATCCTGGCACCCACTGCTCATCACAGACCTGGCAGGCGCTGGCGCTGCCCAGCTGCCGGCGCGAGTGGCGTGCTAGGAGGGGACGGGGTAAGGGAAGAAGGACGAGGGCGGGGGCGGGAGAGAGGGGTGCCTTTGTGGGCAAGAGTCTCGCACTCGGACAGCCACAGCACCATCACATTTTCGCAATGGCTTGCACTGTGCAGCCGCCGGCGCGAGTGGCGTGCGAGGGGCGGGGCTGTGCGAGCCCAGGGTCAGGGCGGGTCAGCAGGGCGGCAAGAAAGTGCCTGGCACCCGTTGCGACAGGCCTATCTGGCCGGAGGCCTGCACTGTGCGGGCCTGCGTACACGGCGTGCCAGGGTATGGGGGCCGCCTAGTGCTGGCACGCGCGCTGCAGGCCGCCCGCACGGGGGGCGCCAGCCGCATGCCAGCGCCCGCCCGCCTCCTATGACTCATATGTACCCGCCCGCGCGTGCTGCAGCGGCTGGAGCAGCCTGTGTTCTCCCGGTCTGGGCGCCGTGGGGCAGCGGAGAGCCTCCGCTGCTCGTTTGGCAGCCCAGGGCTGCCTGTGGCCGCCGAGCCTGCATGTGCTTTAGACCGGAGTCAGGGCAGGATAGGGGAGCGCCCTGGCGCTGCCTGCACATGCAGCGCATGGCGCGCCCTTGCACGCGTACTGGGCCAGTGACACGGGTGGGCGCTGATGCGCACATGCGCTCTTGCATCCTGATGGGTGCAGGCAGGCACTCTTTCTTAGTTAGGCTGGCTGGGTGGCCGAGCGTGTGCTGTGCGCTGGTGGCAGTCGCTTGGGCGGCCGCAGGCATGGCGGGCAGGCAGGCGCGCGGGTCGCAGCAGAGCGCTGCGGCGTGTGCCCAGAAGGATGTTCTCCATGCGAGGGTGCGTGCTATGCGCGCATATGAGCCTGGGCTGCACAGGCTTCCAGGGTATGGGGTGCAGAGTAGGGGTGCTGCCCGCGCTGCGGCCGCTGGCTGGCAGCCTGGGCAGTCGCCCATGCGGGCCCGGGCTGGAAGCCCGAGCAGTGCACGGGTGGGCGGGTGGGCAGGCGTCAGGCAGGGGTAGGTGCGCTTTATAGAGCAGCCGCGTATGCGCAGCTGCTGTGCTACCGTTGCGGGAGCGGTGCCCTCGCTCGTGCGGGTGAGGGCGCGCTCGCCCCGCACACATGTACCCCCATACCCCAAAAAAAAAGGTAGCAAGGCCGGCAGTCATTGTTTGCCTGTGCAAGCAGATGTGCTGCTGCCGTGGCGTGTGTTTGTGACACTCCTGGCAGCCGTTTGCGGCCGCTTGTACAATGGCCCTGGCCAAGAGCCAGCGGCCTGTGCCGCACACCTCACACCTTGCCTCTCGCTTAGCTGTTTGTGAGGGGGGAGAGCCATCGCGCGCTCCCCAGCCCCGCCTCTGTGCGGCGGGGCGCAGTGCTAGAGATGTTACGCACGTGGCTGCTGTGCATGCAGGCATCTTGCGTCGGCGGCCTGATGGCTGCCGCTTGAGTGAGGATGCGCGCGTGTGAGAGTATTTCCGCAAAGGGCGCAGCTGTATGCCTTGTACGGCCTCCCGCTTGATGCATGACAGGAGGTGCAACAGCGGTGCTTTGCCCTGCATGGTGAGTGCCGCTGTGCGGCGGCCATTATGGTTGCCAGCTTCCCGATGACAGGATTTGCTGTGGCATGTGGGCGTTGTTAGGACGCACACTGGCCGCCGCCCTAGCGTCTTGCGTGCGCGCACCATGGCGGCGGTGTTAGGTAAATTTCGTGTGTCACGGCCGCACAATTGAGATGCGCGCTAGCTTGGTCGCTGCTTTCTGCTGGCACACATATTGCGATGCTAGGGTGTAGTGCGCATGAAATGAGCTAGCATTCGACAATGGCATTATTTCCTGCTTTTGCGGACTCGGCCTGTTTCAAGCCGCGCATATGTGTTCGCGCATCGCATTGCAGGTATGGATGGATGGGCATGGGGTTGATTTAACTTTCTGGTCCGTGCCAACCATGACCACTTGCTGCCTCTGGACCCCTCTGCGCAGCATCAAGACAGCAAGGCAAGCTCTTAGCTCTCCATTGATGCGTCCGTCCATAGATACACAATAAGCTTGGCTCCATTATTGCTCGGCAAAGGTCTGCAAGTCTGCCCGTTAAGTCGCGCAGAGGCAGAGCATGTCTTGCAACAGGCATGCGCCGCCTCACATCTGCTCCAGAGGAAATTCATGACCAAGACCTTCAAACCTCGCATCACCCGCCCCAGGGGGCTGTAGCGCGTGCAATGCACCCTGAGGCGACCGCCTAACTCGGCTGGCTCACATGTCGTCGCGCCAGGTCAGGTGCAGTCGCGCCGGCTCACACATAGTCGCGCCAGCGGTGCCCGCACTTCGTGCAGTTGAAGAACAGCGTCATGCCCTGCCGCTCCCGCGAGACCACGTCAGCGCATAGCAGCCGTTGCTCCTCACCACTGCTGCAAGAGCGCGCCGCCAGGGACGGCTGTGCTTCCAGTGCACATGCAACTAGACTCATCCGCCCAGGTGCCTGTAACGCATGCAATGCACCCAAGACAACCGCCTCACTCGGCGGGCTAACATGTTGTCGCGCCAGGGCGGATGCAGTCGCGCCGGCTCAGACATGGTCGCGCCACTCCACACCGGCACGCCGCCCCACACCGGCCACACCTCTTCAGTGGCGGCCGAGAAGAAGACGGCCTCGTTGTGCTGGCACTTCTGGCACATGACGTCGCGCGTGCGCGGCAGCGTCGGGTCGGCGCTGACGTCCTGCAGCACCACCGTCTTCTCCTTGTGGCTGTGCGTGATCTCGTTCCTGCGCGGCGCCACGGCGCGCTGAGCGCTGCCGTGGACAGCTGCAATGCCTCGGCGCAGAGCGCTGCCTGTCAGCCAAGCCTTGCAGCTCCTCCTTTCATCTCCACTGGCAAGGCAGAGTTTGCCTTGGCTTGCCACCAACGTGCTCGAGTGTGCGCAGACAAGCGCACACGCATGCTTAGTACTTCTAGTGTCCTCTGCGTGCGCAGGTCCTAACATTCAGACGCCTGCTAGGCCCGGGTCAGCGCAAGGAAAGGAGGGGACGGCAAGGCTTGCGGCCGCACCTGTAGACGCACCAGTCAGCCGGGTCGGCATCCTCCTTGTAGTCGCAGTTCTGGCACTGGAAGATCAACACGCGCCGCTCGCGGTCCTCCTTCGGGTACAGAAGGTCGTTGCTCTCAGGGCAGAACTGCGCGCGGCGCCCTGCTTCTCCCGCTATGCAGAATGCAGGTAGCCCTGACAGCCAGTTGCCCTCTGGCACAGAGGCTTTACGCTCTTTTGTTTACAGAACGTGAGCGTTGGCGTCTTGGCTGGACCTGAAGCATACGGTAAGGCACATGCAAAGCATAACAGGCGCACCCGCAGCCGTGGCCCAGCCGCTTTAGCTGGCTCTCCAGTCTCAACGGCACCCGGCTCAACCAGGTCAGCCATCAACTGGCTGCAGGAAGCGTGCGCGAGCCTCTCAATGCGCTCAGCTCTGAGCTCAACTGGTAGAGAGCATGGACCGCCCCCATAGCAGCCTGTCGCTGCCCCTCCCCTTCATAAGACGGAGTCTCCTGTACGCTGCACCTGTTTGTGAGGGCGTTTTGACAACGAAAGGTATGTGAAAGAGATTACGCCGTGTGTCAGAACACACGTAATAGACCACGTCCGTGTGGTGCTACACTGTGTTGCAGGGCTGCCAGCAGGCGTGCGAGTTGCAAGGTGTGCCATCCTTGGCCAGTGCAGCAGCTGGAAAGGGAGCATGCGCGCCAAGTTAGGCAGTCTCACAACAAAAAAAGCTTTGGTACCAGTTTCAACACTGCTTTTCAGCTGCTACGTGCTATCAACGTTGTTAAAGCAACTGCCAACCCCTTGAGGTGAGTCCCTGCAGCGGTGCGCCTCGGCGAGACGAGGTCTCCCATCTGTACAAACATTGTTCTGTTCACCTGGCAAGCCAAGACTTGGAGTAAGCTGCCCCCCCCCTCCCTGCAGGCACCAGCACTCTGAGAAGGCACAGGCCTGCCGAACAGGCAATCATGCTTATTTGGACTTGACGCGGTTGTCCAAAACGCCTGTCAATGTGCAGGCTCACCGATGTCGTCAGCAATGCTCGGAGTGCAGCGTGGCTGCTGCCACGACAGTGCGCATCGCACATGCCCGCTCACCCATCGCCCGCGGCTTTACGTGCCGGGTCGTGTCGCTGTCGCAGCAGCGGCGCAGCACGCCCGCTGCCGGGGCGGTGCAGCACCGGGCCCCTCGCTCCCAGCAGCAGCACATCCTTGTGGCAGCATGCGCACGGCGCCGGGCGCGAGTACACGGCGCCGGGCCTGCAGCTGCGGGCGGCGAGCGCCGCGCTCCGTGCCAGCGCCCCCGGCGGCGGCCAGGCAGCGTGCGGCCTTTGATAGCAAGCGCGCTGAGCTGGATGAGGATGTCGAGTCTTTGAGGCATGCCGCCCGCGCTCCCCGTTAGACCTGGCCCACGCCCTGGTCCCTCCTGTATTCATTCCTTGGTCGGCAGTTTTGCATTTCTGCCGCGTTTATCAACCTGTTTACTGTAGGTGGAGAAGCCTCCTCGCGGCTGGTTCGCCGGCCTGGTTGTGCCTGTTGAGGATAGCTGCCTTGTGCGGGGGTGCCTGGGCAGCCCCTGTGTTGCGCTGCCTGATCCCGTGCAACTGTGTACCTGCAAGCCTTCTCACGCATGCGACACCAGCGCTAGCTCGCAACCCGGGCCTGCGAGCGCGCCCAGTGTGACCCCACACTCTGCCAGCGCGCCCGGCGCGTGACCAGACCCTGCGCACGCTCCCAGGGTCACGCTGTCAGCGGCGGAGGCGCGCAAGGCGCTGCGCTTCGACGAGGTGCGCACGCGCGCCGGCGAGCAGCTCATCATCGTCAGCGCGGTCGCGTACGACAGCGAGGCGCAGCAGGCGCGCCGAGCCCGCCACCCGCCTCAGCTCCACCCCTCGGTACACAACATTTTCGCCTCCAGATCCAGAGAGCACTGCTCGCTGTGCCAGCATTGCTGGTGTGCTTTGAATGCACAACAGCTGCGTCACATACGTGCAACGGGCGGCATTAGCACCCTGCTGGCACCCCTCTGCTCTGCTGGCACCCCTCTGCTTTGCTTCCCTCAGCCTGGAATGACTTCCCCCTGAGGGCACGCAGCAGCGGCGGTGTCTCAGAGGTAATGACCGGAGAGCGGACTGCCGGCCAAGCAGAGTGAGGGCATGGGGGGCGGCTGGCGGCACCGCCATAGGCACGGGCGGGATGCTGAGCTGTGCCCGCTGCGCTCAGTGTGAGCAGGGCACAGCGACCTGCTCCATGATGTACAGGGTGTGCCTACCGAGGGGGAGGGCGCCTCTTCTGGCAGGCACCTACTTTGGCAGGCACGCCCGGGCGAGGCGGGCGTGGCGCGCGTGCAGGAGGGCGTGCGCCCGGGGCAGCGGCTGCTAGCGCTGTCCGATCCGATCCGCGGCGCCGAGATGTGGCCCATCACGCCGTCCACCAGCAGCCTGAGCCGCGTGCGCGATGCGTTTAAGCTGCGCCGCGCGCCCACGGTTGACCTCGTCGTGTCCGCGGCGTCCGTCGAGGACCAGCTGGAAGGCGCGCCGGCGGCGCGCCGCCCTCGCTCGCCCCCGGTCGGGGCTGCTGCGGCGCGGGCCGCACTGCAGGCGTCCCCCAATCGCCGGCTGGCCGGCGCTGCGCGCCCTCCTGTGAGGCGCAAAGCGCGTGCCGAGCTGCGCCGGCTGGCCGCCGCAGTGCCGACAGGGTATACACTGTTACGGGTCTGCCTACCCTAACCCTTGGCGGCGGCCAAGCCTGCAGAGGGCTCTCATACGACGCGCCGGCAGGGCGGGGGCCGGGCTGCATCTCCACCAAGCGTGCTGGACTGCCAGTCATGCCAGGGGGCGTCCCGGGAGGCTGGGGCCCGCTAAGCGGGTGCTAGCAATGCGCCGCGCCCTGCGACAGCCGCGTCGCGCGGGGGCAGAGTACGTTCTCGCAATATCCACGCCGCCCAAGGAGGCCCCGAGCGAGGCGCACATGGACCGCCTGAGGGAGGCGTCCTCCGAGCGGAGCAGCGGCGCGGGCACGTGGCGCGACGCGGCGCCCTTTGGCTCGCTGACCGCCGCCGGGGCGCTCGAGTCGCCGCTGCTGCCGGGCGGTGCGTGCCCGCGCGGCCGCTGCCCGCACGCTGCTGTGGGCCGCGCCTGATGCGCGCGGGCGGGACACTGTTCAGCGCTGGGCGCGCCCGTCACGAGGCAGCCCCGGAGTCCGCACACTGCTGCGCTCTGCGTGGCTGCCCGCGTCGTTGGCATGTTTGCAGCAAGCGCGCCTGCTCTGGTGGGCGTCTCCGGCATGCATCAAGTGATGTGCACTTGCGTGCGCTGGAGCCCGGCCTGGGCGCGCAGACGCGCCCGCGAGCACCGGGAACGGCGCGCGGCCCGGCGCAGGAGAGGGAGCGGGCGGCGGCGCGACGATCGCGCAGAAGCTGGAGGCGGAGCAGGCGGAGGCCGCGTCGAGCGCCGCGCGCGCCGCGCAGGCGTACGACCGGCGCGTGCAGGCAGGCCCTGCTGCTGCGCCTGATTTGGCTTCAGGGTAGGCGGCCATGTTGACAGGCACGAGGAACCCAAGCTCCAGGACAGTTGTTAGGAGAGGGCAGACGACGTCTGCCGAGCGAGGTAACCGAAACCCCTCGCTTGCCACCTTGGTGTGCCGCAAGTCGGCCACGCCATCCGAACAACAGAGGCATGTTTTCAGCTTTGTCAAATACTGCGGCGCGCAGCGCCGGCGCGACTATATGGAGCGCGACTCCATCCGCAGCGACTCCAAGCTGTTCATCGGCCTGTTCGTGGCCTTTGTGGCGCCCGCGGCCGGCATCCTGGCCTGGGCGTTTTTCAGCGGCTACCTGGATCAGCTGGCGCAGGGCTACAAGCGCTTCTAAGGCTGCCCCGCCGGCCGGCGCGGGGCCGTCGGCGCGCTCGGCGCGCCCGCGCAGGCCGCGTCTGGGATGCAAACAGGGCCCAGCAAGCATGCGCGGCCGGCAGAATTGCCCAGGTCGCTCTGCATGCGTCTGCGTGCGGCTGGGACAGGCTGGCAAGCGCGCCGTCAGCATCATGAATGCGAATGCATCGGCAGCAGGCTGCATCGCCTGTGCACCGTGGCCGCATCCTCTGAGCCGCCCAACGCAGGCGACCCGCCATGCGTTTGCTGCAGACATGAGCTGGAGGTCATGTGGAGTGCAGTGTCAGGAGGCACATCATGGATTGCCCTTGTATTTGTTTTGAAAGACAGGCAGAATTTTTTCGTCAGGCTGTGGCCTGACGCGCATAAGATGCGCACACCCCAGGAGTGTACATGTCATGATGGTCTGCTAGCACCGCAGACATCTGCTTGCTGGTGCGGCTTATCTGCATTTTTGTCTCACTGCTTTGTCTCACTGTGATAGAATGTGAGAGAGATGAGGAAAGGCACTGTCAATGTGAGGCAGGAGTATGCGTTCCTCCTGTGCGTGAGATTCTTGAGAGGCTGCGCCACCGCAAGTGCAGTCCTGCACTATGTGTTGGCGCAGCAAATTGGGACTAGGCGGGCCGCGCTTCATGTCTGCGGGCAAGCTTGCTAGACAACAACGGTTGCGTTGTGTTCAACACAACTTAACTGTGATAATCAATTCAGGTTCTTCACCCAGCGCTAGCACAGCAGGCCGAGAACATATGAAAGCACCTTCAGCAACAGCAACCGTGCATGGCCAGTTGACCTTCCCTGCATGGCCGCTCGCAAGCACGCCAGCAGCTAGGTGCCAGGAGGCGTCTGCAGACATGCCCCAGCCCTCTGTTTGAGTTATTTGATAGACTTGAGCTGTAGTCGGTGCGCAGACAGGTGCAGCTCGCAACCCTGCCAACACGCGCTGGGATGCATCTGCATGCTGCGGAGGTGCCGCCGCAGAGGCGCACCACGCTAGCAGGGACACCCCACAAGGCAGTGACCGCTGCTCGGACGCCATCACCAGGGAGGCTTGACGCTGCCCAGGCGCGCGCGATGTGGCCCGCGTCACATGCGGAATGTAAAGCGCTGGCCGCCCCCGGGGAAGCCGCCCCCGGGGAAGCCCCCGCCGGGGAAGCCCCCGGGGAAGCCGCCGGGGTGGAAGCCCGCCTGGCCGGGCCCCATCTCCACGTCGTCGCCGCGGTCGTACGCCGCGCGCTTCTCCGGCTCCGACAGCACCTGCGGCAGCCAGGGCCGCCGCTCATCCCTGCAGGAAGCGTCAGGCGCAGGCCAGCACGCGCCGCGTCGCATCGGGCCGCCGCTCGTCCTGCAATGAGTGTCAGAAGCAGGCAGGAGCCTCGTTGCATCGGGCGCAGCTGCGAGCAGCCTTCGGAAGCAGCACTGTGTTGGGTGCCGGGGGCGGGCCTCATATGCCTCGGCCAGGTCGCGGAAGCGCGCCTCGGCGTCCTCCGCGCTCAGGCCGGCCGCGGCCGCCTTGTCCGGGTGGAAGCGCTTGGCGGCCGCGTAGTAGGCCTGCGCCCGCGGCGCGCGCGCGCGCGTTAGGCGGCCCGGCGGGGCGCGGCGCGCTGCGCGCGCCGGGCGCACGGGGCCGAGCGGCAGCGGGCGTGACGCCAGGCGCCTGCCACTGGCAGGGGCGGGCGATGACGACGGTAGGGTTGGTGAGGCCTCAGCGAACGACACGGTGCGCCCTCGCGAGCAAGGGCACGCCACATACACAGCATCATGCGGGCCAGCGTGGCACCGCAGGCCCTCTGGAACGGAGCCTCCGTGGCTGCAGGCCTGCTTGGAGTCGGGGCGTCCCCGGATGGCGGGCAGAGGGCAGCACCTTTTTAATGTCCCGGTCAGCGCACTGCTGGTCGACCTCCAGGATGGCGTAGTAGTCCTTTCGCGCGGCCATCTTGGCGGCCTTCTCGGCCTCCCGCAGCGCCTGGCGCGCTTGCGGGCACGGTTGGCGCTAGGGTAGGCAGCCTACCCTACCCTACACGCTGCCCACGCAGCCGCCGCGGGGTAGAGCATCGACAAGGGCAGCAGACAGCGCAGGCAGACGGAGGTGTTAAAGCCAAAGGCGTGGCACACGGCGCCGAAAGCACCCATGCCAGCAGAGCACGCGCTGCCCCGGCACGCGTGCACGGCCAGGCAGGCTGTTGCGCATGTCGGCGCTGGGCATGCTGTCAGCCGCACTGCACGCAGCACACGCATCCGCTGCGCGCGCACTGGGCTCCCAGCTGATCCATGACCTTTCCAGCGCTTGCTCGCGCGCTCTGCAACCTGTCGCAGCGCCCACGGGGCGGCGCGCCTCCTGCAGGCGCCGGTCGTTGGTGGCCTGGAGCGCCTCGCGCGCCTCGCGCGCCGCCAGGTCGTGCTCGCCCAGCTGCGTCAGCAGCCGCACCTGCGCGCGCGCGGCGTGCGCGCGCTCAGGGCCCCCGGGCCATGTCCACCGCTCACCGGCCACTGCCGCATGCGCGCTCTATCAAGAGGAATGGGCGGCCTGGCGCAGGGGTTAACTCTATTCCGCACACATGCACCTATGCAGGGTGGCCTAACTCCCAACAAGTGTGCAAGCGGGCGCCCCTTCTCAAGTCTGCTCATTGCCAGACTGTCCCGTGACACGACTGCACATGGTTGATGCCTGCATGCCAGCAGCACATCATGTCACGTAGCTGCGCAAATGCATGGGCCGTACAGAGGCGCCTTGGCCCGTCCCCCAGTGGATCCCCTATGACACCCCTACACCCTCTACCCTACCCAGTGAAGCCCCGCGCCTGTACATCGGGGCCGCCCGGTGGCGCGCACCCGCAGTAAGATAACATCGACGTCCTCTGGCTGGATTGCGAGCGCGGACTTGCACGCGGCGGCCGCCGCCGCGCGCGCCCCTGCGCCCAGCCGGGCGCGCGCGCGGCACAGGCCGGCCCACAGCGCGCCGTTGACCGCGTCGGCCGCCGGCTCCACGCCGGCCGCGGCCTCGTACGCGGCGGCGGCCTCCGCCCACGCCCTGGCGCCCTCCGCGCGCTCCGCCTGCGCGCGCGCGCGCGTCTGGGTCATCTCAGGGTGTGATAGGGCGATAGCAGGGTTACGCTGCGCACAGCTGCTCCAGCGCCGCCAGCTCCGCGCGCTCCGACCTGCACGTGCGGCGCGCGCCGCACCGCTGTCGGCAAAGCGGCTCGGCTCCTAGAAGCTGCCTGATCGGCGCGCGCGGCGCAGAGCTCGCCAGATTGCCGAGTGCCGTCCTCAGCAGGTAGCACCCCCGTGACCGTTGCGCGTGCCCCTGTATGATGACCTGGCGATGCATAGGAGCACACCCTGCAGAACGGACACTCTCAACCAACCTGCTGCACGTCCTGCACGTGAAGCGCATGTGCGGAGGCACATTTGGCAAGCCCGGCATGCTGACGGGCGGCAGGGGCGCCGCGCTCGGACGCGAGCGCGCCTTGGCCTTGTGCTTGTGCAGCTTCTTGAGCCGGTCGTACTGCTCCCGCGCGTCGCGGCAGTCGGGGTCAAACTTGAGCGCCTGCGAGCCCCGCCGGCCGCGTTTCGCAAGAGCTGGCGGGCCCGCGGGTTGCCGGTGCCGCGTGTGCGGCCGCAGACAACGCGCCCAGGCGAGCTGGGCACCGCAGCCTCCGCTCCCGCTGCCAGCCCCGTTCTGGCGGGCACGGCCGCCCCCGGGCCCCGCCCAGCAAAATGCACCGGCATCCTACACAAGCCCACACGCAGCGAGCCTGCACGACGTCTCAGTGCAGGCGTGCGAGGATTGGAGTTTAGGTAAAATCTAACCCAAATGCGCACGGCCCAAGCGGCGCCGCGCCTCGCCCAGGTGCCGCTTGGCCAGGTCCAGGTCAGCGAGGTGGAGGTAGGCGGTCGCGCGCAGCACCAGCGCGCCCACATGCGCCGGCTCGCCCTTCAGCAGCGCGCCAGTCACGGCCGCCGCGCCTGGCCGCGGCGGCGCCTCTCAGGCTGAGAGTCAACTCATGGGAGCGCAGGCCCTGCCACCAGCTGACAACTGACTGGATTATGGGCAGACCGTCATCATGACTGCGCCCGGCCAGAGAAATGCCCACCCGGAGATGGTCCCTCTGCGAGGGACTCATGCCCGCACAGAGGGCATGCCGCTGCCCGCTGCGCTTGGGGAGGCGGCATGCAGCGGGGCGGCCGCCGGCACGCGCGCGCGCGCGCCTGAGTAGTCGTGCTCCCCCAGCAGCAGCTCGGCCTCCATGACGCGCGCGTCCGCGCACGCGGGCGCCGCCTGGAACACCGCCGCCAGCCGCGCGCGCACGCCCTCCGCCGCCTCCGCCCCCCTGCTGTCCCACGCAGGCCGGGTCGGACTGCGTATCATTCACCTTCGAGTGTGCTACTACAAATTAGGCTTGGAATCCATGTATGAACTTAATATAACACACAATGTATGGGGGGTTCGCCTGTGGCTTGTATCAAGTTATTCCGCTTGGACGCGCAGTCTCCTCTGCATGCGCATGCAGCGTGGCAATCACTGACTGCTGAGCAGGCGCGCACAGCGCGCAGCACGCCTGCTCGCTTGGGCGGTCTGCAGGGCCGCGGCCGCGCGCGTCACGCGCTGCAGCTCGTCCGCGGCCGCGCGGTGGTCCGGGCGCGCGGCGAGGATGCGCTCCAGGTCGGCCTTGGCCGCGGCAAAGCTGCACGTCTCCGCCAGGATGCGGCCCCTGGCGCGGCGTCACGGGCGTCAGGGCCGCAGGAGGGTCTCTCAAGCCCTATCCATGCCCTGATCAGGCGCTGCATGCCCTATCCGTGGTCACACACGTGCCGCCTCACAGAGCCACAGTAGAACGCGTGTGCGAGTGACGCAGGCAGGAGCATCCTGGTGGAGCGCGGCGTACGCGCGCATCGCCCCGCTCTTGCGCGGAACCCTGGCCGGGCAGGACCCTGACAGCGGCTGCGCTCAGCCGGCCTGGCCGCGGCTCGGCGCGGCGCTGCCCCGCAGACGCGCACCGCTGCAGGCGGCGCGGCACGCTCGCCGGGTCCAGCTCCAGCGCAACGTCCAGGTCCCGCAGCGCCGCCCGGTGCAGCCCGAGCGCCGCGGAGGCCGCGGCGCGCTTGGCGCGGACCAGCGCCGAGCGGCCGTCCGCCTCCACCGCCGCGCCGTACTGCGCCACCGCCGCGGTGTAGTCGCCGCGGGACATCGCCGCGTCGCCGGCCACGAGCGCCGCGGCCGCGTCCGGCGCCGCCGCGCCCGCGCCTGCCGGGCGCCGGGCGCGCTCTCAGAGAGGTTGGTTGCCGCGTTCAGTGGGCAGTTGCAGTGAGGCAGGACGCCGCCCAGCACCCGGCGTGACTGATGGGTGCTCAAGCCCAGCTGCACTTGACGCATCAGCCAGGTGATCCACACATCCCTGCCTGTGCTTGGCTTCCCTTCCGGCTAACCCTGCTAAAGCTGTTGCGCGTAAATAGAGAAAGGAGGGCATGCCTAGTTGCACGAGCAGTAGGCATAGCGCGGCCAGCGGCAGCGCAGCGCGCCCCGCCCAGGCCATCAGGCTCATGCACTCTGCACGAGCTTCAGTGCTTTTCCTCTACTGCAGCGGCAGACTGGTCTCTCTTCCCAAGCCATAGCAAAGCTGTGGCATTGCACAGCCTGCAGCAGCTGATGTTCACATACCCAGTGGGCCTTATACGCAGCCGATCACAACCACACAAGGTACAAACTAGTGCAGGAGTGCGCGTTTGTAAACCTGGCTGAACGCGCCCGCTGATGGCTGTGATCTGGTATGATCTGGCACCGCACAGTCACTGAAGTTGCAGGTAAGGTCAGGCCAGGCCAGTGGCTTTCAGGCTTTCCGAGGACCAGAGGTTTATCCTGTCAATCAGCGCTCCTGTTGGGCGTACACAGGGGCTTGGCTCGGAAAGAAGAAGCCCTGATGGAGCGTGAGGGTCAGCATGACCAGCAGCAGGATGCACCAGCCTGCTATATACCTAGCAGACACGACCGGTGTGTTGCAGTTGAGCCGCATGTGCGCCAATGCAGCCAACCCCAAGCCACTACAGGTACAGGGACGCGCTGCCGGACAGCAGGTGCGCCCGCTCCGCCTCCCGGCACGCCGCGGCCAGCGTGGCTGCGCTCGACACGGTCGCTGCCACCTCCGCCGCGCCTGCGCATGGCATGCCATCACGTCTGTCGTTGAGATAGGAAAACAGTGTTCCAAGCGACTCCGTGCTGCTTAAGACAATTACGCCGTGCGAAAGGTCTCTGGAGGACTTCATGATGCGCACCCTGCAGAGCCTCGCCAGGCATTCTTTACGTGTTATGAGCAGCAGCGCTACGAGGAGTTGCAGGGCTGTGCACGCATGGTCGGCATGCGTCTGTTTGCTGGTCGGTTCAAGACTCGGCATCGGTGCATTCAGCCCCAGGTGCTGCTGTGATGGCCCGCAGCGCGCGCCTATGCTGCGCAGCAAAGCCGCTGCGGCGGCCGCCAGGCCGCGCAGCACGGCGCCGTCCGGCACCGCGGACGCCTGGACGGACGCGACCAGCGTCGCCGCCGCGCCGCGCACCTGCGCGCCGCAGGCCCGCGCCGCGACGTGATCAGGCCAGCGCAAGCGCGGCGCGCGTCCGAGGGGCGCCTCTGTGCGGTTTGCGGCATGGCCTGCACGCCGCCCGTAAAAGAGGTGGACTGCCCCGTAAAGTCCCTGCAGGGGGTTTCACAGATAGTCACAGCATTTCTGGCAGGACCTATTCCTTGTTGTGAGGTGCTGCAGAGGCGCGCCTGGCAGCGGCTGAGGATGGCGGCGGGCAGGCCGTCCACGAGCAGCCCCGGCGGCAGCAGCGGCACGCCGTGCTGCGCCGCCGGCCCCGCCGCGGCCGCCGCCGCGGCCGTCTGCGCGCAGAACTGGAGCACGTCCTGGCTCGCATCCTCCGGCCCCAGGTAGCGGCGCGCCTGCGCCGGTCGTGCCACGTGCAGCTCTAGCGTAGGGTTTCACCGTCTGTTCAGTGCTAGCGCAGTGTCGCTGAGCCATGTTGGGAGACAGCAAGAGCAGTCGCAACATGCCGATCATGTTCAGGCTGGCCATGTACGGTGTAGGTTTGGGCCTTGCACAGCACGCTGAGCTGCCTGCCTAATGGAGTTGCCTCTGCTGCTACAGGGGGCCGGCCGCGCACCGGCAGTGTTGCAAGGACGACCGCGTGCCGCGCGGCCACGGCGCCCAGCAGCGCCGCGGCCACTGCCGCTGCGTGCTCCGGCAGCACCTCAGCAGCGCAAACGGCAGCCAGAGCAGCGCGTGCGCCGCCCGCGCCTGCCGCCGCGCCGCCCGCCGGCCCGCCCGCTTGCCCGGAGCCCTGGGGACCGCTCCCGGCGGCGACGCGCGTGGCCGCGCCGGCGGTGGCGCCGTTCCGCGACGGGGCGTGGGCAGCCGGGCCATTGGCGGCTGCGCCCGCTCCAGCCACATCATGTAGCCAGAACAGGCTGCAGGGCTCGGGCGGCCGGCGCCGCGGTGCATCGGGGTCCTCCAAAGGCGGCGCGAGCGGTCTCGGCACCGTCAGCTCCCCGCAGGCCTGGCCGAGGCCGTGCGTACGTGATTTGTTTTGCGAGTAAGCGCCTGTGAAAGGAAACCAGCACGCACGTGGCACCCGTTTGCAAGCTTGGAGAGACAACGGCCAGGTTGGCACACAGGGTGCACACGGCAGGTGTCTGACGGTAGCCTGACAGTCCCTCGCACAGGCAGGGTACGCGGGCGCGCCTGCCCTGCGGTGCAGCAGATGCGCAGCAGCATGCATGCAGCGCTCCCAACGGCGACGACCTGGGTCAGCCAGGCGCTCCAGGTGGTCAGCTTGGAGCGCTGGCAGCAGAGCGCTCCCACGGTGGACACAGGCACAATACAACGCAGAGTATCCATGCGGCGCACCAGGACGTCAGCGTGCATGGCCCCATCGCCTGGAGCCCTCCCTGTGTCAAGCCACTGCAAGCACACAACGGTCAGTGCCTATGATATTCACCAGCAAGCCGCTACTTGATGGGAGCAGGAAAGCCACCTGGAGAGCGGGCGGCGCGGGCGGCCGCTCCGCCCATGCCCGGGCCCTCTCTCGCTCCTCCTCCTCATCGGCGTTCCGGCGCGGGAAGTCCGCTGCAGCACAGGGTCCGGCATCAGCAACGATGCTGCAAGCGACGCGTCGTACGAAGAGTGGAGCCAGTGCGCGCCTGTGAGCGGGTCCTCCATATTGAGACGGCACCGACGCCCCTAACGACACTCCGCGCCACCACTGCACGGTTATGCTGCTGTGGTGCTGGCTTGCCAGGAGACAATTGTTTGTGAAGGAGGAGAGGAGGAGCTTGCATTGGCGTTCATCAGGCAAAGCCTTGCATCTAAGCAAGGCTTGACCCCACCCCGACCCCGGGTGGCAGGGAGGCTGTGCTGCGCCCGGCACCTACTCTCGTGCTGTGCTGCGCCCTGAGTCAGAGGGGATGTGGTAAGGCCAGAGTCTGCAGCTCTCAGTGACCCATGGCGCTCACAACTCCCAAGGTGTACCTGCCAAACTGGGCCATTGGCGGGCTGCTGCTGGGCTTTGTCGCCGGCACGTATGTGTACACCATGCGCGCAGTAGGCACCGACGACCTGGGCACGGAGCTGACGCGCGAGCTGCAGCGCCAAGAACGCCTGGCAGCGCAGCAGAAGTGAGCGACGTGGCTGTGAGGTGCTGCAATGCTGTGGAGGCAGGCCATGCGCGCTGTGAGGCAAGTGCCCGTGCTGCGCCAACCGTTGATGATCGTGCTGCGCGCTTGCACGCAGGTGAGCACTGCGCGCCCGAGCGTGTCCGCGGCGTTTACTATTAAGTCCGCACCTGCCATGGCGCTGAAGGCCGCGAAGAAGCAGCTTGCAGTGCCCGGCGCGACGTGCCCGGCCATGAAGAAGAATGGCCGGCTGCCGACGACGTTTGAGCAGCGCCTGTACCGGGTGCGCTCCCTGCGGATGCACAGTGTAAGAGACTAATGGCGCAAGGCGAGTGGCTGCTCGAGTGTGGAAGCGTGGTGAACCGCTGCGTAGGCCTGCCTGCGCAGACGGCACTTGCTAAGCTGCCTTGTTGCCAGTGTCCAAAACCAGCTGCTGTGCACGCAGGTGTGCTCGGCCATCCCGCGCGGCAAGGTCAGCACATACGGCGAGATGGCCAAGGCGCTGCGCAGCTCTCCGCGTGCTGTCGGTCAGGTGTGCACACGCGAGAAGCCAAGTGCCAGGCTGAGTCCCGAGCAGGTGTATGGCCTGTCGCATTTGCCAGTGGTATGCAGCCTGCAACAATGCGCGTTGCTTTCACAGCACCGTGTGTGGTGGCTGCCTGTTGTAGGAAGGCCTTTGCAGTTGCTGCCCAGCAAAGGGACCAGCAACCGACCCGGGTGCTGGCCTCTGCAGCTCTTGCTGTAGCTGCGGCATGCTGCGCAGGCCCTGCGCCGCAACCCCTTCGCGCCGGAGGTGCCGTGCCACCGCGTGGTGACCAGCACCCTCGCGCTCGGCGGCTTTAGCGGCAGCTGGGTACGCGCGCATGATGTGCTGCCTACGCCAGCGGCGCTCTTTTCATGGGGGCTCATCACGTGTAGAAGCCGATTGCTTGTGAGTGTGCGCATGGATCATGCCCTGAATTCCCCTCGTAAGCAGGCAAGCTCTGTCACATGCTCTGCTGTCTGTTTGGTATGATAGTAGGAGCGGGCGGCGCGACATGATGGCAAACGCTGCAGTCAGAAGGCCGCCAAGGTCCCTGTTGCTGTGAACATCTCGTTTCAGGTGACGAGGGCACGGTGTGCGATTGACGGCGGGCGGGCGCCCGCAGGGCGACGAGACGCCCAACGTGCGGCGCAAGCGCGCCCTGCTGGAGGGCGAGGGCGTCGCGTTCACGAGCGACGGCGCGCGCATCTCCGCGGCCTGCCTCGTCGGCGCGGCCGCGCTGGCGGACGCTGCGGCGCTTGCCTAGCGCGCCGCGCCGCGCTGCGGGCCGCCGCTCCGGCGAGCCCGCCCGCCTGCGGCCGGCCCTGACGGCGCTGCTGCACGCCATCGCGAGGGCGCACCCTGCAGCAGCGGCTGCGCCCGCGTTGACGTCCTGCCACAGCCGCCATGGTCTGCAGTGCTGTGTCTGGTGTGGTTTATCTGTGTGCTGCTCGTAGTGCTCTGCGAGCCCTGGTGCTCTGCAGGACCTCTTGGCACACGCAGTAGGCTGAGCTGCTACACCAGCACCGCAGGGTCAAGCGAGGATTGTTCCCGACTGCCCCTGGCCCACACGAAAACGGAGGTGCACCATCTGTTCATGCGTGGCTGCTGCTGCTTGGTCAGCGCGGACGTGGGAGGCGCTGATGCCAACTCACAGCCTCAGCCAACCATCTGACGTGCACATGTGTTAAGAGAGCTTCTGAGTATTTGCTTGCAAACATAAGCACTATACAAACTCGTCTGCCGGAGTCTGATCCGCGTTTACCAGGCAGCAACGCGTTACACTTAGGGGTGCAATGCAGCAGAGGAGGCACTTCGTATGAGGCGGCTGTTGAGAAGTTCTACACGAGAACTTACAAGCTGTGAGTTGTGGCTCTGTAATAGTTGATAACTGTACTTTGCACTCTCCTGACTGACATGCATGACTGAACATCCGTGTATCAGCCAACTGCATGTCCATGGACCTGCAGCAGCATGCAGGGCACCTGCTTGCCTTGATGGGAGGGTTTCCTGATCAACCATGGCTGGGCGTACGACATGCACATATTGCGCGCAAGCAGGACTGCATCTGCCTGTAGTGCCTGCATGGTCTGAGTCCTAACGCGTCTCTGGTGTCAGTGTGAAGCAACAGCACAGGTAGGCGGTAGCATAATGTGACTCACAGGAGCTGTGACTGCCCCGACCACTCCTCAAGGCAGCAGGGGCCCACACGCAGTGCGGTCGCAGTCATGGGAATCCTGGAGAAGTACGCTCCCCGCTGTCACCCGCCTGCGCTGAGGAGGAGTGCATACCGTGCAAAGGATACAGGCACAAGTCACCGACGCTAACAAGCGTGCCTGCTGGGGCACCAGAATCAAGGAGATTGAGGCCGAAATGTCCCGTACGCAGAAGAACAAGGTGACTGCCTTCGCGCACACGCACTGGGTCACTGCCGACACCACCGCCAGGCACAGCCGTGGGGCAGTGCCGCTGGCAGATAAAGCCCAGCGCCACCCCCGGCTGGCCAGCCTGCCAAAAGTCCTGCCGGGAGCTTTGCTGGGCAGGCGCTGCTGCAGCGCCGGCTGGCTGGGCCAGTCGCACGCACGTCCCTGCTGGTACTGAAGGCGCTGGCGAATCGACGGCAGGCCACGGAGTACCACCTGGGCCAGCTCAAGGCGAAGCTGGCCAAGCTGCGCACGGAGCTGCAGGCGCCGCCAAAGGCGCGCCTGCCTGCACTCGGCCAGCCCGCCCGGCAGCAGTGGGGCCCACGAGCTGCCTTGTGTGGTTTCAGAAAGCTTGATCTGAAGTACGGCCCTGCCACACCGTCGAGGTCTGCCTCGTGTGGCGCAGAGCGCTGGCCGCAAGGCCTTCGGCCGCCTGTTGTCCAGCTCTCTGGGTAGCGAGCATTGCGGCCGACCCCACCGCGGCAGCGGGCAGAGCCCTGCCACGTGCGCCCGGTGCAGGACAGCAAGGGCGGCGGGGAGGGCTTTGAGGTGCAAAAGTACGGCGACGGGCGCGTGGCGCTGATCGGTGCGCGCCCGCAGGCCACTGTGCATGCGGTGACCGGTCTGCACGCATCGCATTGTACTTTGCAGGCGGCACTGCGCTGTTTTGCTTCTGTGCCACCAGGTATGGCCGAAAAAGTCTCACTCGTATGAAAACGATTGGTCACAGCTCCTGTTGCAATACATATGCATGCTCTCCTGCGGCATGCCCGCCACGTCCGCAGCGCGCTAGACCGGGGGGGCGCATCAGCGACCTGGCAGAGAGTGTCGCGAGCAGGCCGCACGCAGGTGCGGGCGCGCGCAGGCTGTCCCAGCGTGGGCGCGAGCGCGCTGCCAGGTACTGTCAGGTGCCGCCAACGGGCGCAGGGCGGCCGCTCACTGGGCGGCCGCGCGCGCAGGCTTCCCCAGCGTGGGCAAGAGCACGCTGCTGACCGCGCTGACGGGCACCAAGAGCGAGGCGGCCGCGTACGAGTTCACCACGCTCACCTGCATCCCGGGCGTCATCCACTACAACGAGGCCAAGATCCAGCTGCTGGACCTGCCGGGCATCATTGAGGGCGCGGCCGAGGGCAAAGGCGCGGGCCCCGCCGCGGCCCGGGCACAGGGTGCCGCGGCGCTGTCCGTGTGCGGCCCCGCGGGCCTTTACGAGCGGCGTGCCCGAGGGGCCAGCCAGGGCAACCGATGCGCCCATGGCGGGGCCACGACGGCGCGCGCACCAGGTCGCGAC